>ERZ826396.2420-NODE-2420-length-15490-cov-12.569420_pt1 | contig 15490 bp, 16 predicted proteins | sample MGYA00519926_ERZ826396 | MGnify/ENA primary metagenome ERZ826396 (study PRJEB31778, sample SAMEA3449230) | human gut metagenome | biome: human gut; feature: human-associated habitat; material: faeces | place: United Kingdom | collected 2010/2012 ... | reverse complement strand
ATGTAAATACCTCCTTTTGGTGTCTACTTTATTGTAATAGATAGTTACTTTATGTATCCACTTTTTTAATATAGATCCATGATTGCTTAAAAGAAAGTTTGGAACACAATACTATTTTAGAAATTCAGAAAGAGACGAATCAGTTGATTAGTTGTTGTTCCAGTATGGGGTGGTCAAATGAAGCTTTACATGATTTAATTAAAATACTTCATGGTTCTAAGACAGATGTTACAAAATGGGATAATTTTAAAAATAAATTATGTAGTTCTACATTTGAAGAATATCATATTTTACTTCCATTCAAAGTTAAAGCGATTGCAGTTCCTGGACAAAACAATATGTCAGCGAAAGAAAGAGTTTTGGATGAAATTAGTCATATGGGAATTGAAATACTAGCATCTGCCGATATCAAAAATCAGTACTCATATTTAAATCAAATAGAGCCAAATCAAAAATATCTATTAGCAAAAGTTTATGCTCGTGATGTATATGCTGCTTCACATTCAGCAATTTCTAAGATTGCTAATGCACTGAATATACTTAGTTTTTATAGATTGACTGAACCTTGGAATATTCGTGATATTAGCTGGCTTGCTGTGAATACTTCAAATGAATATGTTAAGCTTTTTAAGTCAAAAGATTTATATAGTACATATGATTATTTAGAAGGTGCATATAAAATTTTTAGTGCCTCTAAAGAATTAGATAGAAATGCGGAACAAAGTCTGCGTACTAAATTACAAGCAACATATAGCTATGCAAATATGGGAAAAGTATCATATGCTCAAACTGAGAAGTTTATGAATACATGGGTTGCTTTGGAGTCATTATGTCGTACTGATATGTATGAAAATATTATAGAAAATGTCCTGCAAACAGTTCCACCAGCGTTATGTTTGCGATATATTTATAGATGTTTTAGAAATTTTGTAGAGGACTGTAGAAGATGTGATATAGACTTTCAGTTTTCTAATATTTCTATAGACTTAAGACGAACTTCTAAAGAAAAATTAGTCGAGGAGATAATTACAGTTCTGAATGATAGAGTAGTCTATCAGGAATTATTAGACAAATGTAAGATAAATAAATTATTATTACAAAGGTGTAATGAAATGCATTTGATTGCTACAAATGCAAATGAAATGTTTCAGAAAATTGATAGCCACTATACAAATGTACGATGTCAATTGAGCAGATTGTATCGATTACGTAATGAAATAGCACATTCTGCACTAAATGACGGAACATCACTGATTAGATATATAGAGCATTTAGATGATTATTTATCAGATTTTGTTGCAGAAGTGGTAATGTGTTGGAGTAAAAATCCACAAAGCAGTATTGAAAATATTTTTGAAATTATAAAGGATAACTATCAAGCATATACAGATATCAAAAATTCCAAAAAGGAAGCGAATCCTATAGCTTTATTAGATAGTTTACGTAAAACGGGTATTATTGCTCTAGTGTAAAATTGAGTGAGATGATATGAAACGAGCTATGATAGCTTATCATAAAGTTCTGTGTACAATTGTAATACTTACACACAAAAAAATGAGTATCTCATTCGAATTATCCAAGGCGTAATATTAAAAGGTTAACATCCATACATAGTGAAAAGAACAAAATCTGGAATGGCGAGAGCAACTACCAATTCCGGATTTTTTTGTTTCCGCCATTTTGAGAAACAAGAAGCAACACTTTTTTGAAAAATAACCTTATACCAAGGGACAACCAGTTTCATCAGGCATACTTATTGTCCAATCATGATGGGATGAGTGATCAAAATAGATGACATAGACGCAAAGTTAGTAAAATCAAGGCTTCCAGCGGTTTTTGAGGGCGATTTTTTAAGTCCTAAAAAATCCAATTTTATAGATGACATAGCGTTTTTGGAGTTAAAAAACGATTTTGAGGCAGTGAGATAGAAAAAATCTCGCTGCTTTTTTCGTTTTTGAAAATTGACAAAAAAGTGGTTTCCAAAAATATAATCATTTTTTGAAAGAATTTTTTCGACGAATTTTGGAAGGTGGTGAAAATATTGAAGAAAATGTCATTAAAGTGCTAATAATAAAGCAATATGAACATCCTGAAGTGTATATGCTGAAAAATACATTGGAAACAATGCGGGAAGCGGTGGAAAAACAATTTTAATCTTAAATGATATAAAAAAGTAAACGAATTATAGATTGTAACATCAATGTCAAATGGATAGATTATTATAAATTTCAGGAGATGACATTGATGTTAAAAATATTTGGTAAAATAGTAAAAGGCATAATAAAAATTTTAACTTTTCTGCTGGTATTTAGTTTTGTAGTAGGTTATTACGCTATAAAAATTGAACCGTATTTAGTAAAGACAAAAGATGTGATTATTCAAACAAAATTTTATGATAAAATAAAAGTGGTACAAATTTCAGATATACAAATCAGTAAGAATTATACAATTGATAACTTTAGAAAAGTTATTGATACGATAAATGAAGAAAATCCAGATATTGTATTGTTTACGGGCGATTTATATGAGAATTATGCAGAATATCGTGATGATCAAAACTTAATAGGAGCACTCGCATCTATTCAATCCACATATGGAAAATTTGCTGTTTGGGGAAATCGTGACTATGGCGGTGGAGCATCAAGGGAATATGAAAAAATCATGGAGCAAGGCGGATTTCAAGTTTTATGCAATGAATATGCTGTAATTACTTTTGACATGGAAGAAGAAATATTAATAGCAGGTCTTGATGACGCTTTGCTTGGCAATCCTGATGTCCAATGGATGGCAGACCCTGAGATGTTAAAGGAAAAGCAGTTTTCTATATTACTGATACATGAACCAGATACAGCTGATTTATATGCTGATATGGGGTTTGACTTAATTTTATCCGGTCATAGCCATGGTGGACAAGTGAAAATCCCTTTTTTGCCACAGATCAAGACTTCTATGGCAGAAAAATATGTGGATGGAATGTATCATCTAAATGATAAGACAGACTTATATGTCAATTCTGGTATTGGAACATCGCATTATCCCATTCGTTTGGGTGTAATTCCTGAGGTTACGGCATTCTATCTAGAAAAGGAGGTATAGGATATGCATATTTTGATTGCAGAAGATGATACCGATATGCAAAAAATATTAAAACTATATTTGCAGAAAGACGGGTATGTCGTCAGTGTTGTATCTAATGGAAAAGAAGCCATTGCGTTTTTGTCAGAGCATGTAGTAGATCTTGTACTTTTGGACTGGATGATGCCAATACAGGATGGTATCCAGACTTGCCGTGACATCAGGCAGTTACATATTCCCACAAAAATCTTAATGCTGACAGCCAAAGGAGAAAATGAGGATGAGGTACAGGGCTTGTCCTGCGGTGCGGATGATTACCTAAGAAAACCATTTGATATACAAGTACTGCTGCTGCGTATTCGAAAATTATGTCAAACAGAAGATATTTTATTATATCAGGATATCCTTCTGAATTCACAGACCATGGAAGTGACAAAGAAAGGAGAACGGATTTCTTTGACAAAAACGGAATACGAACTATTGAAGTTTTTCCTTGCAAATCAAAGACGGATTTTATCCAGAGACATGTTATTGGACCATATTTGGGGAATGGATTATGAAGGAGATATCCGCGCCGTGGATACTGCAATTCGGCGCTTGCGAAAGAAAATAGGAGAAAATATGATACAAACGAAAATCGGTTTGGGTTATATCTTGGGGGAATCAACATGAAATTTCCTATAAAAAATAAACACCGCTTGTCAAGAAAATTTATTGTGGGAGTAGTTTTGATACTATTGTTTGTATTGGCGGGCACTTTTTTTGTAAATTCTCAGGTTGTAGAACGATTTTATTTGCATGAGCAATATCAATATATACAGGTGATTGGCAACGAATTAGAAAATAAAATTGATGACGGGTATACACCACAGCAAGCAATAGAAGAACTGGAAGAAAGAGAAAAAGTATTGATCGTTTATACGGAGAATATAGGCGAAGCGGATGTGCTTGCAAATGAACTGAGAGAGAGTTTTAAAGAAAAAGGATTGGGTTTTCAAAAATTCTGGCTATGGGATGAGGATTATAAAATGGCTGTTGAAAATGGCTCTCAGTTTCGCCTGTATAGCCAAAATAAAATGAATTACAGTATTTTAGTACAGTATCTTACTTTGGAATCCGGATTATATGCCATTGCAGCCATTGTTCCGGATGCACAGGGTGTGATTAACCTTGTGAATCATATCAGTTTTTTGATTTATGCTTTGGCAATACTCGTTGCTATCATTTTGATTTTTATTTTGACAAAGCATATTACGAAGCCATTGGAAGAAATGCAAGTATTTACCAGAAAAATTGCTTCTCAAACATATCAGCCTTTGCAAATAAAGACGGGCGATGAATTGGAAGATGTGGCAAATAGTTTGAATGACATGGCAAATGAAATTGAGCGGTATCAGAAAAAGCTGGAGGAGAAAAACAGTCAAATGAAACAGCTCCTTAATGATGTTGCCCATGATCTGAAAACACCGATTTCCCTAGTGGGGATGTATGCTAGAGGTATCAAAGATGGGTTGGATGATGGAACTTTTTTGGATACTATCATTCGACAAAACGAAAAGATGTCACAGTTTACAGAGAAATTACTGCATTTTTCCCGTATCGAGCAAAAGGAATATGATTGTGAAGAATTGGAGTTGGATCAAATCCTTCGGCAATGTATGGCAGAACAGAAATTATTTTTTGAGCAGCGAGGGTTGTTATTGTCGGAAAATATAGAACCCCATTTGAAATATAACGGTAATAAAGAATTACTGTGGGAGATGTTTTCCAATTTACTCTCAAATGCTGCGAAATATGCTACGTCTGGCAGCGTGGAGGTAGAGCTTTTGCGAAAAGAACAGACGTATTTCTTTTGTATTACCAATGAAATGGGGCATAGTTCTCTGGATATAGCGCAGATTTGGCAGCCGTTTTATGTTGGAGAAAGTTCCAGAAATAAAGGATTGTCTGGCACAGGCTTGGGTTTATCTATTGTAAAGAAAATAGCAGAACGATTCCATTACGAAGTTTCTTGTTCACTTCAAGAACAGAAAATTTCTTTTGAAGTGGTTTTTCCCATAGAAAAATAGGAGGTATTTGGAAGCTGTCATGCAGAAACACGGAAGGTTGAAATCCTTACAATATGAAAGATTTCAGCCTTCTTATTTTTTTGGAAAATGTGTTTCTGAAATGCAAGCCAAAGAAAACATGGAAAATAATGCTTTTTTAGGTAGAGCAGATTTTATGCTGTTCTTTTTTATTTTGTCACACCGTTGTCACAGCAGCACGTTATCCTGATTATGAAAAAAACATGAAGGAGAGTGTAGAGATGAAAAAATTACTTGGAAAGGTGATAGGGTGTTTATTGCCAGGAATGCTGATTTTCAATGGATGTACCGCAGACATTTCGGCAATACAGCAGACAGGAAGTGTTATCAGAACGGCTGATGTGGCATTGCCTTTCAACATGGATGTGGATGTATCTACCATGGAAATTTCTTTTTTGGTAAATGGTCAAAGCATTCCCGTTTCAAATGGATTTGAAACCCAGACAGTGGAAGGCTATTCAGAGAAAAATGATGTAATTTCCTGGACGTATCCAGAGGAAGAAATGGAAGTGCAGCTGACAAAAAAAGAAAACTATCTGGAGGTAAAGATAACTTCCTTGGCTGACACAGATCACTCCTTTGTATGGCCATCCATATCAGCGGATGAATACTATCTGCCGTTAGGAGAAGGAAAAAGAGTACCTGCAAATGACACTGCGTGGATTGACTATCTGGATCAGTAGCAGGTTTCCGCATTGGAACAGCTTTCCATGCCTTTCTGGATTTCCCGGTATGAAGGTTATGATGTGTTGTTTATTATGGAAAACCCATATCGTACAGAACTGAATTTTACTGCACAACCGGATTTATCTTTTTCTGTATCCCATAGGTATCCAGAGATTGATCCTGAAAAAACCAATACATACCGTATTTATGTGACGGAGGATAATCCGGTATATGGTGCGAAGATTTATAGAAATTATGTGAAGGAAAAAGGTGATTTTGTTACTTTGGCAGAAAAAGCGGAACAAAATCTCAATATAGAAAAATTATACGGAGCTCCATTCGTTTATTTATGGGGAGAAAATATTATTTCCGAAAATGATATCAATTGGGAAAAATTCCGCCAGTCTACCGATCATGTGATCATGAAATATCTCTGTTCTTTTTCTTCCAAAGTGGAGAATGGAGCAGAATTTGAAAAGGTTCTGCAGGAATTGAAAAACCAAGACTATGTGGCAGATTATCAGAAAAATACAGTTTGCAGTTATATCAGTCAATTACTGCGTAGGGATGATTTCTGGAATCCTATGGTGTTTACGCAAAAAACAGCCCAAATGAATGAGTTATTGTGTACGGAATATGATAGCTTAACTGATTCTCAGAAAATCCAACTGAATAAAGAAGCCCTGGCGGCAAATATGCCAGGGGTTTTTCAGCCAGCATCTACTTGGATGAATGCATCAACAGTGGATTTGCTCACAGATATGCAGGAATCAGGAATTGATGCTGCATGGATTGGACTCAATAGCTGGGAACAGGCTTATGCAAAGCCAGAATTGGTTGAGCAGGCAAATGATATGGGGTATCTCATCGCGAGTTACGACTCTTATCATTCCATCCATGCGCCAGGTCAAGAGCAATGGATTACAGCTGCTTTTGATGATGCTTCCCTTTATGAAAATGCCACAGTAACAGATAAAAATGGGGAAAAAGAAAGTGGTTTCCAGAATGTAGGCAGAAAATTAAACCCCACACTTTCTATGCCGGCAGTAGAATCAAGAATGAAAAATATCATGTCAAATGATCTTCCATTTAATTCCTGGTTTATAGATTGCGATGTAACGGGAGAGATTTATGATGATTATACGCCTGAACATATCACTACACAAGAACAGGATTTGTCAGCCAGATTGGAAAGAATGGCATATATCCGAGACGCATATGACCTCGTTGTTGGTTCTGAAGGCGGAAATGATTTTGCGGCGTCTACCATTGCTTATGCTCATGGTATTGAACTGCCCAGCTTTTCCTGGATGGACCAGGATATGAAAGCAAACGAAGAAAGTGAGTATTTTATCGGAAAATACTATAATCCGACAGGCGGTGTTGCAGAGCACTTTGCAAAGCGTATACCTATCAAAGAACAGTATGATACTATTTTTGTGAACCCTCAATATGATATTCCCTTGTTTAAACTGGTATATAATGATTCTGTTATCACTTCCGCTCATTGGGATTGGTCTACTTTTAAAATAGAAGGTAAAACACAGGATCGTATGATCCGTGAAGTTCTTTATAATGTTTCACCTCTGTATCATTTGGATGATGAACAATGGAATGAGTATAAAGAAGATATTACAGCACATAACAAAATTTGGTCAGCGTTTAGCAAAAAAGCAGTTCAGAATGAAATGACAGATTTTTCATATCTGAATGAGGATGGAACTGTACAGAAAACCGTGTATGGCAATCAGTTGAGTGTAGTGGCTAACTTTGGAGATACTTCATATAACCATGAAGGAACTGAAATTCCTGCACATTCAGCATTCATAACAGAGTCGGGTAAGAGTATGGTTTATACACCGATATTGAAAGATACACATAAATAATGTTTATAAGAAAAGCAGCTGTGTCTACAGCTGCTTTTCTTAATTCATAATTTTAGTAAAACTGGATAATGAGCTGAAAAGCTTGAAGCAATGCAAAGAAGCAGTGGGAGGATATATTGACATCGTAGGATTAGATGACAATGTATGCATCCTATTAAATGATGAGGAAAAATTGATTGGATTGGAAGGTAACAGGAGAATCGGCAACAATTTTTGTACGAAGTCAAATGAATTTATGGTTTATAAATATAGTATTGCTAGAATAATTACAATGTGATGTTTTAGGAAAAGATGAAAAGTAAACTGGAAATAAAATGTTTTTGTAATTTTTAGAATGTGAAAAGGATTTTCTAAATATGTTGCCTGTGCAACATATTTATGAAGGAAAAAGTTGTATCCTAATTTAGAGGTGATTGGTGATGAGAAGAAATGACAGAGAAATGAACCAGGAGTTTGCGTATTATGTAATAGATAAAGCACCTTTTGCTACAATCAGTATGGTACGACCAGATGGAAGCGCTTATGGAATTCCTATTTCTGTTGTGAGAGAAGATGATCATTTCTATTTCCATTCGGCTATGGAAGGTGAAAAATTAGAAAGCATATTGTATCAAAACGAAATCTGTATCAGCGCAGTCAGCAGATGCAGACCAGTACCTGACAAATTTACTTTAGAGTATGAATCTGCTGTCGTTTGGGGAAAGGCGTATCTTGTTTCGGAAAAAGAAGAAAGGATTCATGGTTTATCTTTGATTTGCCAGAGGTTTGCGAAACAGAATATGGATCACTTTCAGGATGCAATTGATAGAAGTCTTGGAAGAACCGCAGTGATTCGCGTGGACATCACAAAAGTGACAGGCAAAAGAAAAAAATATGATGCCAGTGGTGTCGAGATGAAATGGGGAAGAATGGAATGATAATTTTCCAGAATCGTGTTATCATAAAGGTTATAATGAAGTGTCAATAGCCTTTCAGTGAAATGGGATGGGAATCATGATAAATATAGACCAGCTGCTTACATATCCATTATTTCGAAATTTACAGTCATCAGCCTTAGAAGAAATACTGCAGTGTGTTCATGTGCAGTATAGAAGTTTCCCGAAAGGCTATTATTTGGCTATGACAGAAGATGAAATCAGATATATTGGCATTGTCTGTAAAGGCAGTGTACAAATGATAAAAGAAGATTATTGGGGAAATAAAACCCTTTTGGTACATATGCGTCCTGGTGAATTGTTTGGAGAAACTTTTGTCTGCAGTGCACTGTTTGCTTCAAAAGTTTCTTTTGTAACAGCGGAAAAAACGGAAATTTTATTTTTGAATTATGATAGAGTGATGCATACATGCTCTTTGACTTGCAGGTACCATCATCGGCTTATTGAGAATATGCTGCAATGTATTGCCGAAAAAAATATGCGATTGATGGAAAAAATAGAAATCGTATCTAAGAAAACCCTTCGTGATAAGTTGATGACGTATTTATCTTTTGAGGCGCAGAAACAGGAAACGGAGTACTTTACAATTCCTCTTGGACGTATGGAACTGGCAGAGTACTTATGCGCAGATCGCAGTGCTATTACAAGAGAATTGGTGAGTATGCAGGAAGATGGCTTGATCACTTTTGAAAAGAACCAGTTTCGTATTTTAATAAAATAAAGAAATTGCAAAGACTTCTTGTTCAGACAGGAAGTCTTTTTCTTTTATAAAAAAACATGAAATAGGTTGCCTGCGCAACATCAAGGGCAGTTTGCTTTTGTTATTTTAATAACAAGAAGGGAGGCAATGTAATGTATCAAGAGGAATTTATGGCTGTAGGTCAAGCGTCTATTGGAAAAGTGAATTTTTTAAGAAAGAATCCAGTGGGATATTTTCTTGCATCCATGTTGGCAGGAATTTATGTGGGATTTGGTATTATATTGATTTTTTCCATTGGAGGGCAATTGGCAGGGGCATCGTACACAAAGGTGGTGATGGGCATTTCCTTTGGTATTGCCCTGAGTTTGGTGATTATTGGAGGTGCAGAACTTTTTACTGGCAATAACTTCGTCATGGCAAGTGGAATGCTGCAAAGAAAAGTAAGCTTGCAACAATCCTTAAAACTGTGGATTGTGTGTTTTCTTGGGAATTGGCTGGGAGCTATTGTCATTGCAGCAGTTTTTGTAGGTACTGGACTGGCAGGTGGAAATCAGATTGGAGATTTTATCATTACATCAGCCGCATCTAAGATGTCAGCGGGTATGCTTCCTCTGTTTTTCCGGGGTGCGCTGTGTAATATGTTAGTATGTCTGGCAGTATGGTGCGGATTCCGTTGTAAGAGTGAAAGCGCGAAGCTGATTATGATTTTTTGGTGTCTCTTTGCGTTCATCACAACAGGGTTTGAGCACAGCATCGCCAATATGACACTGTTTACATCTGCCATCTTGCTGGATGGAACAGGAACGATTACCCTGACTGGGTATATGTATAATTTGTTTTTTGTAACATTAGGGAACATGGCAGGAGCTATCTTAGGTCTTGCGATTCCTTATGGAATGATTGGGAAAAAGAAAGAGGTGTAATTATGGGCTATTGTTTTACAGAAGATGGGATGAAGTCTGTCTGGAGTGAATTGGAAAAGCGGTATGATATCTACGCACCCAAGTGTTTTGCAGGAAAAGGAAGATTTTCCGACACAGACTGTGTGCGGTATGGGCAGGTGCACAGTGCAGCAGAGATTGTATTTGACAAGAAAGCGGAATATTCGGCGAAAGAATTTCTTCTGCCCAATGCGGAAACACTGTTTTACTTTACAGAAGATCATATCCGCGAAAGTGCCTGCAAGGAAAAAGAAATGCTGATTTTTTTGAGAAGCTGTGATCTGCATGCCATTAAGCGGTTGGATGCCGTATATCTGGAACAGGGGTTTATTGATGGCTATTATAAGCGCCTCAGAGATAAAGTAAAATTTGTTTTGATGGGCTGCTCCAAGGCTTTTGATACATGTTTCTGCGTAGATATGGGAACAAACAAAAGTGATGATTATGACATGAGTATGGATAAGGTTGACGATAAATACTACATGGACTGCAAAATGGAAGAATGGGCAGAACTGTTTGCGCATAATGCGGAAAAGCTTCAAGACGTACAACCTGCTTATGAATGTCTCCTATTAGGAACGCTGTAATATCAAGGCTTTTCGGAGCCTACACCCACAAAAAAATTTAATCAGAGCTATCACATTACGCAAAAAGCCGTCCGGCATGAAAAAACGGGCGGCTTTTTTGCGTGGATAGCCGGGAGGGAGGCGAAAAAATAGTAACAAACTTTTAGCGCAAGATTTGTGCAACATTCACGAAATTAAAAAAGGAGGTAACGAATGGCAGACGAAAAACTGAACACAGGCCAGGAAGAAAATCCCCAGCCCAGCTTGTTCGATAACGGCCCGGAGGGTGCTCCTGCCCAGGACGCTCCCACGCCGGAGCCCCCGACCCCGGAGAACGTCCCCGAGCAGGCCGCTGGGGATGCGCCCGCCCAGGATGCCCCCGCTGGTGCTCCCGGCGAGGTGAATGTCTCCGCTGACCAGATTGAAAAGCTGATGGCGGAGCGCCGGGCGGCGGAACGTGCGGAGGTGGAAAAGAACGAGCCGCCCGAACCGGAACAGCCGCCTACCCCGGCCCCGGAGGAAAAGGCCGCCGAGAAAAAGGGGCCCGCCAAAGAGGGCAAGACCACCGGGGAAAAAGCGCCCGAGCCGGAAAAGCCCAAGGGCAGGCGGGGCCGCAAGCCCAAGGAAGAAAAAGCGGGGCCCGGTGAACCGGGAGGGACGGGGGCCCGCCGTGGCCGCCCGGCCAAGGCTGACAAGGCGGCCACGGACAAGCCCCCGTCCCCACCTCGAGACAAAATGTCCCAAGGCAAGGGTGGAAAGGCCGCCACGGTAAAGGGCAAGGAAGAGGCTCCCGCCGCTCCCCAGCCTGCGCCGGAAGTGCCGCCCCAGCCCCGTGACGCTACCCGCGCCGAAAAGGAAGAGATTGTATATCTCAATCTTTCGGAGCTGTTCCCGTTCAAAGACCATCCCTTTGGGGTGCGGGACGATGCGGAAATGAAAGGGCTTGTGGAGTCGGTCAAGGACAACGGCGTACACCAGCCCGCGCTGGTACGTCCCCGCGAGGGCGGCGGCTATGAAATCATCGCGGGCCACCGCCGCCAGCGGGCCAGTGAGCTGGCCGGGTTTGGGAATATGCCCTGTATCATCCGCAACATGACGGACGACGAGGCCATCCTCGCTATGACGGATGACAACCTGCGCCACCGGGAAAAGATTTTGCCGATGGAAAAGGCGCAGTCGCTGAAAATGCAGGTGGAGGCCATCAGCCACCAGGGGGCAAAGCTGGAGGGCGTGGCCGCCGGGGACGTGGGGAAACGCTCCACGGAGATCGTGGGGGAACGCAACGGCATGAACTACAAGCAGGTACAGCGGTATATCCGGCTGACCGAGCTTGTGCCGGAGCTCCAGTCTATGGTGAACGAGAAAAAGCTGTCCTTTACCCCCGCCGTGGAAATTTCGTTCATCAAGCCCAAGAACCAGAGGTTTATCGCCGTTTCCATTGAGGGCGAGCAGGCGTCCCCCTCGCTCTCCCAGGCCCAGGAGCTCCGCAAGCTGGATAAGGACGGGAAACTGAACGGCGATGTGATTGACGGCATTTTGAGCCGCGAGAAAAAGGAGGTAGACAAGGTGATTATTTCCGCCGCTGAACTGAACAAGTATTTCGGCAAGGATGCCACGCCCCGGGAGATGAAAGACCAGATCATGTCCCTGCTGGCCGCGTGGAAAGAGAAACAGCCCCCGGAGCGCACCGCGCCGGAGAAAAAGACCGACCGGGAAAAGTAAGCCTTGAGACATTTTGTCCCGAGGCTCTTTCTTTTTCCCGCGCCCCTCCCCCGCGCCTTGCATGGCGTTCTTTTAGAGAGGGGCTCTGGTGGTATATCCCCCGTCGCCGCCTACTATTGAGCACAGCCGGGAGTAGGCAGTCAAGGGGCGGAACGCCCGCCGCCTGCGGCGGCTTGCCCTTGACGGCCCGCCCCGGCTGTGCCACCCCTCCCGGCGCGGCGGGGGATATATCCTCCAGAGCCGCCCCCTTTCCCATGAATGGGAAAGGGCGGGGGGAAAGGGCTGAACGACAACTATTAAAATATCGGAGGTAAACGACTATGAAACGACCCCTTGCTTACATCACCGCCGCTTGGTATGGCGGCGATACGGAAAACGCGGAGCTTGCCGCGCAGTATTGCCGGGCAGTTTACGATGCGGGCTTTGCGCCCATCTGCCCGGCCCTGTTCCTGCCCCTTTTCCTCAATGACGCGGTTCCCGAGGAGCACAAGAGCAGCATCGACATTGGACGCGACCTGCTCCGGCGCTCCCGGGTGCTGGTGGTGTGCGGGCATACCGTCACCGAGTCCATGAAGAATGACATCGCCGTGGCCCAGCGGCTGGGCATCACCGCCACCACCCTTGAGGGCATCCTGACCGTCAAGGGCCAGGGCCGCCGCTGACGTGGCCGGGCTGTTCGAGGCGCACGTTGCCAACCTCGGGAAATACAACGAGGGAGTGCTGGCCGGGGAGCCGCTTTTGTTCCCCGCCAGCCCCCAGGCGGTGCAGGCGCTCCTAAAGGAGATCGGCGTGGACGGCATACGGTACGAAACAATTTTCATCGCCAGCTATGACTTCGGCGGCATCCTGCCGGAGCTTTCGGGCTGTCTCAGCGGATATGAAAATCTGGACGAGCTGAACCATCTGGCCTGCCTGCTCTCGGAAATGCCCTCGGATGACCTTGCAAAATTTGAGGCGGCCCTCAGCATGGGGACAAATATCTCCTACTTGGCGGACATTATCAACCTTGCGGAAAATCTGGACTGCTTTGAATTTTACCCGGATATTGAAAACGAGGAAGATTTGGGCCGCTACTTCACGGAGGATTTGGCAATACCTGCCGAGCTGAAAGGCTACATTGACTTTGAGGCATACGGGCGGGATTTATCCATCAACGAGGGCGGCCACTTTTCCCACGGCGGCTATATCGTCCAGACTGGGCCCCTCAAAGAGATTTACCACGGGATAGAGGACATTCCCAGGGAGCACAAGGTTTTTTCCTATCCCCAGCTCAATATCCGGGAGCAGATGGCCGCCTACAAGGAAGTGATTGACCGCTTTCCCTCTGCGGCTGACCGGGCCCGCCCGGAGCCGGGCCGGGAGGGGCGGTGACTTCGAGACATTTTGTCCCAAAGGCCGGAGGGCCTATCCCCCCATGAAAGGAGGCGGTTCTGATTGATTGACGAGGATGTTTCCCGGCGCACTATCGCGCTATCCATACGGACGGGAAAGCTGACTGCCCGTGGGCTGGCCTATGTGCTCCGGGCGGCTGGCCGGAAGATACAAAAGGAATACCGGGCCCGCCAGACGCCCCACGGCAGGCAGTCCGTGAAAAAGCTGATGGCCCACGGCGCGGCGACCAACAGCATCGAGCTCACCGGGGCCCCAAAGGAGTTTGACCGGGTGGCCCGGAAGTGGAATGTGGATTATGCCTTTTACAAGACCGGGCCGGACAAATACCTGCTGTTTTTCAAGTCCGGACAGGCGGACGCAATTACCGCCTGTTTCGGGGAGTATTCCCGCCGGGTGCTGGATAAGGCAAAGACTGACCGCGTACCCATCCGGGAACAGCTCAAACGGGCCGCCGCCGAGATACTGCGCCAGCCCGCGCCCCAAAAGAAAGACCGCGTAAAGGAGGCCGCCCATGAGGACAGATAAGCTGAAAAAATACCTTTTGCCGAACCTCCCCTATCTGTTCATCGGCTGGGCCTGCCTAAAGGTGGGGACGGCCTACCGTCTGGCGGCGGGGGCGGATTTGGCCCACAAGCTGGTGGGGATGGTGGCGGCCCTCGGCCCGGCCTTTGCCGACTTCGCGCCGGGGCTTGCTCCCTTTGACTGGCTCGTTGGCATTGTGGGGGCGGCGGCCATCCGGCTGGTCATCTACCAGAAAAGCAAGAAAGCCCAGAAATACCGCCGGGATGAGGAGTACGGTTCGGCCCGCTGGGGGACGGAAAAAGACATCAAGCCGTTCACCGACCCCAAGTTTGAAAACAACATCATCCTCACCGGGACGGAGTTTCTCACCACCAACACCCGGCCCGCCGTCCCCGCCAACGCCCGGAACTTGAATTGCTGTGTGGTCGGTTCCTCCGGCTCCGGCAAGACCCGGTTCTGGCTCACGCCCCAACTGCTCCAGGCCCATTCCTCCTATGTGGTGGTAGACCCAAAAGGCGGGGTGCTGGAGCAGGCCGGGTATTTCCTGCAAAAGAAAAAGGGATATAAAATCAAGGTTTTCAACAGCATTGATTTTTCCCGCTCTATGCACTATAACCCGCTGGCATACATCCGCAACGAGGCCGACATTCTGAAATTCGTAAACACGCTGATAGCAAACACCAAAGGCGAGGGCAAGGAGGGAGATCCGTTCTGGACAAAATCAGAAACGCTCCTATACTGCGCCCTTATCGCCTATATCATTTTCGAGGGCCCGGACGAGGACAAGAACATGAACACGCTGGTGGACATGATTTCCGGCATGGAGGTCAAGGAGGACGATGACGATTTTATGAACGCGGTGGACTATATGTTCGCCGGGCTGGAAAAGCGCAAGCCGGACTGTTTCGCGGTCAAGCAGTACAAAAAGTACAAGCTGGCCAGCGGTGATATATGCTCTAAGTGACTTCTTAATCATGATTTTGTCATGGTTAGTGAAG
>ERZ826396.2419-NODE-2419-length-15500-cov-14.479573_pt1 | contig 15500 bp, 13 predicted proteins | sample MGYA00519926_ERZ826396 | MGnify/ENA primary metagenome ERZ826396 (study PRJEB31778, sample SAMEA3449230) | human gut metagenome | biome: human gut; feature: human-associated habitat; material: faeces | place: United Kingdom | collected 2010/2012 ... | reverse complement strand
GACGGCGATATGCGGACTTGACCAGGCATTTATCAATGGTGGTTTAACATAGACAGGCTTCGTTTCTGGCCACGGAACCGCGTTCTGGCACGGATTAGACCCGCTTCGATGTCATATCTACCTCGCTGAATTTGCTGAACTGGGCTTTTTCTGCAGGACATGCTTCGTCGCGACCGGAGAGGAGCGGAATCCGTGCCAGAACGCGGTTCCGTGGCCAGAAATCGATAAAATTCGGCACGAGCTCAACGCACAACGAAACTTGAAGCCTTTCCCTCTCCCACGTTCCTGCGCATCCTCTTGCCCACGCAACAACAAAGAGGCACAGCCCGGAGCGCGATCGCGCAGCATCAACCCTAACTAGATGCGGATACCTCACATGAAACATCTGCCCCGAACCGATGGGAAACGAAAAATCCCCGCCACCCTCTCGGGGACGGGGATTTCCAATGCGCTCTAAAAAATCGAGAGCGTTACTCTTCGACAACCTCGGGGATGGCGCCCATCGGGCACTCCTCGACGCAATCGCCGCACGCGATGCAAGCGTCCTCGTTCACGACCTCCGCCGTGCCACCCACAACTTCGAGCACTTCCTGCGGGCACGCGTCGACGCAGATGCCGCAGCCGATGCACTCATCGGCTTCGATAACCGGGTGAGACATGTCAAAACTCCTTCTCGTCTAAAAACATGCCGACGACACGCGCCGGGCACTTCCCCAAAAACCGCATGGCCGCAAGATACCATTGTTCCCTGCAAATGCAATAAGAAACGACGAATTTATCAGGGTGCGGCAGAAAAACGCATTCACGTGTAAGCAAGGCGTTGAGAGGGTGTTGGAAGGGCGTCGGGACACCGACGGAACCACGACGGATGCCGCCGCACATGCCGCCATGCACGCATTCGCACACCCCGCGTGCCGTCCGCGCTCCTCCCTCGCCGCGCGCCCCGCCCATGCACCAACCTCCGCATGCCGCACGCCCCGTCCGGCGCGCCTAGCAGATGCGCGGAAGCTGCTCGCCCACCAGCATATCGAGGATGCGCGTGCCGCCGAACGCCGTGCGCAAAAACACCTTCGGCCCGCGCTCGGGCTGCGCCGCCGCCACCTCGCCGATAAGCGCCGCGTCGGCCCCATAGCGGTTCGCGCGCATGGCCGCGAGCGCGGCTTCGGCCTCGTCGGGTGCCACCACGCACACCATCTTGCCCTCGTTCGCCACCTGCAGCACGTCGTAGCCCAGCATGTCGCACGCGCCCTGCACGGCGGGCTTCACGGGCACCGCGTCCTCCTCCACCGTGATGTCGGCGTTCGACTGCGCCGCCAGCTCGTTCAGCGTGGAGGCCAAGCCGCCGCGCGTGGGATCGCGGAAGCAGCGCGTGTGCGGAGCGGCGGCCAGCACGTCGGCTATCAGGTGGTTCAGCGGCGCGGCGTCGCTTTGCAGGTCGGCCGAGAAGTTCAATCCCTCGCGACAACTCATGATGGTGATGCCATGGTCGCCCAGCGTGCCGGTGACCAGCACCTTGTCGCCCGGCTGGCACCGCGCGCCGCCCAGCTCTACGCCCGCGGGCAACGCGCCCACGCCGCTCGTGTTGATGAACACGCCATCGCCGTGGCCGCGGTTCACCACCTTCGTGTCGCCGGTCACCAGCGCCACGCCGGCCTCGCGCGCCACCTCGGCCATCGAGGCGCAGATGCGGCGCAGATCATCGATGGGAAATCCCTCTTCCAGAATGAAGCCGCAGCTGAGGTACAGTGGGCGCGCGCCGCTCGTGGCCACGTCGTTCACCGTGCCGCACACGGCCAAACGCCCGATGTCGCCGCCGGGGAAGAAGTGAGGCGTCACCACGAAGCTGTCGGTGGAGAACGCCAAGCGCTCGCCCGGCGCAGGCGCGGGCAGCACCGCCGCGTCGTCGCCGCGCAGCAGCTCGTCGCCCGCATAGGCGGCGAAAAACACCTCGTCGATGATGCGTTTCATCATCGTGCCGCCGCTGCCGTGCCCCAGCATCACCGTTGTATCCATAGCCCGTCGTCTCCTCGGTTCGGTTGCCTTCAATTCATACAGATGTTTCACGTGAAACATCTTCGCCGGGGCATGCTGCGAAGGCGAAGCCCCACGCGGCGCGTCCCATCCCAGCGCTGCCCCCCCCGCCGTCGCGCGGTTCGGCCCAGGCTCTGCACGCGGATCGGACGCGAACGGGCGGCGGGGGACGTTGCCACGTCTGCGCGGACAAGCGGCACGGACGCGCCCACACCAACCCGACCGCGCATCCAGAACGCACAGCGCAGCCGGGAAACGATTCAAAACCGCCGACCCCCGCCTTTGCGCGCCTGCGCACCTGCGCATCAATCGCAGGCCGCCCGCACCGTTACTACCCGCCCAGAGCATCGCGCGCACCGCAAGCCCGAAAGCCGCGGACAGCGTCCCGAAGCCGCAGACCCCGCTCGTTCGCCGACCGGGCACCCTAACGCCATGCGCCCTACCTACATCTACAGAGCGTTGCCCGTGGTGGTCACGACGAGGCGACCGTTCTTCACGCCCTTCGTGCCCAGAATCAGGTTCGCGATGTCCTGCACGAGCCCCGTCTCGCCGCGCAGCACGATGACCTCGAGGCAGCGATGCGCGTCGAGGTGCACGTGCATGGACGAGACGATATACTCGAAGTAGTCGTGCTGGATGGCGTGAAGCTTCTCCTGCAAGTCGTTGGCATGATGGTCGAACACGATGGTGAGCGTGCCCACCACCTCCATGCCGGGCGTGGCGCACTCGTCCTCCACCAAAGCGTCGCGCACGAGATCGCGCACCACTTCGCTGCGGTTCTTCGCCAGACCGCGCCGTGCCACCAGCTGGTCGAAACGGACAAGCAGCTCCTCGGGCATGGCCACCGAGAAGCGCATGAGATCGTTGCTCATGGGCTCGCGCGCCTATACCAGGCTGACCGTGACGTTGGCACCGGCTGCAGCATCGTCCTCAAGCGCGTCTTTCGCCTCGTCGAGCGCCGCGCGCACCTCGTCAAGCAGCGCCTGAGCGGCATGCAGCTTCTCGCAGACGGTGGCGAAGCCGGCGTCGCCCGCCTGATGCGCCAGGTTGTGCGCCCAACGGCGCTCGAGCTTCACATGGTCGTCGATCTGCTCGATCATCTGCTCGAACTGCCCCGTGTTGATCCCGTTCGTACACATGTTGCTGCCTCCTATCGCACCACCCTCGCAGCGGTCGCCGCGGCGAGAGAATCTTGCTATCATGACGGTTATACGGCTTACCGAGATCGACCGCAAGGGACAGTGTGAAAAATTCCGTGAAAGGTAACATGTACGAAGTCGCACTCGACGAGACATGGGAGCTGTTCGGCCCGTATCTGGACGGTGCGCGCGCGGCGCTCGTGTGCGCAGTGAGCGGACACCCGTTGAGCGCTCGGGGTCGCGCGGCGCTGGAAAGCTCGGCCGAAGCGCTGGGCTACGGGCGCGGATCGTGCACGTACGCGTCGCTGGACGACGGGCTTGACCCCTCCGCGTTGTTCCTGCTCTTGGAAGGGCTCGACCCGCTGTGCCTCGTCGCAACGGATGAGGTGGCGGCGCGGGCGATCGGCCAAACGTACCGTTGCCGTATCGAGCCCATGAAGGCCTCGCGCGCGTTCGGACGCACGGTGGTGGCGTTCCGCGATTTCGACGCGATGCTCGACGACGCTCAGGACAAGCAGGTCGCCTGGGCGCTTTTGAAGAAGCTGCCGCGCTTCGGCGAACGCTGACGCACGGGTGCCGCGAGCAGCCCGCCGCCTGCGTATTGCCTGCCTCATCCCCATGGGCACCTTGGCCCATCCGCACCGTCGCGACACCCGCACCGCTCTTCCGTCAACGCGCGCTCTCCAATGACGACCTGCGGCCCCTGCGCGGGCTTTCGCCATCGCGCAGGGGCCGCAGAATCTTCAAGCACGCGAACGTGTACAATCAATCGAACGAATGTTTCACGTGAAACATTCCGGAGCATTCGGCAACTTGCGGGACGATAGATTGCCAACCGACGGTGCCGCCTCGGCATCGGCCTGAGACACAGGCCGAACCTGCACCGCCTCGGCATCGGCCCCCGCGGTACCAGACGCCAGCCGGCCTACGCCACGACGACGCGCTTCGCCTCGTCGAGCAGGGCGCGCACCTCGTCTGTCGTCTCGGCCTCGGCGTAGATGCGCACGAGCGGCTCGGTGCCGGAGGGACGCATCATCACCCAGGCATCGCCTTCAAGGTAGAATTTCACACCGTCGCGGCGATCCACGTCCACCACCTTTTTACCGCAGATGGCCTCGGGCGCGTAATTCGGCACCACCTCGGCGCGGAAGCGCGCCATCTGCTCCTCGGTGATGGACAGGCCCTGGCGCTCGAACTCCAGCTTGCCGATCTTGGCGAACATGTCGTCCAACAGCTGGCCCAAGCTCATCCCGCGCTGCGCCATCGTCTCGCACAGCAGAAGCGCCATCAGCAGGCCATCGCGCTCCATCACGTGGCTGGGAATGCCGATGCCGCCGGACTCCTCGCCGCCCACCATGACGTCGCCCTTCTCCATCTCGGCGTAGATCCATTTGAAGCCCACGGGCGTGCTGGTGAGCGCGAGGCCGAGGCGCTTGCACTGGCGCGCCAGCATGGCCGAGGCCGTGATGGTGGACACCACGCGGCCGGAAAGACCCTTGTCCTCGGCAAGATGGGACACGATAAGCGCGATGATGCGGTGCGGGTTCACGAAGTTGCCGTGCTCGTCCACCGCGCCGATGCGGTCGGCGTCGCCGTCGTTGATGAAGCCGGCGTCGTATCCCAGCTCGGGCACCTTCGCGATGCAGCGATCCACCCACGGCGGGATGGGCTCGGGGTGCAAGCCGTCGAACGTGGGGTCGGCGTCGTTGTTGATCTCGCACACCTCCACGCCCAGATCGCGCAGCAGGTCGGCCAAATAGTGGCGGCCGGCGCCGTACAGCGGGTCCACCACCACGCGCAAGCCGGCGTTGCGGATGGCCTCCGCGTCCACTCGCTCCTTGAGCGCGGCGAGGTAGGGCGTCATGAGGTCGGCTTCCTCGTAGGTTCCGCGCCTCGCGGGCACCTCATCGGGCAGCACGGCCTCCACGCGGTCAGTGAAGTCCTTGCCCGCCGCGCCGCCGTCGGCCATGCGCAGCTTCACACCCAGGTACTCGGCCGGGTTGTGGCTGCTCGTGAGCATGACGCCGCCCACCGCGTCCGCATCCTGCGCCACCGACCAGCACAGCGTCGGCGTAGGGCAGTAGTCCTGCGTGAGCTTCACGCGAAAGCCGTGCGCCGCCGCCACCTCGGCTGCCAGCTGCGCATAGGCATGCGCGTCGCGGCGGCAATCGTGCCCCACGATCAGCGTGCCCGGCGCATCGTCCGCGCGGCCCGCCGCCAGCGCGTCCTCCTTGAAGACGCGCGCCGCCGCATCGACCACGCGCACCAGGTTGTCGTTCGTGAAATCCTCGTCGATGATGGCACGCCATCCGTCGGTACCGAAATGTATGTCTGCCACGGGGCTCCTTTCTCGCACCATGATGCCACAGTATATCGCACGACGCTCGAGCACGCTTGAGGGAACGGATGTTTCACGTGAAACATCCGAATACGCGACGGCAACGAAGAAGTCGAGAAGAAGGAAGGGAGAGGGGGCTAGAGGGCAGACGAAGGACGCGGGAGCGAAGGCGAGAAAGCGAAGGATCGGGAGGGACAGAAAGGGCGGGAAGCACAGCGGAGATGCCACAACGGGAAGGCAGGCAATGCGGAAGCGAGCGAGAGAGGCGCGAGGGCAAAAGAAAGAGGGGGCCGGGCGGGCATCGGAAGAGCCCTCGGGTGTTTCACGTGAAACACCCAGGGGCCGTAACCCAACGCCCATCGCCTCGGGCGAATCGCAAGAGAACGCCCCGCCAGAATCGCGAAGAAACACCTCGTTAGGAAAGTGGCAGCGAAACCAAACGGAACCGGGCACCCCGCGAGCGGGGATCATTGAACGTGGAGGCACCCGAAGCGGAAAACGGCCCAAAACGCGGCACAGGCCGCGGGGGAGGCGGCCTGTGCACGGACGAGTGAAACGAGGAGAAACCGTCGGAGGCGGTTTGTTCCACTCCCTTAGTGTAACCGCTAGATTATCCTTTGTCAAGAATAATTTGGTAAAAGCGTAGCCAAAGTAAGCCGCCGTGTTGATCGCAGCAAGAACGCACTGGGACGCTGCAAGTCGTCGCCATTTGCTGTCGTCATCGCCTCGCCCGATCACAGGTCGGCAGATCGCAGGCCTCCCGCGAATCGCTGGTCGTCCCGAGCCGCAGGTCGCCCGTTGATCGTCAGGCCGTCGCAAGCCGAAGGACAGCAGGTCGGCAAGATCGGGTAGAGGGCAAGCGCTTGGCAGAGATCCGGCCCGACATGCCGCTTCCCGCCCCGCACCGCCTGCACCGCCCCGAGCCGCCTGTCCCGCACCGTCCGGCCCACGCCGCCCGCCCCCGATGTTTCACGTGAAACATCGGGGGCGCGGGTTTCCGCATCTCGTCGCACCTGATACCATGACAGCAGAACCATCAGAAGAAAAGGCGCATCGACAGAAGGCGCATCGGACCGCCGGCCTTCGCGGAAGTCACCCGCCGAACGCCGGCACCAAAAGCAAGGGAAGGAGCTTCAATGGCCAACAGGAGCCTTGCCAAAGACCACGCCGACACCTGCGTGCTCGTGACGGGCGGCGCGGGATTTATCGGCAGCCACACGGTGGTCGAACTGCTCGCGCGCGGATACCACGTCGTGGTGGTGGACGACCTCAGCAACTCGAGCGAAGTGGCGCTCGAACGCGTCCGCGCCATCGCCGGGCTCGCCCCCGACGACAGCCGCCTCGTGTTCTACGAAGACGACATCCTCGAACGCGACGCGCTCGCCCGCATCTTCGACGCGCACGACATCGACGCGATCATCCACTTCGCCGGCTTCAAGGCCGTGGGCGAAAGCGTCGCCAAGCCGCTCGAGTACTACTGGAACAACGTGGCCGGCACGCTCGTGCTGTGCGATGTGGCGCGCGCCCACGGCGTGAAGAACATCGTGTTCTCGTCAAGCGCCACCGTGTACGGCGAGCCGGAGTTCATCCCCATCACGGAAAGCTGCCCCAAACACGACGCCACGAACCCCTACGGCTGGACGAAAAGCATGCTCGAGCAGGTGCTTTCCGACCTGTACGTGGGCGACAACGAGTGGAACGTCGTGCTGCTGCGCTACTTCAACCCCATCGGCGCGCACGAAAGCGGCCTCATCGGCGAGGATCCGAAAGGCATCCCGAACAACCTGCTGCCCTACGTGGCGCAGGTGGCCGTGGGCAAGTTGGCGTGCGTGGGCGTGTTCGGCGACGACTACCCCACGCCCGACGGCACGGGCGTGCGCGACTACATCCACGTGGTCGACCTCGCACGCGGGCATGTGGCGGCGCTCGATTGGATGGGCGGCAAAGTGGGCACGGGCAAGGCCATCGGCCTCGGCTCCATCGAGGGCGAACCTGCAGCCGACGGCACGCGCCGCGGCGTGGGCATCTTCAACTTGGGAACGGGGAAGGGTTCAAGCGTGCTCGACGTGATCCGCGCCTTCGAGCGCGCCTGCGGCCACGAGATCCCCTACGAGATCAAACCACGCCGCGCGGGAGACGTGGCCGAGAACTACGCGGCGTGCGACAAGGCGCGCGACGAGCTGGGCTGGACGGCCGAATACGATCTCGACCGCATGTGCGCCGACAGCTGGCGCTGGCAGTCCACCAACCCCGACGGCTACGCCACCGCGTAAAGACGCGGCTGCACGTATCCTCCCGACCACGCACGTCCAACACATCAAGCGGCCCCGCTTCTCAAGAAGAGAAGCGGGGCCGCGCACATTCTCGCAAGCAAAAAGACAGAAGCGAAACGCCCAGACGGCGGCAACGCTCTCGCTACGCCGCTATGCCGTCTGCCGCGTAAGCAGAGGGATCGACGTACCCCGAGTCGTATCCGGGATCTGCGTAGCCCGTATCGTACCCCGGATCCACGTACCCCGGATCAACATACCCGGAATCGTAACCCGTGTCGTAACCGTAATTGGGATCGTAATAGCTGTTGTCCGTGTAGCCCGAATCGTCATAGTACGTGGAATCATCATTGTACGAGTAGTCGTACGTACTGGAACCACCCGCCGACGACGAAGCACCCGGCGTCGAGATCACGCCCGACGAGACGATACCGCTGGGATCCTCACCCGCCTCAACCACTTCCATCATTTCCTTAAGCGCAGCCTCATCGGTGAACACGTACGACACCTCGCCGATGTAGCCCGTTGTGGAAGGCACCATAGCCGAATAGATGGTCAGATCACCCTCATCCTTGAACTGCTGAGCGAGCGAGAGAATGTCGCTGACCGAAAGATCCGTCGTCACGCACTGCGCAGCGCTCTGGATGACGCCCGGAAGATCGGTCACCGGCAGTGCAAGCACCTTCTCGACGAGAGCCATGATGAGCTTGCGCTGGTTGGCCGTGCGCGTGAAGTCGCCGTCGACGTACGCGCGGCTGCGGGCGAACACAAGCGCCGCCTCGCCGTCGAGGTGCTGCGTACCCTCCTCGATGACGATGCTGCCAGCGTCAGGGTCGTCGATGCGCTCGTCCACCTCCACGTCCACACCGCCAACCGCGTCCACCAACGCCACCAGTTCTTCGAAGTTGACTTCCGCATAGTGAGATATCTCGATGTTGCACAGCTCGCTTGCCTCGCGGATGGTGGCCGCCGCCCCACCGTAATTGTAGGCGGCATTGAACTTGTTCTGTCCGTAGCCATCGATCTCGATGCACGTGTCGCGCGGAATGGACACCATCGTCACCAGGTTCTGCGTCGGATCGACCCGCACGACGATGTTCGTATCGGAACGCGCACCCTCAACCGAACCGTCCTCGCGCCTATCCGAGCCGATGAGCATCATGTAGAACGGCTCGGTGAAATTGCTCGAAACCTTGGGCGCAAGCGCATCGGTGATAGCGTCGAGCTCCTCTTGGGTTTTCGTCCCGCGGTTCAACTGATCGTTGATAGAGTTGATGTACAGCGCGAACGCCGTCCCGGCACCGATGACCGCCACCAAAACGGCGGCCACCACGCACAGCGCGATCTTCTTCCCACGACCCGCCCTCTTCGACGACGCCGCAGTGTAGCTCGGATTCGTGCGCGAGTACTGGCTCGCCGCGCTTTGACGCCCGTACACGCCATTCGCGCTGCGACCTTGACTACCCGGAGTGTATGCCGGCCGATACGCAGACGAAGCAGAGCGCTCGGATTGCGTCGCGCGCGAAGCAGATCGAACAGCGCGGGCCGACTGGGGGGCTCGCGAAGTCCGCGGCGCAGGGCGGTTCGTCCGGGAATTCCTTGGTGTCATACGTTCTCCTCTGCAACTTCGATGCCTCGGCAGGTTCGATATCCCGCCCACCGCAACCGGCGTCCCCTTTCGGCGCAGCATGCGGCATCGAAGTTCGTTTTGTCGCGCGCTTCCGAGAACCAGCGCTTCCCACGACCCATCTGCATAAACGTTACACGAGGTCGCACGCATAAAATTCTCGCATATAGAGGGTATTGTAACACCCTTGCGGCTTCATCATAAAATGGTCACGGCCCGGGTATAAACCCCACATTTCTCAAAAAGGCAACGAAACGTATCCGCGCGGTTACAGGAGGCCGAGCGCGCGCGGGTAGTCTGTCTTTCATGGATCTCGGGCAGAGACAGAGCGTGGCCGACGAAAACGCGGAGCGATTTCGCTTCGCGCCCGTTTTCGCCGCGAACGTGCAACGTCTCCGCAAGCAAGCGAAGATCAACAAGAAGCGCTTTGCGCTCATGGTGGGCATCGGTCGTCCGTTTCTCAATAAAATCGAAGACGGCACGGCGAACCCCCGCCTTGACGTGGTGGTGCGCATCGCCGACGCCCTGGACACGACGCCTCAAGAGTTGTTAAGCGCGCCAACCGACGAAACGCGTGAAGCGCACGAGGCAAAGCCCGCGCGCACGTTCTCTTCTTCTCTGGGGACGCGCCATTCCCGTCTGCTCTAGCGCTTGCCCCCGTCACGCAGATCGCATCTGGCGCGCGGGGCGCGGTGTCCGAGCGCCAGCCACGCAAGGCCCGACCCCAAGCCCGAACCCGCCGTGTCCACCAGCCAATCGAGCGGGTCGCACATGCGCCCCGGAACGAACAGCTGATGGAACTCGTCCGTAACGCCGTAGAGGCTGCCGCAGACAATAGCCAGCACGCACGCACGACCCAGCGGCATATGGCAGCGCAGCGCGTTCGCCAACAGCGCACCGAACACCGTGTACTCGCAGAAGTGGGCAATCGACGAGAGCACGTCGACGCCTGGACCCAGCAGACTGGCTTGCACGTCCTTCATGACCTGATAGATTCGCGAGAACACGCCCAGCCCCTCGTTGAGGCCGGTGGAGGTATTCGACGACATGAAGAAGATGAACGCCGCCCACAGCGCCACGAACACCCAGCTCGCAATCGCAAAGCGCCGCGTACCGTTGCGCATGACTGCCACCTTTCACGTTCTCTGCCACAACCGCCGCCCCTTGCGACCGTCGTGCGCTCCCTAGCTGTTTCATCGCCGCACGCCCCACGGCGCCTCCCGCCGCGCGCCCGCGCCAAGCACCCCTCCCGACGCGTTCGCCGCGTCGGCCACCGCCCCGCCGCGTGCGCCCGCGCGCCAAGCACCTCCGCCTGCGCGCACGCAGCCGGCAGCCACCTTCCCTGCACCTTCCCTGCGACGAGCGGCTCTCGGACTCTCTCGGACGCCGCCTCTCAGCTGACCGCCGCCGTCGGTCGCGCAGACGTGATGCGTCCGGAGGGCGCAGACGCATCCGCGCCTTCTTCCTGAGGCTCCCACGCCTCGCCGAAATCGGCCTCCCTGAACAGGGCCGCAAGGCCGGTGATCTGCTTGAGGCGTAGTATTTCGTCGCGGTCCATGCCCAGATGCTTGGAAATCCACGCATCGGAGCGGCCGAGCTCGTGCAGATCGGCCACGATGTTGCTCATGAGGTCCACGCTGTGCGAGCCGCGCGCCCGGTTGTGCCGGATGGTGCTGGCCATGCGGCAGTCGATGGGCTTGTCGATCACCGAGACGGGCAGCAAACCGCCCTCGCGTTCGCGGATGTCGGGGTGCTCGAGCATGACGCGGTAGCGATGGAAGCCGTCCACGATAACGTACTCATCGGTTTCCTCGTCATGGTAGCACACGATGGGCATCGTGTAGCCGTCCTCCTTGATGCTGTCGTAGAGCAGCTCAAGCTCCGGCGGGGCGACGGAGTTCGGATTGTAGGTGTTCGGCTTCACCTTCTCGATGGGCACGGCGATAACGCCGTACACGGGGCTTTGAAACGTCATCCGACCGCCTTCCTCTCAACCACCTCGGCGTACTCGCGCTTGAGCGCGTTCACGTGGCGCTGCTGCTCGCGCGTCAGCCCGAACCCCATGAACCGGCAGATATGGTCGTTCTTCAAGATGCAGTAGCACATGCGCTTCCAGCTGGGTATGTCCTTCGTCGACTTAATGTCGTCGGTGCTGTCGGGCAGTTCTCCCACGAACACCACGCGCGAGCGCTTGTTGAGCGTGTAGTTCGACACGCCGTTGCGACGGATGCGGTAGCCGCGGTCAAGCAGCTCCTGGATGACCGCCTCGTCCAAGCCGCCGCCCGTCTCGTACCAAAATTGGATGGACGTTTTGAACTTGCGCACGTAGTTCTCGCGCAGCCGTTCAGGCAGCGTCTCGAGCAAAAAGAACGTGAACGACTTCCACGTGTGCCCTTTGGGGAGCTCCAGGTTGCGATAGCCCATGGCTTTCGTGCGCCCGTAGATGGCGCCGAAGTTGGCCCCCTGCACGCGTCCGACGAGCTTCGCCCAGATGTCGGGGTCGATGACGCGGTAGAGGTTGAGGCTGTCCTTCGCGGAATCGCCGAAGGGAGACGCCACACGCATCTGGTCGGGAGAAACGCCGGCCAGATAGTACAGGTCGTACAGGCGATTGTAGTCGAAACCGAACAGGGCGTTGGCGTGCCACACGTCGCTCACCGACCAATCGTAGAGGGGACTGGCGCTCCACACGTTCTTGAACTGCTCGGTGATCCAACATGCGCCCTGATAGCCGTGGCGTTTGTTGACGATGCCGCTGTAGCGGTGCAGCGATTCGTCGGCCCGGATGCCCAGCAAACACACCGTCTTGCCGCCGCCGTGCGCCTTGCGGTACCACCGGCCGAACTGGCGCGCGAGATCTTCCTGGTGCATCTTGTAACGGTACGTGGTCATCGGGTTGTTCTCGAGACTGATCACGTACGGCCGCTTCGGCAGAGGGCGCACCCACGCCTCCTGCCGCTCGTCGTCCCAGGGGTACCAGAACATCTCGTAGCTGCTGAGGGCGGTGCGCGTGGCCATGGGCAGGCACACCCAGTACGGCTCGACGGCGGGCTCGCGCTCAAGGCGGTCGAACGTGCGCTCGACGTAGGCGGTGGTGGCGCTGTACTGGGCCTCGAAGTCCTGGTGGAACACGCCGATGCGTTTCTCGGGGCAGTGCCGTTTCTGGAAGTCGAGCACAAGCTCCAGCAAAAGCCCGCTGTCTTTGCCGCCGGAGAACGACACGAACACGTTGTCGAACTCGGAGAACACGAAGCGCAAGCGCTCTTGGAGCGCATCGTATACCGTCTGTCCCGTGTAGCGCTTGATCACCTCTACGCTCCCCGTCGCTTTCGGCCCTCTGCGGAGGCGGGCGGCACCGGAAAGCGCCCGCGCGCGGCGCCTGGGCGCTTGGGCGCTTGGACGCCTGGGCGCTTGGACGTCCGGCCCGCTGTGCCCGGTGACCGGATGTCTGGACATTCGGCCCGCTGCGCCCGGCGAATGGGCGCCCTTGCACTTGGCTCGCTGTACCAGACGCCTTGCGCTTCGCTTCCAGCAGCGTGCGCTGCGCGCCCGTTGCGCGGTGCGCCCGATATCCGTTCCCAACTCCGTTGTGATGATTGTCCGCGAGAAGGGCATCCGCAAGGACGCCACTCAGTATTTACCATAAAGATCATACTTTCGCCAGAACAGAAGCGAACCGCTTCTACCCACCGACTTCCCGTTCGCTCCCGTTCATCGTTTGGACTGTTCAACTTATCCAGACTCACCCGACACACAGGGAGCTCAGAAAAGCGGAGATGCCGGCTTGCGAAGGCTGTGCAGAAAGATCGCCTCTCGCAGCAAGACGCACGCGGCAACGAATCCGCAAACCGCGCGGCAACCGGTTCGCGGCCATGGGGTTACAAACTATGTAGCAAGCATCTGCGGCGACAGATTTGCAAACCGCGAATCGGATCGCCTACGGTAACGGATTCACAACTTTTCGACGATATTTTACCGGATTAGGTGCCCAAAGGCGCGATAGCCTGCCGCGAACCCCCGAAACGGTAAGAAATGCGGCACAAATTCAAGATAGTTTACCGAAACCGCATGAAGATCGCCTCCGTAGCCGCCTTCCGTAGCCAAAACGGTAAAATATCGTCAGAAAACTTGTGGATTTTTACCGCACCTGTCAGAGAAGACGTTTGACGAGCCGCCTGAGCCGCGCATGGCTAATCGGTGCGCACGTCCTCCCTCGCGAGCCGCGCCCTGTGCGCCTCGTCGGAAATCCGACAACCTGGATGTGACAGCATCCCCGTCCTTTTGTCACGCTCTTTTGTCACGCTGACACCCCAGCGCCCTTACACAATGTTCACCCTCCCGATCGCAACCCTCGCTGCGCCATGCTCGGGTATTCGCAGATCACAGGCGAATGTTTCACGTGAAACATTCGCCTTTCCCGCCGCCTTCTCTCCAACGATGTGACACCGGCCCGTACGCCAAGCGCCCGCGCCCTCCTCCGCAGGCAGCACCCGAGCGCAACGGAAGCCCGTTTTTCTGGCATTCGCTCCTCGTAGCCGCTCTTGCATATTTCCCCTTGCACTCGCCTTCTCCAAGGAGTAAGTTAGGTTTATCTAACAACATCGCCAAAGCGAAAGGAAGCACTATGGAGAAGGAAGAGGAGGTGGCCACCGCGTCGAAGGTGCGTGGCGCATCGGCCGACCCTCCCGCGCCCGACAGTACGGAAAAGCAGCCGGCAGTACCCGAATCGACATCTCCAGCAGCCGCACCAACGGCGGCAGCTGCAGCTGCCACGGCCGCGCAGGACGCAGCGCCGCCAGCAGCCGCACCTCACACGGCGCGCAGCGTATCGTCGCGCAGCGCGACTTCGCGCGGACAGTCCCCGCACGAGCAGTCCCCACACGACCAACCTTCGCACAGCGCACCGTCACGCAGCCAAACCCCGAACGGCGGCAAACCCCCGAAGGCGCGCAACCCCATCGCGCAGCTGCTAGACTTCGCCGGCCCGCGCAAGACGCTCACCTACGTGGGCTGCGCGCTGTCGGCCATCTCGATGCTGGTGAGCTTCGGGCCGTACATCTGCATCTGGTTCGTGGCGCGCGACCTGATAGCCGTCGCCCCGAACTGGGGCGCGGCCGCGAACATCGCGGTGTACGGCTGGTGGGCCCTCGGGTTCGCGGTGCTTTCCATCCTCTTGTACTTCGCGGGGCTCATGTGTACGCACCTCGCGGCGTTCCGCTGCGCGTCGAACATGCGCAAACAAACCACCGAACACCTCATGCGCACGTCGCTCGGCTATTTCGACAGCCACGCGTCCGGCGCGCTGCGGCGCGTGGTGGACGGCTGCGCGGCATCCACGGAAGGGCTGCTCGCCCATAAGCTGCCCGACACGGCGGGATCGGTCGCCATGATCCTCGGCATGCTCGTCATGTTCTTCGTGTTCGACTGGCGTCTCGGGCTTGCCTGTCTCGCGGCGGTCGTCATCTCGATGCTGTGCATGATGAAGATGATGGGCGGGCGCGGCATGGACTTTATGACGAAGTACCAGGAATCGCTCGTGCGCATGAACAAGACGGGCACCGAGTACGTGCGCGGCATCCCTGTGGTGAAGGTGTTCCAGCAGACGGTGTATTCGTTCAAGGCGTTCCACGACGCCATCCAAGACTTCACGCAGCTGGCGCAGGACTACGCCGTGAAGTGGTGCCAGAAGCCGCAGGCACTCTCGCTCACGTTCATCAACGGCGTGGTGGTGTTCCTCGTGCCGACGGCCATCCTGCTCGCCCCCGGAGAGCAGAGCCTGGGCGCGTTCCTGGCCAACTTCGCGTTCTACACCATCTTCTCTGCCATCATCCCCACGGCGATGACGCGCGTGATGTTCATCTCCGACGCCGTGCAGACAAGCACCGACGCCATGAACCGCGTGAACTCGGTGCTGGCCGCGCCCGTCATCGAGGCGCCCGCCGCGCCCAAGGTTCCGGCGGGCAACGCCATCGCGTTCGACGACGTGAGCTTCACCTACGAGGGCGCCGAGGAACCCGCGCTTTCGCACGTGAGCTTCGAGGTGCCCGCGGGGGCCACGGTGGCGCTCGTGGGGCCCTCGGGCGGCGGCAAGACCA
>ERZ826396.2400-NODE-2400-length-15624-cov-3.992549_pt1 | contig 15624 bp, 14 predicted proteins | sample MGYA00519926_ERZ826396 | MGnify/ENA primary metagenome ERZ826396 (study PRJEB31778, sample SAMEA3449230) | human gut metagenome | biome: human gut; feature: human-associated habitat; material: faeces | place: United Kingdom | collected 2010/2012 ... | reverse complement strand
TGGCCGAGAAAGGCGCCGAGCGCGTCATCGTGTTCGCCCGCACGCGCAGCCGCGCCGATTCCACGTGCCGCCGCCTCAAGCGCGCGGGCTACACCGCCGAGGCTATCCACTCCGACCGCAGCCAGGCGCAGCGCCGCCGCGCGCTCGACAACTTCGCCGCCGGCAAGACGGGCGTGCTCGTGGCAACCGACGTGCTGGCGCGCGGCATCGACGTGGAGGAAGTGGACTACGTCGTGAACTACGACCTGCCCACCCAGCCCGAGGATTACGTCCACCGCATCGGCCGCACGGGTCGCGCGGGCGCCGCGGGCTTCGCCGTGTCGTTCGTAAGCCCCGAGACGGCCGACGCGCTTCGCGACATCGAGAAGCTCATCAAGCGCCCCATTCCCGAGATGGAGGTGCCTTCGTTCGATGCCGAGCAGGCCGCCGAAGAGGCCGCGGGCAAGGCCGCCCGCGCCGACGCGCGCCGCGACCCCGAGATCAAGCAGGCCGCCAAGGAGATGGCCGCGCGCGAGCGCAAGAAGGCCAAGGCTCGCGAGCAGGCGCAGGCCGAAGACGCGCCGAGGAGCGCCCCGAAGCGCAAGCCCTCAAAGAAGCCCGCCGCGTCGAAGGGCGCCCCGCCGAACCGCCAGCAGCCGGGCCGGGCGAACGCGAAGCAAGGGCAGCCCGGCCAGCGCAGCGGCAAGCCCGCGTCCGGAGGCGCGCGCCCCGCGCAGTCTTCGGCGAAGAAGGGCGGTCCCGATCTCCGTCCGGGCCGCGCTCATCGCGCCAGCCTCGCCCAGCAGCGCAGCAGAGGCGGCAAGCGCAAATAGACGTCATGGACGGCGGGAAGCGAAGCATCCCCGGTTCCCGCCGCCCGCCGCATTACTCCTTCTGCGTTGTAAGGCATGCGAGAAGACCCGGCAGCGCGAACTTCGGGTCCAACGTGCGGCAAAACCGGGGGTTTGGCAGTCTCGAGGTGCCCATGACGACCATGTTCCCGTTTCGGCAAACCGTGAACTGGGGGTTTGCTTGGAAGCTGTTCGGCGAAGGGCGCGAAAACTGCCAAAACCCCGATTTTGCCGCATATGGGTTCGTGAAACCGTGCTCGCCGCTGAGTCCGCGCCGCCGAACGCCGGCTGCAACCTCAGCGCCGCCTCGTCGAGGCCGACACCCGCGCGCGGCAACCTCTTAGCCCAAGGGGTTCTTGTTCTGGTTGGCGGCCACGTGGACGAGGCGGTTGCCCAGCCACAGCAGGAACGCCAGCACGACGACGGCGCTGCCGGCCAGCATCCATTGGCCGCGCGTCAACTCCGCGATCAGCAGGAACACCACCACGGCCGCGGCGAACAGCAGCACGAGCGTGCCGAAGGCGACCAGAGCCGTAGCGGCCGTGCGGGCGCCGTTTCCCTCCTCGCGCTCCGGATGGGATCCTTGCTCGATCCGCTCGGATTCATCGTTCATATCGGAAGCCCTTCCCATCGACAACGGCCCGACGGGGGTCGCGTTCGCTCAGCATACGCTTTTCGTGGCGACGACGGCCACGCCGGTGCCGCATACGTCCTCGATCAGCACGTCTCCGGCCGCGACCGGCGCGTCGAGCCGCAGCGCGGCGACGGCGGCCAGCACGTCCTTCATAGCGGCTTTCGGCACGGGACGCTGCGTCTTCACGCTGACCGGCTCCAGGCAGCCGGACACGCACAGCACGGCGGTCACCATGCGCTCGGGGGCGACGGCCTCCTGCGCCGCGTAGTCGGCCCCGCGCTTGCAGGTATAGCCGGAAACCTCGCTCACCTGCCCGTTCTCGTCGAGCGCGACCTCTATACGGCAGCCCAGCGGGCAGCAGATGCACGTGTAGGCGGCGATGTCGGTAGCGAACTGCATCAGTCGGCGCCTCCTCCGGCCATGCCGGTCTCGTCGGCCACGCGCGCGGCCTCGTCGCGGCCCTCGACGCGCACGCGCACGGCCGAGCACCCCGCCGCGGCGCCCGCGGGCAGGACGACGAGCACCATCTCGGCGGGCACGGCGATCATCGTCTTCGCGCGCTTCAGCTCGCGCACCCGGCCGGCTTCGTCGATCCCCTCCACCACGAAGCGCGGCTCGTTCACCGTGCGCGCGACGCGCAGCGACAGCATGAGCTTCTCGTCGGGCGGCGTGGCGGCGTCGATGCTCTGCGGCACCACGTAGCGCACGTCCTCGCCCGCCATCACGGGAACGGCGACATGCGCATCGCGCGCGGCCGAGGCGCCCGAGGCCGCCTGCCGCGCATAAGCGGCCGCGGCGGCGCCCGCGCGCTCGCCCTCTTGCGACGCATGGTCCACCAGATCGTGCACGTGCAGCGCGTTGCCGCAGGCGAACACGCCGGGAACGTCGGTAGCCAAACGGTTGTCCACCCGCGCTCCGCCGGTGACGGGATCGAGCCCCACCCCGGCCGACTTCGCCACCTCGTTCTCGGGCACGAGGCCCACCGACAGCAGCAGCGTGTCGCACGCGATGCGCTGCTCGGTGCCGGGGATCACCTGGATCGTCTCGGGATCCACCTGCGACACGTACACCGCGCTCAGGCGACCCTCCCCTTCCAGCCGCGTCACCGTGGAGCTGAGGTGCAGCGGGATGCCGAAGTCGTCCAGGCACTGCACCACGTTGCGACGCAGACCGGACGGATGCGGCATCAGCTCGTGCACGCCCACCACCTCGGCCCCCTGCGACGCCAAACGGCGCGCCATGATCAGCCCGATGTCTCCCGACCCGAGGATCACCGCGCGACGTCCGGGCAGGCACCCTTGGAGGTTCATGAAGTTCTGCGCGCTGCCCGCCGAGAACACGCCCGACGGACGCGAGCCCGCCAGGTTGAGCGCGCCCAGCCCGCGCTCGCGCGAGCCGGTGGCCAGCACCACGGCGCGCGCCGCGATGGCATGCGCGCCGCGCGCGTCCACCGCGTGCACCGTGAGCGGCGCTCCGTCGTCCGGGCGCCCCGGATCGACGGACGTCACGCTGGCACCCGCCAGCACGTCCACCGAGCCCGCGTCCGCAAGCGCGTCGATCTCGCGCTGCGCGTACTCGGGACCCGTCAGCTCCACGCCGAAGCGGTGCAGCCCGAACCCGTTGTGCACGCACTGCTTGAGGATGCCGCCCAGCTTCTCCTCGCGGTCGAGCAAAAGCACGCGCGCGCCCTGCTGCGCGGCCGCCTGGGCTGCGGCGATGCCGGCTGCCCCGCCGCCCGCCACCGCCACGTCGTAGACATGCGCGCGCTCGCGCTCCGCGTCCTGCGCCTCCGACCGCTCGCCCTTGCGCGCCAGCTCCGCGTAATCGGGGCGCGAAGCGGCCACCACGGGCGATCCCGGCAGGCGCTTGTCCAGCACGTCGGGCGCCACGCCCGTCTCGCGCGCCACGATGCGCGCGATCTCCGGCGAGCAGAACCCGCCGTGGCAGCGCCCCATCATCGCGCGCGTGCGCCACTTCAGCGCGTCGAGCGACAGCACGGGCAGCGGAGCGTGCAGCGCGGCCACGATCTCGGCCTCGGTCACCTCGCAGCAGCGGCACACGATGTGCCCCCACCGCGGGTCGGCCTCGATGGCGCGCGCACGCTCGGCCTCGTCGCGCTCGGCGAACGGCTTGCAGCGCTCGCGACTCGCCTGGAATTCCCCGTTCGCCTCCGCGCCCAGCTGTTCCGCCACCGCCTGCGCCACGTGCTCGGCTACGGCCGGAGCCGAGGTGAGCCCCGGCGAGTCGAAGCAGGCGATGTTGAAGAACCCGGGCGCGTCGTCCGGTTCGCCGATGACGAAGTCGTCGCCGTCGGCGTTCGAGGCGCGCAGCCCTGCGAAGTTCGCGATCATGCCGCGCGCGCCGGCGTCGGGCCACGTCTTCTTCGCGGCGTCCAGCACGAAGCGCAGCCCCTCCGCGCTCGTGGACAGGTCGGTCTTGCTCGCCTGCTCCACGGCGTTCGGCCCCACCAGCAGGTTGCCGTGCACGGTGGGCGTCACGAGCACGCCCTTGCCCGCTGACGACGGCGCCTGAAACACGGTATGCGAGAACAGCGGGCCGTACTCGGAATCGTACAGGCAGTACTCGCCGCGCCGCGCCGCGATGCGCAGGCGATGCGCGCTCACGGCATTGTTCAGCTCGTCGGCGAACACGCCGGCGGCGTTCACCACCGCGCGCGCCGCGTACCGCGCGCCTGTCGAGGTGGACAGCAGATAGCGCGCGGACGAGGGCGAGCCCGCGGCCAGGCGCTCGACGGACACGACGCGCTCGTTGAAGCGGAACGCCGTGCCGTGCAGCGCCGCCTGCTCTGCCGAGAACAGGGCAACCTCGTACGGGTCGCAAATGGCGCCCGTCTCGGCCAGCAGGCCGCCGCGCACGTGCGGGCTCGCATGCGGTTCGAGCGCGCGCACTTCGGCGGCGTCCAGCTCGCGCACGCCTTCCACGCCGTTCTCCGCCGCGCGCGCCACGAGGCGCCGTATGCTGGCCAGCTCCTCATCGGAGAACGCGAGCACGAGCGAGCCGTTGCGGACGTAGGAGAATCCCAGCTCGTCGGCCCATTGCGGAAACAGCTTGGACCCGGCCGCGTTGAAGCGAGCCTTGAGCGTTCCAGGCAAAGGGTCGTAGCCGGCATGCACGATGCCAGAGTTCGCTCGCGTCGCGCCGCAGGCCACATCGTTGCCTGCCTCAAGCACCACGACGTTCAGACGCCAGCGCGCCAATGCACGCGCCGTCGTCGCGCCGGCAACGCCGGCTCCCACGATCGCAACGTCGATGCTCTGCAGAGGTTCGGTATCCATGTCGTTCAGCTTACTATTTATCCCCGTTGAGCGAAAGAGCGGATACACAATCGGCCAAGCGCGGTATCGTTATTTCCACGAAGCGACGAAAGGAATCACATGAGAATAGCGGTGGCGAGCGAAGGACTGGCCGTATCTCCCTATTTCGGACATTGCGCAAGCTTCACCTGCTATAGGATCGAACGGGGCATCATCGTCGAGTGCCAGAACATGCCGAACCCTCATCAGACCCCTGCCCGCATCGCCGCGGTGCTGCGCGAGCTCGATGTGACGGCGGTCATCACCGGCATCATCGAGCGCGACGCCGTGGAAGCGCTGCAAGCAGCCGATATCGAAGTAGTGTCCAACCAAGCAGGAAGCGCCCGAGATGCAGCCGAGGCGTATCTCGCCCACACTCTCATCGGCACGGACGAATGGCATAACGACGAAGAAGTCCTCGGAGCCATCGAGTCGTAGCAGGAAAGCCGGCAGGAAAATCCTCCCCTAACGAAAGCGCCCCGCCGGCTTATCCGACGGGGCGCTGTTTTTGCATAGACGCGAAGCCTACAGAGCCTTCTTGGCGACCTCGGTGATGGCGGTGAACGCCGCGGGATCGTTGATGGCCATGTCGGACAGCACCTTGCGGTCCAGCTGCACGCCTGCCTTCTTGAGGCCGTTCATGAGCACCGAGTAGCTCATACCGTTGATGCGGGCGGCCGCGTTGATGCGGGTGATCCACAGACGGCGGATCTCGCGCTTCTTGTTGCGGCGGTCGCGGTACATGTACTGGAGCGAATGCTGCACCTGCTCCTTCGCGGCACGGTAAGAACGGGACTTCGCACCGTAGTAGCCCTTGGCGCGATTGAGGACGGTACGACGCTTCTTATGGGCGCTGACTGCGCGCTTGACACGAGGCATGTTCTATCACTGTTCCTTTTCGATTAGCGGAGGCCGAGGTTACGGGCGATGACCTTCTGGTCAGCCGTGGCCACTTCGGTTTCATGGCGGAAGTTGCGCTTGCGCTTCTGGCTCTTCTTCGTCATGATGTGGCTCTTGAACGCCTTCGAGCGCATGATCTTGCCGGAACCGGTAACGCGGAATCGCTTCGCGGTGCCGCGATGAGTCTTCATCTTAGGCATGGTCGTTCCCTTCTTCTTTCTTCTCGTTCTCTTTCTTTTTCTTCGCCGCGACTGCCGCAGGCAGCGGGGCGATGAGCATGTGCATGTTGCGGCCTTCCATCTTGGGCTGGTTCTCGATGACCGCTTCGTCCTTCAGGTCGTCGGCCAGACGCTCCAGGATGGTGAGACCCAGCTCCGGGTGCGCCATTTCGCGACCGCGGAACATGATGGTGATCTTCACCTTGTTGCCGGCTTCGAGGAAGCGCATGACGTGCTTCTTCTTCGTCGTGTAGTCGCCCACGTCGATCTTCGGCCGGAACTTCATTTCCTTCGTCTCGACCTTGCTCTGGTTCTTGCGGGCCTGCTTGGCCTTGATGGCCTGGTCGTACTTGAACTTCCCGTAGTCCATGATGCGGCACACGGGCGGTTCGGCGTTCGGGGCGATCTCCACGAGATCGAGCCCCTGGTTGTCCGCGACGCGCTGGGCCTCCGCCGTGACGTAAATGCCCATCTGCTCGCCGTCGAAGCCGATCAGACGGCATTCCCGGACGGTGATTTCTTCGTTGAGCCGAGGCTCCTGAGCAGCTATCGCGCTCACCTCCCATTCTTCCGCGCTTGCGCGCTTCAATGAAAAACCCGCCGCTCCGGAAAGCGACGGGTTCAATTCTCATGACCGGGCCGCGTGCGGCCCCGTATTCGAGCGACCCATCAGCAGCCGAAGCGCCGAATCAGGTGGAGGGTTTCCCCTCGCTTGTGTAAACAGCCTGCCTATTGTAGCACGGGAAGCAGAAGATGCAAGGGGTTAATTCTCCCATAAAAGTTGCCACGGAAGCCTTGGGCGTGCACCATGCAGGGCGCAGTCCACGAGGTGCGCCAGGTAGAGCCCCGAAGCACGCCGTCCCCCTCCGACCTGCGCCTCGATCCCAGCATTGTCAGCATCCATGCTGCACCTCCTCCATCTCCACGACGTCATCGCAGAGGGCGAGAGTCTCCGCCCGATGCGTCACCACAATGGCCGTCCGGCCGGGAAGGGCCCTCAGATTCTCCAGCATGCGACGCTCCGTGGCCGCATCGATCGCCGAAGTTGCCTCGTCGAGCAGCAGCACGGGCGCGCCGGAGTACACCGCCCGCGCCACAGCCAGCCGCTGCATCTGCCCTTCGGAAAGCCCCGCACCGCGCTCGCCCAGAACGGTGCCGTAGCCGTCGGGAAGTCCGCTCACGAACTCGTCGGCGCAGGCCACGCGGCAAGCAGCCCTCCCCGCCTCGTCATCGATGGCATCCCCGCGCTCCGCGAAACCCACCCCCTCGCGAATGGCGCCCGACATAAGATGGTTGCCCTGCGGCACGTAGGCGAAGAGCCCCGCCGGCGCATCGGCCGCAGAAAGGCTCCCCCCGCGGTCTTCGAGACGCACCTCGCCGGCATCGGGCGGGTACGCCCCCAACAGCAGCTTCACAAGCGTGCTCTTGCCCTGTCCGCTCGGACCGGTCACCGCCACGAAGCTTCCCTTCGGCACCACGAGCGAGAACCCCTCCAACACAAGGTCGCGCCCGTAGCCGAACGTCACATCGTCGAAGCGCAGCACCTCCATGCGCGCATACAGCCCCCGCGCATCCGCATCCGCGAGCGACGCCCCGCGCCTGCCGCCACCGCCGGCACCGTCAAGCTCCATGAGCCGCTCGGCGCTGGCCAGCATGGACGAGTACCTGGAAAACGTGCCGCCCAGGCTGGCGAACGGCGACTGGATCTGCCCCACCAGCTGGACGACGGCCATGAGGGTGCCATAGCTCACCGTACCCTGCAAGATGCCCCAGCCGCACCAGGCGAAGCCGAGCACATAGCCCGCCTGCATGGCCAGCGTAAGCCCGGTGTTGCACAGGTTGGACGCGTTCGCCTTGCGCATGCGCGCGCGGGCGTGCTCGTCCATGGCGCGCTCGCTTGCGCGCTCCACCTTGCGCTCGCAGCCGAACGCACGCACCACCAGCAGGCTCTCCAGGCATTCCTGCAAGAAGCAGCGGACGTCGCTCTCGGCCTCCTGCATCCCGCGATGCAAACGCTTCAGCCAACCCCGCAAGAGCACCGACAGGAGCGCCGCCGCGCACCCCGCCGCCAAGAACACCAGGGCGAGCGTCGGCACCAGCACGTACATCGCCGCCAACGCGCCCACGACGCGGATACCCATGGAAGCCAGGTTGGGAACGAAGCTGGTCGCGCCCTCCGTGACCCCCGCCACGTCCGAGGTCATACGGCTCATGAGGGCACCCGTGTGGAAGGAGGAGGCCACCCGATACTCCTGCTCGAGCGCGCCCGCGAACGCCCGTCGCCGCAAGCGGTTGTCCAGCAACGCGCGCGCTTGCTCCAACACGAATCGGTTAGCGGCGCGCAGGACCACCTGAAGCAGCACGAGCCCAGCGAACGCCGCAGCCGCGCCTTGGAAAGCCTCCGGGAGCCCCGTTACCGCAGCATCGACAGCCTGACGCATGAGCAGGGCGAACGCGATGCCGTTCACCGCTATCGCGCTCTGCAGCGCGCAGAGCGCCGCCACGAGCCACGCTGTGCGACCGGCCGCGCGCACGATCCACCCCCGCACGCTCATGCGCGCCGCTTCGCGGATCGCAGGGCGCGGGCCGCCTTCGCGCGAGCCCTCTTCCATATGCGGCGCACCGGATAGAGCGCGCACCACGCACGCACGTAGGCGCGGTAGGCGCGCGAGTCCAGGCTCACCGGCCGGTCATCGCGGTAGAGCCCCGCGAGCACGCCGAGGATCTGCTCGTCGGTCACGCCGCGTTCCTTCTCCACGCAATTGTCACCGCAGATCACGTAGGAATCGGGCCGAACCTCCACGATGCGGTGCAGCACGTAGGCGTCGCCGCGACGGTACAGGGGCACGTCGTGAACGCGCAGCCTGCCCGCGCACGGCTCGACGACGACGGTGTCGCGCCGATGCCGCAGCAGGGGCCACATGCTCACGCCCGCCGTGGTGCCCACGTACACGCCCTCGCGCGCGAGCACGTCCTCGATGCCCAACGCTCCTTCGAACTGCCCGGTCATGACGCGAGGAAGCCCGCTTCCCGCACCTGCTCCACGAACTCGCGCACGTCGGCGGCGGCCCGTTCGGGGCTGACGCCGTACTCCTGCGCGAGGTCGCGGGCGATGTCATCGTCCGTGCGGCCTTCGGTCAGGCCCTGCCAGATTCGCTTGCCCGTGCCGTTGAGCTTGACCATGCCGTGGAAGCCCTCGCTCGCCTCGCCGGTGGCGATGACCACCGCCTGCCCGGCCACCTCCCGCAGCACGAAGCCGTCTTTGATGCGCGCCATCCGCGCCTCCTTCCCCCGCTGCCCTACGCAGTGATCGTCCAGTCGTCGTACGAGAGCCCGGCGAGCGCCTCGAAGCTGCACCGCACGGCATCCTCGGACACGTCGCACGAAAGCCGGAACAGCGCGACGCGCGCCAGCAGGCCGTCGAGCAGCTCTAAAGCGAGGCCCGCCGCATGCGCGTCGCGCGGCAGGTATGCCTGGCGCAGGGCCTCGTCCACGCATTCCTCGGGCGCAACGCGCCGGATGACGCTCTCCCCCGGACGGGAGCGGCCGAGGAAGCAGATGCCCGCAAGCGGCGCCGAAGTGTTGGTCTGCCACCCCTCCTTGCCCGCCCACGGCACGCCGTAGACGATGGGCGGCCCACCGTCGGCAGGCACACGCACGATGGGCTTGTCCCCGTTGATCACGGTGACGGCGCTGCCCAGGTGCTCGCACCACAGCCGCACGTGCGTCGACTTTCCCGTGCCGCTGGGCGCGCAGAACAGGTGCGCCCGGCCCTGGAACGCGACGGCTGCCCCGTGGACGAGCATCCGCTCGCACGAGGGCAGCCATTCGGCGATCTTGCGGTACACCGCCAAGGTTTCCAAGTAGTCGTCCGACCACTGCGGCCCATCCCGCTCTGCGTCGATTTCGACCTGCGTGGTACGGACGTGCAAGGCGGGGACCCCTTCGGAAAGGTAGTCCCTGCACAGCGCGCGCACCCGCCCATGCAGCGGGGACACGCGAATGCACGCCCCCGCCAAGTCGATGCTGAACGAAGGCACCGGTTCAGCCGCGTCCTCTAGTAGTAGCCGGTCCACTGCTCGCCGCTCGGAGCGTCGCCACTTGGATTGTCCGAGGAATTAGGCGGCTCTTGGTTGTTGTCGGAGGAAGCAGCGCCTTGGCCGGAGGGATCCGCCTGACCGGGATCGAGCGAACCGAAGTCGACAACGTTGTCCGTCTCGCCGCTTTCACCCGCTGAAAGAGGTTGAGACGAGGAAACTTCGGACGGCATGCATGCTTCCGACCCATCCGAGCCTTTGGTCTTCCCCGCATCATCCAAGCCCGAAACTGTCTCGGAACCAGATTCATTCAACGAACCTGAGTGTATACCCGTTGAAGCCTCGTCTTCATCATGCACGTGCATTGGGGGCTTCGGGATGCCTCCTCCAACATTGTTGGCGCCCATGCAAACAAAAGCGACCCCCACCACCGCCGCGAAAGCCGCCGCGACAACACCCCCGATGATCATCTTGCGTTTCTTATCGGACATTCCGGCACCAGCCTTATGACTGGAGATGCACCTCAGGGCGAAATGCATCTCCGCTTCCCAATCGCAATCGATGAACCCTACATCTCGATGTCAGTGTCAGGAAAGCCTCCTCCCGAGGTCGTGACCACGTCTTCCCCATCGAGAATGATCACGTCTGCACTTGGCTTCTCGTACTCTTTGCCCATAGCCATACACCCTTTCGCTAAACGATAGCTACCAGTATTTTTTGCGCATATTCCTTCTCTATGGTTGGCGCAAACGAAGAATCTACGATGAACTGCGCGACGGATTGTGCGGAGCGGGATTGAGGCGCCGCTTCTTCAGCCCTCACGGTTGTTCCATCTGCCGTTTCGTAATACACGTACATCTGGCTTGTCATTTCCCAAGCATACGAACTTGTGGGAATGTTTGTGATGACCATGTTGGCATCAAAGAAGCCGGTATCGTTGAACGCCCAAACCCGGGTGGGGACATCAACCTCTTTGCCCAGATTGGCGTTGCGATACGTCCATCCAGATTTGACATACGTCGCCTGTTGGGGAATCTTGAACGAATAGCCGAAGCGAAGGCTTGTCGACGCAGAGGGATCGCCATCCATACGAAGCGAGCCGCCCTTGAAAGTGATGGTTTCGCTCACGTTCACGAACCTGGCGTAGGCCTGACCGGAAGCGGCCGTGAAGGGCGTGCGGAAAGCGCTGTCCGCATACCAGCCGGCGAACACCTGACCCTGAGCGCCATCAGGATACGCCCACGTGGCCGAATCGGCGGGATCGGCCTTGTACGCGGAAACCTCGTACATGCCGTCCTTGGCTACGTAGAACAGGCCGCCCACCTCGCTCTCGGCATAGCCGGAAGCGAGAAGCGATGCCACGCTATGGCTGAACGTGCCGCCGGTAATGTCGGTGGTTACGTTTTCGCCAACGGAAAGAGCACCCGTGGCACCAAGCACCTTGCCTGCGGAGATCGTCACCGTGGAGGGATTATCCTGCGTTCCGGTCGCCTCGATGCCGTACTGCCCGGCTGTGGCCGCAGCGGCCAGCGGCAACGAGAACGTCGCCGGCTGCGTCTGCGCCTGCACCTCGCCGCCGTTGACGGTGAGGCTCGCGCCGGGATTCACCTTCACGCCGCTCGTTCCCGCGCCGACGATCGTCGCGCCGTTAACGACGAGGGCTCCGCTCACCTCGACGGCAGCATTGGAGCCAGCCGCAGAGACAGTGCCAACGCCGGTCTTGTCGGTGATGGTGCAGGTGGCGTTCTGGCCGATCGTCAGGGAAGCGTTCAGGGCCTTGCCGTTGAGGTCGATGGAGACGCTCGTAGACGGCGAGCCTGCAGCGGGCTCAACCGCAATGGGAGCAATCTCGGTCGCGTCGCCCATGAGGGTCAGCGTTCCGCCCGTCTTCGCAACCCTGTCAACTGCATCGCCCATCGTGCCCACAGCATCCACGGTATTGCCGTTTTCGTCGGTCACCTGGATCTTGTCGGCATCGGTGGCCTGGGACACCACGAACGCGCCTTTGTCGCCAGGCTTGACGACATAGCCATCAGCCACGAATCCGTCCTTAAGAGGATCGGCAGCGAAAGTGCCTCCCGTGACCGTCACGGTCGCTTTCTTTCCAGATACGAGGCCCTTCTCGAACGTGCCGCCGGAGATGCGCGTTCTGCCGGAATCGAAGTTGATAGCTTCGTTCACCTGATCAGTGAACGTGCCGCCAGAGATGTTGATGCCCTCCGTCGTTCCCTCATTGCCATCGCCACCACCGAAGAAGCCGTGGTTATTTTTCACATTTCGGACGAACGTTCCGCCCTCGATGTTCACCGTGCCGTTACCCGACACGTAAGCGAGCCTGTAAAGGCTGTCCGCCGTGCCGTCGCCCAGCGTGTACGAGCCGTTTTTGATGGTGAGGGTTCCGCCGTCGCAGGCAATTGCGCCGTTCATATTACCCTGCACCGTCGCGTTTTCAACAGTCATCGTTGCATTCGGATAGGCAGAACTGCCGTTCGCAACAGCATATGCGTATCCACCGTTGGTGAAGTTGTCGCACGCCGTGAAGGTTCCGCCCTTAATGGTAGCCGTTCCAAAATTGCGCACGGCGTTGCCGCGGCTCTTGTTGCTGCTGAACGTGCCGTTCTCGATGATCAACGTTCCGTAATTCTCCACCGCATGACGGCCCTGCGCCTCGATATCGGTGGTACAGATGATGCCATCGCCTTGAATAGTGAGGGTTCCGCTGTTTCGAATGAAGGAACCGGCATACGAGCTCGTGAGTTTTTTGCCGCCCATGTCGAGCGTTACGGTCTGCCCTTCGGCAACGGGGATGAACCCGTCGACATCCACATCGGCGAGCATCTTGATACCGATCGTCTTGCCGGCTGCACCCATCAGATCGCCGATGAAGGCTTGCGGATCGTTATAGGTCTTGGCCGTTCCGTCGATGGTCATCTCCGCGAAGCTGCATGCGGCAACCGTCCACGTGCCGCCGTCTTGCGTCGCTGCATAGCCTGTTGCCACATAAGCCGAAGGATCGCTCGAGAACGTGCCGCCTTGCACGAATCCAGTCGCATGCTTGACGGACAAGGCGCCCATCTTGCCGCTGAACGTTCCGCCCTTATTCAACAGAGGCGACGACGGCGCCATGGGGCTACCGGGGTATTTTTTAGAATCTGTTTCGAATAATGCGAACCCGTTTTCCGAGACGAATGTCCCTCCGAGTATCTCCATGCTTACTTGTCCGGCATACGAGCCGTTCTTGGTGATGCTGATAGCAGCACCAGTGGCCTCGCTTCCGCCATCATGGGCAGTAACGGGATCGCAGTATTCCCCTTGAGCGGTGAACGTCCCCCCGTTGATAGTGAACTTGCCGGCTTTGATGCTCAATGGTTCGTCGCCTGTGAGAGCGGCTCCTTCATCGATGATCCACTCACCGTAACCAGCAGCGTAAATAGCTGGCCCGGTAGCGTAATTGATATTCTGATCGGTACCTCGCGTCCCAACAAGCTTGGCTCCGGGGCGGACATGCACGGTGGCATGGTTTGCAAGACTCGTTACGTTCCCATTAATGGTGATCGCGCCTGTGCCGCTCCACTCGAGAGCGGAAGCCTCGTCAGTACCGCACACGGTCCCATAGACCTCGATGACAGTGCCCTCTCCCGCCGTGGCGGCGTCCTCTGTTTTTCCAAGAGCCCCAATCCCGATGCCGAAGGGTCCAGAGATCTTCGCATCGGCCGCGATAGTCAACTTGGATCCTCGGCCAGCTGTAATCGCGGAAACGAATTCAGCTCCATTCGTCGAATTCAAGCACAGGCCGACAATCGACCCGTTTTTCACGGTGACCACGGAGTTCGAAGTAGCTATCACACCGCCAGACCGTGTCAGCGTGAATCCAGCCAGATCGAGAACAAGTTCCTTGTCAATCACATCGATCCTCGGGGCATCGCCCAGATCGACATTGCTCAAAAGCTTCACGGTGTCGCCGGATTGCGCAGCGTTGATGGCTGCTTGAAGAGTTTCGAATTTCTTTGCAGCCTCACCCTCGCCAATCTGGGCGACGGCAGTCGATTGGACGCTCGTGTATACGTACACCGCTCCTTTAACTCGCAGCCTTCCGCGGCGACAAAGACATCAGTATTCTGTACGTCCGTTTTTACTGACGTGCCTGCAGGAAGTGATATTGTGCCCCCGGTAATCCGATGTCCTTTCAGATTGAGCGCGAACTCCCCGACACCCTCGCTCAACGCCACAACGACATTTTGGGAGAGAGCAGCATCCGACAACAGGTCTATCGATTCGCCGTTGCAAAGGGTGTACCCATTGCCAGTGAAGATGTCCGTCAAATCAGCGCAATTGACTCCCGTTGTCCCACCGTTGTTATTAGGCCAGTAGTAATGAGCGACATATGCCGGACTGAACGGAAGCTCTGCCCCCGAAGGAGCCGTACATACAACATTTACTTCGCCGTCGCGTTGCACATTTTTTTGCAGGAATCCATAAGGATCATCCATTGAATCGAGTTGCAACGCGGCAGCAATGTTTCCTGTCGTGTCTGCAAACTTGACCTCTCCAGAAAGGATCAACTTGGTGATGCCGCAGTCTATACGTAGAAGATTTTCCGTACACGAGCCCCCTTGGAAGTTCGTGATCGTCGAATCCGCAATCGTGAGCGTATTATTCACCGAATGGGCCTGGGCGAACTGATCGTAGATATCGTCATTAAAGACGATTGCAGCAAAAGAATTCGATGGAGCACTGCTGGTGTTTATACCCTTGACCGTAGATCCTTTTATGGTGTACACAGCAGACGAGCCCCAAATATTTAAGCCCGTCCATCCGTGCAAGGTCGAATCAACCACATCAACCTTCAAGCCGGTTGTATCGCACACCCCGCTCTCGCTTTGGGCGCCACTCACGTTTATACAATACGAAAATCCGTTGATGGAACTGCTATTTTTTAGGATGACCTGCGAATCCTTGATATTCCAGAGCGATATCCCGCGACAAGATTGGTCATACTTCACCTGCGTATCATAGTCAGAAACGTCGGAGCAATTGATGGCGGTGTTGTCAAGGACAAGGCTAATTCCGCTATACTCCAGAGAAGGCGAGTCAATGCCGCGAAGGGAAGCGTTGATGGTGCAGCCAGTCAATGCAAGATTCACAGCGCTGTTATTCATTTTGATCCCGCGCTGCACGCCTGTCAAAGTGAGGTTCTTGATCACAACGGGCTCGGAAGTGCTCACCTGTATAGCTGGCGCGAGTCCTTCCGCCGTCACCGTGAATCCGCTGCCTTCGATCGTCAAGCCTTTGTCTATATTAAGCGTTTCCGTGAGGGCAGCATTACCTTGGAGAACAACCGTGCTGCCTGATTGAGCCGCGCTTACCGCATCAGCAAGCGTCGAATACCCTTGACTCCCTATCATAGCCTCGAATGCTTGCGTCTCGACATCCGAAGCTTTCGGCGTGCTAAGCGCTGCGAAGGCTGCTGAGACTGCGTCGAGCTTCTCACAACTCGCATTCACCAGCACCTTCTCATCTTCGGCGAGCGCATCGTAGGCGGCCTGCGCAGCTGACACGGCATCGGCGTCCTCGGCTGTCACGGCGTTCGCCTCGGGAAGCTCGGCCACCAGCGCCGGCGTGACGGACGTTCCAATGGCAATGCCGAGCACGGAGCGCGCTGCAATCGACACCTGCCCCAGCCCTGCCAGC
>ERZ826396.2394-NODE-2394-length-15691-cov-3.962203_pt1 | contig 15691 bp, 16 predicted proteins | sample MGYA00519926_ERZ826396 | MGnify/ENA primary metagenome ERZ826396 (study PRJEB31778, sample SAMEA3449230) | human gut metagenome | biome: human gut; feature: human-associated habitat; material: faeces | place: United Kingdom | collected 2010/2012 ... | reverse complement strand
AGCAAAAAAGGGGTATGTCACATGAGGAATTTACTTCCTCATGCGACATGCCCTTTCCCTTTGTGGGGGGTATACGGTTGTATGTTACAACCGACACCAGCGCCTTTTTATCCTGTATAGGCAGCATCCATATTTCCAATGTAATCATGATAGCAATCAACCAAGGAAAGGAGAGATGAGAATACTATGAAATTCATGATTGTAGGGAAAACAGGCTGTTTCCTGCGTGATCTTGCCCAGGAACTGGACAGTCTTGGGATCTCTGTCAAATGGCATCCGGATGCGGCAGAAGTGAAGGATTTTGACGTTGTTTTTATTATACCTGAGAAGATCAGGGAAGCTGCGGAAACAGATTCCGGAAGCAGCTTCTGCATCATCTATCTTACGGCAGGCAATGAGGAGCGTTCTGAAACTTCCTGTTTTGAAGGTGTTGGTGGTTCAATGTTCCACCGCGTTGCCAAGAAGGAAAAATCCGCATTTGCAGACCTGGAAAACTGGATCAATTCAGAAGATAAAGCCGGTTACTTCCCGCAGAATGTTACTGCGTCGATCCGCCTGAATCCCCTGCAGCTCGACAAAAGCCTGTTTGCACTGACCATGGCAAGGCATATCAAAAGGCACCGGAAGTGCATGGACATAATCCGGAAGTGTATTGAATCCGGGACCATACGTTCAGATACGCCCGGTAAGGTGCTCGTCACGTCAGCAGCTGGGGTATATGAGGAAATCCCGCAGGAAGAATTTGCAGAACAGCTCCTTAGCTCAATAAACGGCAAAGCATCTCTTCTTGATGCGTATCTTGAAACTGAGATAAAGATCCGGACCAAAGCCGGGCGTTCAGGAAAAACCAGGCAGCTGGATGAAGCTGGCATGGAAAATGAACTGTTCCAGCAGATGTCTCTCGTACTGTAAGAGGGAGCAGAAGGGTTATTCCTGATACGTCGTTTGGAGCCATGACAGGATGCTTTGTCACATAAAGCTGCAAGCCTGGGTTTATCACTCCGGCTGGGATAAGGCTGGCGGAAGCAGCGGATGAAATGGAAGGTAGACGCTTGATGAAAAGGAAATTTGAAAATGTGGAAATAATCAGCTCCCTGCGCTCAATAATGGAAAGAAATACCAGGGCGTATAAAGAAGATTTTGAGTATGACGTAGAAAAACTGCTGAATTGTTCTGCTATGGGTGAAAAATGGTTCATGTGGATGTCCAGGGAGCATGGAACCTATTGTTTCTGTGAGAGAGATGTATGGCTGGAAGGCACTCCACAGAACATTACATGGAAATATTATGCAGACAATTACCAGGATGGAGTAAGGGCGTACCTCGTCGAAGTAAAGCAGGCTGAAAAGAAGCTTCTGGGCAGCCTCTATGAACTGGACTACCAGGAAAATGTCAGGGAGATCCAAAAGGGATCTTTCCCTGTAAAGTATGTAGACTTCATCTATCAAGGAGGTATACGGAGGGAAGTGTTCCTGGGGCCCAGGATAATAAAAGACCATATGGACGAACCGGACTGCGAATACGGCCTCTATCAGGATTACCGGCTTCTGCCGGAAAACATTGAGGATTATCTGAATTTTCTCCGTCTTTTCCACTATAAGGCAGAGAAAGAAACCCAAAGTTCTGATTTTCATCGCTATATACAATCTTTACATGCAGCATGACAAGGGCAAGGGGAGGATATTGTTCCTCCCCCTAATGCCGGACAAGGCCGGAGATACAGCTGCTCTGAACCGGGAAACAAACGGTCGTAAACCACTGTTGCCGTAAAGTACGCTATGCCTTCATCCGGAAGAACTGAATCTTCTCCTCGTCAGTAGGGCGGAGTTCAATTACTTCTGATGGAGCCATATTCAGGGCGAGGCACACCTTGTTTAATGTGTCCAGCAATTCGATATGATATGTGAATCAGATAAAAAGAGGAAAAAAGTATGAAAGACAGAAAAAAATTGAAATATAACTCGAATTTTCTCAGCGACGACTATTATGTCTTCGGAGAAGGGTATCCAGCAGCAGCGCCAGCGTTTCGCCAGATCGAAGCAAACAGCTATTCCATTGACGCTGACGCATCGATCCTGTCCGTCCTGACATCCATCCAGAAAAAAGGGGATTTCCTTCAGGCAGTCCTGCTTGACGGCAATGATGAACTGGAGATTGTAGACGGCATGGTAACCCTGAAAGACGCCTGCTTCGTGAATATCAAGTGCAAGCCGGAGACAGGGTATGTGGATGAAGGCAGCCTGTTCTTCTATCTTGGCGGCTGCTATAAAACCCCGGTAATGATCGACGACTACAACCTGCTGTGCGTGGGGACTCCGGTATTTAAGACGCTTTCAAATCTCCTGAAGCTGGAACACCTCCAAAAAGGGTTCTTCCGCGATGCAGCGATCGCAGCCAAGTGCAGTTCTTATCCGGAAAAGAAGATCCTGAACCTGTTCATACGGGAATATCATAATGTAAAAAAGGTGTTTGCTGTTTTCTCTTCAACTGATGGGATGGAATTCCTGCGTTTTGAGGAACTTTGGCGTATGATACGGACGGCAGCGCCTGGAACAAAAGTGAAGGACTGGTACCTCACGCAGCAGATCAGGGAAGTCTCTTTCGAGCGTCCTGATAGGAAGATGTTCTCTGTCACCTGGTCGGACACGGCATATTCCAGTTTCGTGCTTTCCTGTGACGGGAAAGCGGAACGTAGGAGGAAGAAAGAAGAGCTCTTTGCCCTGATCCGGGAAACCATAGGCTGTGCGGAAGAGGATAAAAAGGTTTACCCTGCAGCTGTTGCCGCAGCTGAGGATAATGAATATTATCTTCGTCCAGACCTTAAGGATCCGGGAATCATCAGTTTTGTGAAAAAAGGCATCGACTGGAAAAAGACCTTCCGGATGGATCGTGATGAGCTGGAATTTACCTATGTATATCCGCAGAGGACGTTCCGATACCAGAAATGTGAAAGGAGTGCAGGTTGATCAGGATACCAAAATACGATACAGGGATCTGCCCCAGGTGTGGATCCCGTCTAACGGCCAGGCTGAAGCAGGGCAGGGATGGCAGCAGTTCTTTTCACTTGGGAAGCCCTGTTGCATATTCCCATGACCCCGGCCAATATAACATCATCTGCATGGACTGTGGAGTCCGCTGGGCTGGTTCCGGTAAGTTCCGATTCGCAGGGACTGATGAGATCCGCAGCCTGAAGGAAGATTGGGAGTCTATGCTGGAAGGTACTGAACAAGCAGACGAAGGAGCAATCCTGGAAGATATGTCAAAGGAACTCTGGCTTGCGGAAGGGAAGAAGCGGAATCCTTCTCCATCGTTTATAAGGAACATGGGAAGAAAGATCCTGCATGAGACTGTTTCGGCGCCAGTTCAGTCCGCAAAATCATTCTTCCGGGATATGACCGGGATGCCTCCCGAAGGCAGTCAAAAAAAAGAATAATGAGTAATTCAGGCGGTTCTGTCATTACAGAGCCGCCTTTTTCTTGCATATTTCCCTATACAGAAAGGAGGACTGGCAAATGCCAAATCGTAATATCAGGGAAGAAGCCCGCGGTGTAAGGGAGCGCGAGAGCGAGATCGCGCGGGAATTACGGATCGCCCGCGAAGATTTTAACCAGGCAGAACGTGAATACAGGCTGCTTTCCAATGAGTACAAGAAAATGGACGATATCCATTTGAAAAAAGTACGGCACGGGGAAAAGGAATCAGATCAGGAAGCTTCCCGCCGGGATATCACGAAACGTGACCTGGACAATATCCGCCGTACCCTGGATGAAAAAGAACGGGTGCTGATGATCGCCCAGTCAGCAGAGTATAATTACCGGAAAAAACAGTATGATATGACCAAAAGGATCCACAGGAACCCTGTTTCCAGGTTCTTCTCATGGGTGACATCTATCCCTGGGCGAATTGTGGACCGGGTGTGCGATGCTGTCCTGATATCCAGTGAAGCCAAGCGGCTGAATAAGCTCCCTGAAGAGCAACGGCAGGAAGAGATGCGTAAGGTTCGTGCTTCCTATGCACTTGACCAGGCAGAAAGAAAAATGGAACGCCCTGCTACCACCCAGGCAAAGGAGTTCATCCTTGACCACCCGGAGGTTGGTATCAAAAACTTTGACCATCTGAAAGAGAATCAGAAGGATATGATTACGCTTGAAAAGATGATCGGGCTTGCCTGCAGGACAGACCAGACCCTCTATCTCGGAATCGGCAGGGAAAGGCTTCTTAAGATCGAACTGGTGGATGATGAGGTCATCGGCAATGATGGATATGTTTCCGTCAAGCTGGTCCTTCCAGGGAGGAATGAAAACGGGGAAGCATTCCTACAGGAAGAAAAGGAACTTGCCCATATCCATGTCGTACAGAAGGGTCTTGAATGGGAGATCGATATGGCAAGCAGCACACAGGTACGGCTGGAAGCCGCCCTCAGCCTGGGACGCCATGAGCTTACTGAGGTCTCACAGGATAAACAGCCTGTGAGCGGACTCCGGAAGATGGATGCCAGGGAATCTGTGATTGTCGCTTCGGTCACCATGGATGATGCAGCCAGAAAGAGGGAAGCATTTACGAGGGCCTATGACAAAGAAAGCCCGGTGAAAGATGCTCAGGATGGGAAGAAGGAGAAATCATCTGAAAAAGGGAATTCAGGGAAGGGAACACCGGAAGCTGAAAAGCAACCGGAGAAAGCCCAGGGGAAAGAAGAGGACAAAGAAAGTCCTGACCAGGAAGCAGACCAGGAAAAGAAATCAGAAAAACCAGCTGAAAGGCCCAGGGAAGTAACGCCGCAACGGAAGGATACGGAGAAAAAAGTAGAGGCTGCTATCAAAGAACTCCATAAGGGATACCGGAAGGATAAGAACCTGGAGGACCATAAGCATCCGGTAACAATGACTGTGGATAAATACCAGGTTTCGATCTGTCCGCCGAATGCGAAACATGATACTGCTTATTACCAGATTGATGGACGGTTTGCCGGAAATTATTTGCGCAGCAACGCAAACCCCAGGATCACTATGGACTACATCCGTAACCATAATGTACTGGATAACCCGGTTAAAACAATCGCCCATGAAAAGCTGAACCAGCTTCAGTTAGACGGCAATGTAGCCAGAGGGATGCTTTATGATGTAAACCACCATACTGCAGATGTTCCCGGACATTTAAACGAACTTGCAGCAAACGGTCGCTCCGTCAATGAAAAGCAGGTAGAAAACTTCCTGAAAGCGGATATCCGGCAGTATGGTGATAAGGAAGCGGCAGATACAATGTCAGAAATCTACCGCAGGATCCAGAGCTATGATATGGATGATGCGTACCGTGACAGTGCAGCGGGTAGGATCTATCTGAACGCATACAAGGATTATATGTCCAGGGAAGAACTGAGCCATGCAGGGCAGTTCAAAGCCGACCAGGTAGACTATGTGGCGAAAGATGGTACCCTCTTTGACAAAGACGGCAAAATGTTCCTTTCGGAAGATGGAAAAGCTGTTACGCTTGAAAATTGCGACCAGCATTGTCCTCCGGAAGAAGCTAAGTCCATCCGGGAAACATTGACCCGGATGCGCCAGGAAGAAATAGGACCTGCCATGGACGGTATGGATAAACAGCCTGAGAAAGAGGAAGCTCCTGAAGAAAAAGCGGATTGGCTGGACAGCAAAGAAATCGAGACGGACAGAGATGTCCCTGTTCAGGAAGAGGAGCAAGATTATATGGCATGGGATGATGAACAGATGAATGAGGATCTGCGGCTGCAGGCTGAAATGGATATGGATTTTGATGGTGGAGAGGATAGGGTATAATCCTTAATCACATGTTGGATGCTCGGTTGTCCGATATTTCAGGACGGTCGGGCATTCTTTTCGTGTTATAGTATTTGGTTGAACAACTCTGATTATCTCAAAAAGCCTGTAAATACGGGCAAATCACGGGATAGGGCCACTGAATTTACTATCAAATTACTACTTTTGGGATGAGCCTCGACACGCTTACTACTTCCCGTGAACTGCCCCGCCACCCAGACGGCACATCAGATTAAAATTGAATACGACACCGCAGAAGCGGCGTTCTCTGATCTCCTTGTGGGAGAAAAGGACGCCGCTTTTTTTACGCCCAAATTCAGAAAGGAGGCGACGCCATGTATTTCACATCCGGCGGCGACCGCGCCTTTGAAATCCTTATGCAAGGCAAGCCCGTCCCTGACCACCTCAGAACAGGTAAGCAGGAAGGGATTCCTGATTGGTTTCGGAAAAGCTACACGGAAACAGAACTCCAATGGTAAATACATGATTTCCTCCTTCTTAATTCTGTCAATTTTTACACATATAATATGTTTTGCAGAATCCCTTCTTAAGAAGATGGCAGGATCACTTTTTCCAGAATTTTTCCCTTTTTTACTGGACCCAGCCGCCGGCTGTCCAGGCTGTTTTCGTGGTTGTCGCCGACCAGGAAATATTCCTTTTCACCAAGGACAGCCTGATAGCTCCCATTATCCATCTGCTGCATCCCTTCCATGGCCGTTATTAAGGCATTCCCCTCTCCATAAACTGAAACGTTCCCATTTACCAAGATACGCCCCTGCGTGTCGATGGTGACCTTATCTCCGGGAGTACCTATTACACGTTTAATCAGCAGTTCCGAAAGCTCCGGGGAATGGGCGATTACAATATCCCCATATTCCGGGGCGCCAAAAAGCCTTACGGAAATGACAAACTGCCCATCATCCAGGGTGGGGTACATGGATGTCCCAATAACCCTGTGCGCACTGAATACAAACAGTAAGACGATCAGCACTGCAGTAATACATGTGAAGCCCCGTGATATATCGGCGCCGTTTTTCTTGTGACCGCTTCCGGTTTGACTTTCCCCTTCGCTGTCATTCGTATGTGATGAGTACCGGTGGAACAGCTTCCGTTTCATTTCTTCCATACCGCCCTCCTGTTCAGACATTCCACATAGAGGGCGTCTTTCGTCTGCTTTACCACTTTATATTCTACACCGCTTTTCGATCTCCATCGTTCTCCCGTCAGATCCATCGTTCCGCCCAATGACTCGATCTTGTCGGTTACCCTGTCAAGATGGGTGATGATGCCTTCGAATTCCTTGATTGATATATGATTCCTGCAGCACGGTTCCCCGGGATCCCTGTTTTCCGGATAGTATCTGGGGCATGAATAAAACATATTTGTCTGTGCGCCATACAGCCCCCGGGAAATGCTTCCTTCAGCAGGGGCATGCGGCATCATCTCCGGATGGCAGCCATCCTCATGGTTTCCACATAAAAGCGTGATCCTGGACCACATATTCGTCTGCATATATTTCTCCTCCTGTTCCTGTGATAGTAATCCCCTGATCCCAGGGGATACCTGAAATATGCGAGATTCCTCACTGAGCCATCTCTCTTTTTACGGGAAGCCCTGTTTGGCATATTTCAGACGTAATAGTTTGTCAGATTGTAGAAGGAGGAATTATGAATGGACTGACTAAAAAATGGATCAAGAAAGGCCTTTGCCGTAATTTCGCGGAGTATGTGGTCGAACAGACAGGAATGACGCAGGAAATGATCCTGAATTCCGGAAAAGTAAAATACAGCTGCCCCGGGATCACGAAGGCTGCAAGATATATCGTGGATGCTGTACAGAGGAACCGCCATATTGAAGTCGTCGCAGACTATGATGCCGACGGGATCGGAAGCGCAGCCCAGATCCATATGATCCGGAAAAAGCTGGGAGCCGTGAACTACCGGATTACAATCCCAAAGCGTATGCTGGATGGATACGGGATCAATTCACGGATCATCGCAGATATACCGGATGGTTCTCTTGTCATAACCATAGATAACGGGATATCAGCAAATGAAGCAATCAGGGAGGCAAAAAGGCGCGGAATGACGGTTGTGGTTCTTGACCACCACCTTCGTAACGGCGAACTCCCTCCGGCTGACCTGATCGTCGACCCGGAGGATAATCCGGAAGGATGGACATCACCGTATTACTGCGGGGCTGGTCTGACTTATAAGCTGGCAGAGGATCTGTTCCCTTATGAAACAAATTTCCTGGACCACCTTTCCGCCTTTGCGGCGATTTCCACAATCGCTGATTCCGTATATGTGCTCGGCGATAACCGGAACATTATCACACGGGGGCTGAGGAACCTGAACTCCAGGACCTGCCCGGAAGGGCTGCAGGCTATCCTCGATTACCTTGCGCAGGAAAAGAACATGGAACATATCGGGATAGGAGAGATCAATTTTAAAATTGCTCCTATTGTGAATGCCCCTGGGCGGCTGAGCGACGACGGCGGGAAGAAGATCCTCAGAGCGTTCTTCCAACACGGAAACCGTGCCCAGGAATATGCCAAAGAAATCTACGACATCAATGAAGAACGGAAGGAACTGGTTGCCAAAGCTCAGGAAATGGTGGAAACCGGAGAAGCCGGAGACTGTTTTCTCCGGAAAGGGAATGTGATCTTCCTTTATATTAAAGATTTTCAGGAGGGCCTGTGCGGGATCCTGGCCGGTAAACTGAGCGGGGATGACAGGCGCCCAGCGTTCGTAATGACAAAAGACAGTCATGGAGATATTAAAGGTTCCGCAAGGAGCCAATCTGGTGTAAATGTCTTTGAAATCCTGAAACAGGCATCCGCCATGATGCTCCGGTTCGGCGGACATGCGCCTGCCGCAGGATTCTCTTTTAAGGAAGAAAACCTTGAAGCGGTATATGAAGCGCTGGAAGCAGCTGCTCCTGAAGTTGGATCAGGGGAAGATGTTTCCTGGTATGACCTGGAAGTCCTGCCTATGGCTGTACAGTCAGTACATACCGGGATTGCCCAGATCGGCGTATATGGCGAAGGCTTTCCGGAGCCGGTGTTGAAAATTACTGGACCGGTGGATGATGCAAAAGCAATCGGAGAAGAAGAAAACCATCTTTCCTTCCGTATGGCAGGGGTGCGCTATATCGCGTTCCGGCAGTATGCAAAGTATCTGGAACTAGGATCCCCCAAAATATTGACGGTTTACGGCACAGTGAACTCCAACTGGTATAAGGGAAGGGCTTATGTGCAGGTCAATGTAATGGATTTTGAAGCATTGTAACCAGTAAGTAATGTTGTATCACTGGGAAACCGGATACCGGATGCCCTGTATCCGGTTCAACCATGCCAATATGTCCTGCATTTTGTAAGGGATGGGATATATCATATTTTATCCGTAATCGTTGACTGTATTTAGTAAGGAAAGGAAAAGGAAAAATGGATGGATTAACGAGAGTTTATCATGTAGTGTGTGAAGCACTGGTATATGCCCCGGAGGAAGATATCTGTTCTGAAAGGGAAAAGGAGGCTTATGCCGACCTGGCAAACCTGAAGAACAGCCTTGAGATGCTCTTTCAGGAAAGAGGAGATGATATCTGCCGGGAAACGCCATGGTATACAGAGGAATGGTACAGGGAGGATCTGGAAAATGCCCTTGAGAATGCGGATGTTGCCCCAACAGAGGAAAATGTCAAAGCCTTCCTGGAGAAGTGCAGGGATATCTTCTCTGACCTTTCTGAAAGGAATGAGATGCTGGAAAATGCGGCGGAAAGTTTCGCAGAAGGGCTGAAAATCACAAAATAAGAAATCAAGGGACGAGGAAACAATATGCAAAACAACAATTCGCCAAAATATGTTTCCGACGAGACAGGCGCCATCATAACATCAAAGTGGGTATTTTCTGTAGCGCCGAAGGTCGTCAGCACGACAGGGATGGAGCCGCTACATTGCCTGAACCAAGATAAAACGGCCATGCAGCTCAGGCTGTGCAACATAGGCAGCGAGAGACTCGTGTTCAACCTGAGCTGGCCCCAGTTCAGTACACTGGGGAATGCTGTTGACCATGCGCAGACAATCGCCACACAGGAAAAGAACCGGCAGGTGCAGCCATTCTTCTGGGATATTGCGGACGCATGTGGGGAAGGATTCCTCCGGATCTTTGGAGATCCCGACCCGACAGATGGGCTCAGCCAGGTAAGGAAACTTGTGATTAGAAGGCAGCCGTACATGAAAGACAAGAGCGGGGAAGCGGTATACCAGAATTCCCCATGGTATGTCTGCCTGGAATGTGGAAAAGGGAAAAAGCTGATGTCGAAAACCGGAGGTTATTATATGCAGCCAAACAGTTATAAAAAACTGAATTCGGCAAGCGCAAAGCTATCTGACGGATCAATGAAACAGCTGATCTACTGGGGGAATACCCTGATGGATATCTTCCGGGCTTCCATGCAGAAGAGTGTGGTGGAGCGCTACAGTTCCCTTCAAGAGATGAAGCAGCAGGCGGTCACTTCCAGGACAGGTTCACAGGGATAAAGGAGGAGACATGCAATGAGATGTCCAAAATGCGGTTCTGACAGATTTATCGGTCACCAGGTATTAAGGGCTGATGTCATTGTTGACGAAGACGGGGAGTTTCTTGATAACCCGGAAGGAGGGCTGGAAGCAGCTGTCTATGATTCAGGGAAACCATACGGCCCATTCACCTGCGTGAAATGTGGTACTGAGTATGACGAGATTCCCCGGTAAATACCAGTAACCCCTATCATTCTGACAGTCCGGAATGTGAAAATATTTTTTCAGATTTTCACGGATGGGCTTGTAAAAAAGGGAAAAAACGGAAAATATATGCTTAATGAAAAGGGACGGGATATACCGTCCCTTTTTCACTGCCCGGAATGGAAATTGATTTTACTGCCGCATGGCATCCTCTTCATTTTTCTTTCTTGCATATTTCCTGAAAGGAGGAAACAGAAACATGTTAAAAATGACCATTTTTTTCCTGCTGTGTACCCTGCTTGGGCCGTTCTCCATGCCGGTACATGCAGCAGAAACCGGCGCCGGGAATGATGAGCCAGTAGAAACAGAAGCTGAGACATCAACGATCCGCAACCCGGTCAGGCACGATGCCCTTACAGAGGAACAGGAGGAAGAGGGCTGGAAGATCATCGGCGGCTATGCCTATCCCCCGGAGGCTCTTGCCGGGGATGCGGGGATCTGCGCAGGCGGCACGGGCAGCTTCTCCAATGAGGATGCACTGACCAATGTTACTTTTGACCTGGAACTCCCGCCGGGACAGACGGAACCGTTCGTCCTGTATTTTACGAATGCGGACACCTACCAGGAATATTACGTTACCCTCTACGCATCCAATGATTATGAGGATACGTTCAAAATGCCGGCAGGAGCATATTACTTCACCGGCGGCGGCCCGGAGAACGATTATATGTCCCTGTTTGAGGTAGCTTCCCCGGAAGCTTTTGTCATGGAACCGGATGCGGATCTTTATTTGCAGCCTGTAGTCGTTTCCAGGGCAAGTGGGCTGACGGAGGGTGAGGAAGAAAGCATGGAATCCTCTGCAATGGAGCCTGAGACAGAAGCGGAAACAGAAGAACATACCGGGGAAGAGGACGACGCACCCTGGCAGATATACGTCGGCGCCGCAGCACTGCTGCTTCTCGCTGCCGGTGTTATCAGCGCAACAGCATTGAAACTGCAGAAATATAAGGAGAGGAGATAACCATGGAACAGGAAATTTCAAGGAAAGAATATAAGCGCTTCCTGATCCGGGCGGCAAGGGAAGCTGAATGTGGGCTGCCGGTCCATTATCCGGATATAGCGGAAATCGATTCGTTGATTGAAGATCCTGCGTTTTCGGAAGTAAAGTTCCGTAAAGATGTCCTATTTTATTTTAGTGCGGCCATGGTCTACGGGTTCTTCCGGGACAAGAAATGGCATGAACTGCATCCTGGAAGGGAGAACATGTCCGTTGCGAACCTGATGGAATATCTTATGACCCCGATGGAAGGATGCCTTGAGCTGCATGTGGGGATCTGGAGTGAGAAAGCGGATGAACAGGAGAAAGAAGACAGGCAGGCTGCTTTTGAATATATGCAGTCGCTGATAACCGATCAGTCCCTGTTCCAAATAACAAAACCAGAAAGGAAAAAAGCGGCATCGAAATGAAAAGCCTGATCATTACGGAAAAACCAAGTGTTGCAATGGAATTTGCCAAAGCCCTGAACCTCTCCGGTGGACGTAAAAACGGGTATATGGAGGACGGAGATGTAATTATTTCCTGGTGCATCGGGCATCTGGTCACCATGTCTTATCCGGAAAAGTATGACCCGGAATTAAAAAAATGGGACTTTGCCTCTCTGCCATTCCTGCCAAAGCGGTACCTGTATGAAGTGATTCCTGCGAGCAAAAGCCAGTATGAAGTCGTTGCGAAGCTTCTGAACAGGCCAGATGTGGGCAGGATCTATTACGCCGGGGATTCCGGAAGGGAAGGGGAATATATCCAGCGTCTTGTCAGGGCTCTTGCCGGGAGAAACCAGAAAGCCCAGGAGTACCGTGTCTGGATCGATTCACAGACGGAAGAAGAGATCCGGCGCGGCATGAGGGAAGCAAAGCCCCTGTCCTTTTATGACAATCTGTCGGCATCAGCGTATGCCAGGGCGATAGAAGACTATGGGGTCGGCATCAATTTTTCCCGCGCCGTAACACTTGCCTATGGGCAGCAGGCGGCAGCTCTGTCCGGAGTTGGGAAGGGAACGGTAGCGGTAGGGCGCGTGATGAGTTGTGTCCTAGGTATGGTGGTGCGCAGGGAACGGGAGATCCGCAGCAACGTCAAAACCAAGTATTATCCTGTTTCAGCTTCTGTCAGCGGGCTTACTTGCCGGTGGAAACCGTTAAAAAAATCACCGTTTTATAAAGAAACAGACCTGTATGAGGGAAAGGGGTTCCTGTCCAGAAACGACGCGGCAGGGTTCATCTCTTCCATCGGAGATTCCCTTACCCTGGCTGTACTGGATACGGCTGTTACGAAAAAGGCTGCGCCGCTTTTGTATAACCTGGCCGAACTGCAGTCAGACTGCACGAAACTGTTCCACATTGGGCCGGATAAGACCCTGGAGATTGCCCAGCAGCTGTATGAGAAAAAACTGACTACTTACCCCCGGACTGACGCCAGGGTACTGACCACTGCCATGTGCAGGGTGATCCGGAAGAATGTCACGGGGCTTGCCTCCCTGCCAGAGCTGGCAGGGTTCGTGGGAGATATTACTGCAAGGAAGGCATGGGAAGGCCTGGAGAAAACAAAATATGTGGATGACAGCGCAGTGACGGACCACTATGCCATTATCCCTACCGGTCAGACACAGGAAGAAGCGGGCTTAGGGAAGCTGGAAAGGGATGTCTACTATCTGATATGCCGCCGGTTCCTCAGCATCTTTTTCCCTCCTGCGGAATTTGAACGCGTGACAGCTGATTTTACTGCGAAAGGGGAGCATTTCGGCATGAAGCCGGAACGACTGCTTTCCCCAGGATGGATGGCAGCGGCAGGGAAAATCCCGGATACATCCGAAGCTGCAGGGAAGATCCGGATACTGAAAGGGCTTTCCAGGGGCGCAGCTTACCCGGCAGCCTTCCAGGTACTGGAAGAGGAAAGCCAGGCCCCGAAGCGCTACACTTCAGGATCCATGGTGCTTGCCATGGAAAATGCCGGGAAACTGATTGAGGACGAAAGCCTCAGGGAGCAGATACGGGGAAGCGGGATCGGGACAAGCGCTACCCGCGCAGAAACGATAAAAAAACTGATCTCAATCCAGTACATCCAATGCAGCAAAAGCCAGGTGCTTTCACCAACCCTGCTCGGTGAAACCGTATACGAAACGCTTTCCATCAGCGCTCCCAGCCTGCTTTCCCCTGAAATGACCGCAAGCTGGGAAAAAGGCCTCCAAGGGATTGCGGATGGAAAAGTCACGCGGGATGTATATCTTTCCAAAATGTACCAGTATATCTCTGGGACAGTTGCATCGGTCCGGGACAACCGTGCCGTACAGGAGCTTGCGGAGCGGATGAAAAAAATTTATCCTTTTTATAAAGGTGCGCCATCCCGCGCCGCTTCCGGAAATGCCGGAGCATCTTATAAATGCCCAGTCTGCGGTAACCTGCTCCGGAAAGGGAAACAGGGCTATTTCTGCACCGCAGGCAGGGAAAAATGCGACTTTTATCTTTGGGAAAGCTGGCATGACAGAAAACTTACAGATAAAAATATAGATGACCTCTTAAGTGGGAAGAAAACTTCCGCAATCAAAGGCTTTAAGAAAAAAGATGGAGGGTCATTTACAGCCAGGCTGAAACTGGAGAATGGGAAAATAACACCAGAATTTGTCAGGGAGAAATAGAAATGATAGAAAACTATACATGTTTGAGACTGAAAGAACCAGGGATACCGGAGAAAGACCTTTACCGGTATATCCTGAATGGGAAAAAGAAACTGATGGAGACTGCCGCCCTGTGTACGGACATGCATGAAGCGCATCCAGTGGATAATGATGCAGGGGATGGTATAGAAGTGGTAGAAGGGCAGAATGGGGTGCTGAATTACAGGTACAAGGTGGCATATGACAATGGATCTGTATTCCATTACACCTGGACCCTTGACCGGGATGCAGGCACACTTATGGAATACTGTGACTCCATCCAGCCCGCTGATTCAAAGCTGACTGTAGCATTCCATGGCTATGAACTGTTCCATGAGATCCTGGGAACCGGTATGGTTGAAGACGATGACGGGCTGCCTGTTACTTCCAGCCCGCATATTGTAACCAGGAGCACAAAGGAAATGGTCCGGAGGATCATTATGAGGGAAGATAAACACAGCCTTCCCTGCATCTACATATCGATCACCAATACCTACAATTATCTGATTGACCCCATAACCCTGGCGGAAACTTACGCCGGATATGCGCATGTCCTATATGACGCAAGTGACGACATTTCATGGGAACTGCGTTCAGAAACTTTTTCCAGGAACCCTTATGGTGGTAATGTGGTTGTGATGTGCCCTGGAAGCTGCCGCCTTATGTATGTAGCGCCCCGCAAGTTAGGGAAGGGCCCGGCTGAAAAGAAGATCGCCTATAAAATGAGGGAATCTATGCAGTTGATACAGATACCGGAAGATAAACAGTTCCTGGCACTCATAAATGGAAATCTGAAAGAGGAAAAAAAGGGGCTGGAAGAAGAAAAACAGCGTGTTATGGAAGAAAACGAGCAGATTTATGACACCTTTGGTTCTGAGCTGGAAAAGGCAGAAGAAAAGACAAAGAGGATCCTGGAAAGGAATGTGGAACTGGAAAGGGAAAACCATATTCTCAGGATGCAGCTCGGCGCCGTCCAGAACCCTGCCCTGCTGAATTTTGAGCAGTCGGTGGAGTGCTATCCAGGGGAGACAAGGGAGATCATACTGCACTGCCTGTTCAGCGCTTTAAAGGCCGTGCATGAAGGCTCCAGACGGAAGCAGCTGATAGAGAACGTTCTGAAGACGAACGGGTTTGATGAAAACCTGCAGAAAGGGAGAAAAGATGAAGTAAAAGCACTGTTCCGACGGTATGACAGGATCAACCCTCTGATGGAGGCAGAACTGAAAAAAATGGGATTTGAGATCCTAAGGGAGGAAAACCATATCGTAATGAAATACCGTGACTGCCCCCAGAGAATCGTATTTCCCAAGACCCCGTCGGATGAACGGAGCATGAAAAACCTGTGCATGGATATCTTAAGTAAATTTTTCTGAAAGCTGCCTGAGGAAAGAACCGTCCTGACTGCTCTCCACATTTTCACAAGTGGGAGGTTCTGTAAACCGGGCATCACTTAGGCAGTCCCCGCCAGA
>ERZ826396.2389-NODE-2389-length-15735-cov-4.161352_pt1 | contig 15735 bp, 16 predicted proteins | sample MGYA00519926_ERZ826396 | MGnify/ENA primary metagenome ERZ826396 (study PRJEB31778, sample SAMEA3449230) | human gut metagenome | biome: human gut; feature: human-associated habitat; material: faeces | place: United Kingdom | collected 2010/2012 ... | reverse complement strand
TTAAAAACTTTTGGAAAAGTAGTTGGCTAATTTTAAAAGGCTGATGCATTAACAGTAAACTTGCAGGGCGTCTTTTTTCACCATTTTGCATATCTTATAGCGTTCACAAAACACATTCACAAGTTTCACAAAATCTTCACAAAAAATTAGCACTCACCTCTTGACAGTGCTAATAATGTGTGTTATATTACAGATAGAACAAAGGAAGAGAGATAAAAGAAAAGGTATTCCAGATGTTCGAAGAACTAGAAATGATAATACAGCAGACTGGATCGTGAAGATCTAGGGAGCTTTTGAAAGGAGATATGACTTATGTTAATGCCTAGTATTTTTGGAGAAAACTTATTTGATGATTTCTTTACACCATTCTATTATGATGACAAAGATGAGAAGAAAGCGGAAAAGAAGCTGTACGGAAGAAGAGCACAGAATCTCCTGAAGACAGATATTAAGGAAAAGCCGGAAGGTTATGAACTGATTGTTGATGTTCCTGGCTTCAAGAAAGATGAAGTCAAAGTTGCATTGAAAGATGGTTACTTAACTGTCAGTGCAGCAAAAGGTCTGGATGAAGACGATGAAGATAAGAAGGGACACTACATCAGACGTGAACGTTACGCAGGAGCCTGCGAGCGAAGCTTTTATGTAGGCGAAGAAGTGACTCAGGAAGACATTAAAGGTGAATACAAACATGGTATCCTGAAACTGTTTGTTCCGAAGAAAGAAGCAAAACCAGTTTCCAATGATCCGAAATATATAACCATTGAATGATAATGATAACATCTGATTGATAAAAAGCTCGTGGTGTTGCCCGAAGATTTCGGGCAGTACCCTTTAAATATAATTGTAAGTAACAGTCGAAAGACTTGAATATAGATTTGTTTGTCATGAAAAGGAGAGATGACTTATGTTAATGCCTAGTATTTTTGGAGAAAACTTATTTGATGATGATTGGATGAACTTCCCGTTTAACGATGAGTTTTGGGGCAAGAAGAATCCACTTTATGGTAAACATGCACAGAATATGATGAAAACAGATATCCGTGAGACAGATGGTAGCTATGAACTTGATATTGATCTTCCGGGATTTAAGAAAGATGAGATTCAGATCCAGCTTGAAAACGGTTATGTAACGGTAAGTGCCGCAAAAGGTCTTGATAAAGATGAAAAGGATAAGGAAGGAAAATATATCCGCCGAGAGCGTTATGCCGGAAATGTAAGCAGGAGCTTTTATGTAGGAAATAATGTTCAGAGAGAAGACATCCATCCGAAATTTGAAAATGGTATTCTTTCCTTTACTGTTCCAAAAGAGCAGAAGGCAGTAGAAAACAACTCACATTATATTTCCATCGAAGGTTAATCTCAAACGGGCAGGGAATAAAACCCCTGCCTGTTTTAAAAGCTAAACACAATTGGGAAAGAGGTTTTTGATATGAGTAAAACGACATCAAGAGTATTATGGATTTTAGCCGGAATCTTTCTGATTATAACCGGGATCGGATGTTTGAGGAATCCCGGAGAAATTCTTTATGGTCTTCCCATTATCTTTGGAGTTGCCATGATGTTTTCCGGCATTATAGATATTGTGATATTTGCAGCCGGTCATGATTATATGGCAGGATCTGGCTGGTTTCTTGCTGACGGCATTCTGACCGTACTGATGTCTTTATTCATTTTGGGAAATGGATGGTTTACAGCAATGACTATTTCCTTTATTTTAGGAATGTGGCTGATTTTTTCAGGTATCACCAAACTGGTTAATTCCTTTGACCTTCAAAAACTGGGAGTAAGAGGCTGGGGCTGGTTTACGGTACTTGGAATCCTGCTGACTGTGATTGGTTTTCTGTCTTTCACACATCCATTTGCAAGTATTGCAGCTATGGCCTGGGTAATCGGATTTTTCCTGATCCTTCAGGGTATTGTATCCGTTATGCGTGGATGCTTTTCCAACCGTTTCTGGTTATAAAAATATAACAAAAACTAACATTGCCAAAGAGGAAAAAGGCACCTCTTCATATAGATTCGGCTGCATACAAAATTGTGTGCAGCCTATTTTAATGAATACCTAATTCTGAAAAAAATCTTTTACTCTCTACGGATAATCTTATCCTACAACAATTTTTTCTTTTTAAAATAAATGAGTTCCAGAATAATTGTTATTACTGCAATTGCAATCACTGCAACATATCCGTATTTCCACTGCAGCTCAGGCATATTTACAAAATTCATCCCATACCAGCCGGTCAAAAGTGTAAGTGGCAGGAATAAGGTTGTCACAACTGTCAATATACACATAATTTTATTCTGTTGTGCATCCTGCTGAGATTGATACAGTTCACGTAACTGCAGTATATTTTCTCTAAGCAAATGCACATGGTTATGCAGTCGTTCTGTCCTGAGTGCATAACGATTCCACGATTCTGTATTATGGATAATAGTCAGTCCATCTTGAGACTGTAATAGATCACCAATCATAGCCAGCTGTTCATAATATGCATCCAGCTCAGATAGTTTCTGTCGATACTTTGTAAGAACCGTAAAGAAATTATCTGGAACACTTTTTATGAGCTGATCTTCCATCTTTTCAATTTCTTTTTCCAAATGTAACAAATATAGAAGATCATTTTCAATCATCAGTTCCATCATCTTAAGAAGAAACTGATCCGGCGATTTCAGCTCCTGAAACTCTTCTTCCTTTTTCTCTATCCAGTGTTTCAATTCCCCACTGTCCTCAATTAAAAAAAGTTCTTTATCTGTCAGGTAAAATCCACAAACAACATGTGGTGTACGTATTTCATTTTTTTCCGGTACTCGCAAGGTTCCCAGAATACAATCCCGAAACACTTCTGCTTTACAGTATCGGATTGATCTGATACTGCGTAATAATTCGTTATCATGCGGAAAAACTTTCTTCAACTCACGAAATTCATCTTCCCGTAAGATCGTAAGGAAATGTATATTCACCATAGGATCACTCATACTCCTTTCATCACATTTCTTAACAAACAAGAATACTCTTTATTCTTGTAAAATGCAAATAAAAAACTGAAGAATCCCAATACTATGATCTCCTTCATTATTGAAACATCTTATTCTTCTTGTATTCCTATTTTCAAAACATTTTTCTCAATTCATACTCAATTTTCTCTCAATGTCTTATCCCTCCAACTTTTGTATGCTTATCCCACAGCAGACCAGTACCACGTAGGTACAAACTGCCAGATAAATCAACACAAAAATGGGGGACTATTTATGAGAGAAATCAAAAACACAAAAATCATCGCCGTAGATCATGGCTACGGCAACATTAAAACTGCCAACACGGTCACGCCCACCGGAATCACAGCTTACGAAACAGAGCCGATTTTCACCGGGAACATTCTGGAATATAATGGCACCTATTACCGGATCGGCGAAGGACACAAGGAATTTATCCCGGACAAAGCGATGGATGAAGACTATTATCTCCTGACACTGATGGCAGTGGCAATGGAACTGAACGTCTTTTCTATCCAGGAAGCAGATGTCCATCTGGCTGCCGGGCTTCCCCTGACATGGATCCGAAACCAGCGGGAAGAATTCCGTTCCTATCTGCTTCAGAATCCAGAAGTCAGCTACCGCTTCAACAACAAGGATTACCACATCCGCTTTGTTGGATGCAGCCTTTATCCACAGGGATACCCCGCAATCGTAAACCTTCTGAGTGCTCTGAAAGGCACCAATCTCCTTGCAGATATCGGGAACGGCACCATGAACATCCTGTATATCAACAATAAAAAAGCACAGGAAAGCCGTTGCTGGACAGAAAAATTGGGGGTTAACCAGTGCATGATTGCAGCAAAGAATGCCATCCTCGACCGGTTCGGTGTAAAGATCGAAGAATCCACAGTAGAACAGGTTCTGCGGTTCAAAGCAGCAGATATCTCTACCCCATATCTGGACTGTATTACAGCTGTTGCCAGACAGTATGTAGCTGATATCTTTGCCACACTCCGCAAATATGAGTATAACCCTGACCTGATGCGGCTGTACGTGGTCGGTGGTGGCGGATGCCTGATCCGTAATTTCGGGACGTATGACGGATCCAGTGTCACGATCCTTGATGATATCTGTGCTACCCGCCAAGGGATATGAATATCTGGCCCTAATGAGTCTGAAAAGGAGGGAATAAGCCATGGCAAACAACATCAGAAGCACAAATCTGCGCTTCAATCTGGAGAAAGAACTGCAACGGAAAGCATGGGAATATCTGCAAGCCATGGACAAGCAGGAATTCAAATCCTACAGCCATGTGATCGCCCTTGCACTGGTCGATTATTTTTACCGATATTATCGCACACAGGAAGACCCCTATCTGGAAACCCGGGAACGAGAAGAACGTTTTGTCGCTCAGATTATAGAAGCCGTGGAAAAGAGCCTGAACCAAACGCTTCCCCTCTTCCTTTCCGGTCTGACAGCAGGGATGGCACAAAGGGAGCCCCAAAGCAGGTAATGCCAGTTAGCTAAAATTGGAATAAAATAGTAGGTATCCTAAAGTAATGGTAATAATGCACAATTCATAACATTGTTTTTCTATGTTTCAAAACATAAAAATCACTTGACAAATACATCAAAATTTGCGGCGCAGCCTCTTGAATATACATTTTTAGGAGGTTTTACCATGAATCACTATGCAAACTACGTTCGCAACACTCTTTTTAAAGCTATTTCAGAAATGGAACAGCAAATGGAAGATTTCGTAAAGAATCCCGGACACGATTTTTCAAGGAAAGGGAAAATGGAATTCTCCGATGTCATAAAGTTCTATATCTCATCAGGTAGCAGTGCCCTTGATGTTGAACTATGTGAATACGCAGACCGAGAAAAACTCAATTCTGAGCTTCCTATTTCAAAATCCGGCTACATTCAAAAGAGAAATAAACTAAAGCCTGACACTATGGAAAATCTGTTTCATTCTTTTAATAGAAAAATGAAGTCTAAGAAAACTTTTCAGGGTTATGAGCTTCTTGCCTGTGATGGAGCAGACCAAAATATTTTCCGTGATCCAAAAGATAAAAAGACACATTTTCCTGGAAAGAAAGAGCGTGGAACTTTTGGGTTTAATCAATTGCACATTAATGCCTTATATAATCTGCTGGATTTCAGATATGTACATACATTAATCCAATCACCATATGAGGAGAATGAATCATCAGCTCTTATTCATATGGTAAAAGATCTTCCGAGAAACAGAAAAACAATCATTATTGCAGATCGGGGATATGAAACTTACAATATTTTTGCAAATATTCAGGAAAAAGGTCTCTTCTATCTTATTAGAGTAAAAGATGTCACCAGCAATGGAAGTATCGCGGGTAGCCTTTGCCTGCCATCAAAAGGGGAATTCGATGAAGACATCACTCTTAAAATGACAAGAAAGCAAAAATATTTAAGAGAAAAAGGTTATAAATATCTTGCCAAATCGTCTCCTTTTGATTTTTTGGATTCAGAACATCCTTTTTACGAACTATCCTTCCGTATTGTCAGGATTCTTTTGCCGAATGGTAACTATGAATGCCTGATTACCAATCTGGATCGCAAAGAATTTTCGACTGAAAAACTGAAAACTCTATACAAAATGCGGTGGGGCATAGAAACATCTTTCCGAAAACTTAAATATACGATAGGTATGTCAAACCTTCATAGTAAAAATCCCGAATACATTTGCCAGGAAATATTTGGGAAACTGATTTTGTACAATTTCTGTGAGATTATTGCCAGCCATGTAGTACTGGAGCAGCGAAACAAAAAATATGAATACCGAGTAAATTTTACTATGGCAGTCTATTGCTGTAGAAGATATCTAAGAGATTCTTTGTTTAACAATATCGAACAGTTGATAAACCGAAGTCTGACACCAGTAAAGCCGGATCGACAGTATAAACGACGCGTGATTAAAAAAAGATGGATTAGTTTTACATACCGTGCCGCATAAATATCCTTTCCCTTACCGTTATATTATCAAGCAGAAGTTTTTCAGACTATCTGCTTTAAAGTGCTGCCCTTTTGTCTGATTTATCAAGTAGGAATCCTTTCAGATAGCGGGACTTATATTCTGAAGCTACTATAAATGATATATGCATTAAGAGCAGTCCTGTTTTCTAATTTTAGCTAACTGGCATTACCAAAGCAGGGCATCCTTACCGTCTCATGAAGAACCGGAGCCAGAGACAGATGTAGACTGGGATTTTCTCGGAGAATAGCCGAGACGCAAAGGAGGTGGACACATGACGGAATTTCTGACAGGAAATACCAGACTGCCGCCCTATATGGTATTTCCCAAGTTTCTCCTGGATATGGAGCTGAATGAAACAACCAAGCTGCTCTATATGGTTCTGCTTGACCGTGCAAGGCTCTCCCTGAAAAACGAAGGCTGGACAGATACATCCGGTCATGTGTTCCTCTACTTTACCATCGATGCAATGGCGGAGGTTCTCCACAAAAGCCAGATGACAATCAAAACATCCCTGGCAGCACTGGAAAGGCAGGATCTGATCCTTCGGAAACGTCAGGGAGCCGGGCATCCCAACCAGATCTATATAAAATTCCCGGCAGGGGCATTCTGCCAGACAGACAGGATTCTTTCCCCGAGACAGACAGAAAACTGTCCTGCTGACAGACAGGATTCTTTCCCTGAGACAGACAGAAAACTGTCCTGTAATAAGAAAGAGAGAGATAAGAACGATTTATCAAAAAGAGAGAGCCAGGGGAAACGCTCTCCCTATGGCAAATTTCAAAATGTATTCCTGTCAGAAAAGGAACTGGAAGAAGTCAGACAGTCGGTTTCAGACTGGCAGGAATATATCGAACGGTTATCCGGCTACATGGCTTCCACTGGAAAGCACTACCAAAACCATGCAACCACCATCATCAACTGGGCAAGGCAGGACAATCCCCCTTCCCGGCAAAGTATTTACGAAAGTGAGGAGTACGAAACATTATGAAAAAGTTTACAGAAGAACTGACCAATCAGGAACCAAACAGAGAGTTGCAGCCGGATGAATATTTTCATGACTCCGACAACCTGATCTACTGCGCCAAATGCCATACACCCCGACAGGGCAGGTACACCTTGCAGGGCAGGGTATTCATGCCGCCCATCCGATGCAAATGCCAGCAGGAACTCTATGAACAGGAAGAAAACAAACGGAAACTGCTGGAGAAACAGGCAGAAATCGAACGGATGAAAGCCAGCGGGTTACAGGATAAGGCACTCTATGATTATACATTTGACAAAGATAACGGCATCAATCCGGAGATGGCATACGCCCACAAATATGTGGATAACTGGGAAGATATGAAAGCCAATTCCTCCGGTCTTCTCCTCTGGGGAAATGTCGGTACCGGGAAATCCTTCTTTGCGGGCTGTATTGCCAATGCTCTTCTGGAAAAAGGTGTTCCGGTGCTGATGACAAATTTCTCCCGGATTCTGAATACCCTGACCGGAATGCACTTCGAAGACAGGAACCAGTTCATTGACAGTCTGAACCGATACAGCCTGCTAATCATTGATGACCTAGGGATTGAACGCAATTCTGAATTTGCCCTTGAACAGGTATTCAATGTGATCGACAGCCGTTACCGCAGCAAAAAACCGCTGATTGTAACCACCAATCTCACATTGACGGAACTGAATAATGCACCTGACGTGGCACATAGAAGAATTTACGACCGGATTCTTGAACGGTGTGCCCCTATCCGGATCAACAACCGCAACATCCGGCAGGACAATGCCTCTGCCAATCTGCAGGAAGCGAAGAAAATACTGCTGTAATGAATCCAGTACTAATTAATTCAGGAAATGTTACCACATTATTACCACTATTCTCAGGCGGTGATACTGCAATCTCCCTTTCCAGACATGGGAGAAAGTATCACTGCCACTGACTATTCAAAACAGTACCAATTTAAAGAATTGTAAGACCAAAAAGCCCGGATACGGGCATAGAAAAGGAGACGCCAGATATGGCAAATAAAAAAACAATGACATCCGAAGAAAAAGCACTTTTACAGGCAAAACACCGACAGGAAGAAGCCGAAGCAAGGAACCGCAGGAAAGAACGTAACACTAGAACGCACCGATTGATCCAGGAAGGAGCAATTCTGGAAAGCGTTGCTCCACATATCCGGGAAATGGATTTGGATCTCCTGAAGCGGGAACTGATAATCCGGCTACAAGGACTTTAAATTAAATAAAGATATTTTACTCCCGAAGGGCGCACTTACTCACCACCTCGTCGTCGCAAAGTCCGCTTACCTTCGTTTCCGCTATTGGCGAAAACTACGGACACTCCCTTGCTCCTCCTCTCCCCACAAACCAAGCTTTGCGGGGACCCCTTAGGCGGTAGTATCCTTCCCGTTGGTCCGGCACGTGCGCTCTGCCGAGGGCTATCCGCTGTTGCAGGCAACACCGGCTATGCAGCCATTACAATCTGCTTCTATCCGATTGTAAGTATTTCGGATTTTCCGAAACACTCCGCTAAAAACATTTACCGGATATGGCTGCCTGATAAAACCTGCCACCGGCAACTTTTATTCAGTTTTGAATAAAACCACAGCCCCATAAAAGACAAATTCAGATCATACACCATAACAGAGAGGAGGTTCATGCCTATGGCAATTTACCACATGGAAGCCAAGGTTGTCAGCCGAGGCTCCGGGCGGTCTGCAGTTGCCGCTTCCGCCTATATGAGCTGTAGCCGAATGTACAATGATTATGATGGCATCCAGCATGACTATACACGAAAACATGGGCTGATATATCAGGAAGTAATGCTTCCACCAATGGCTCCACCTGATTGGAAGGATCGGGAGCAGCTCTGGAATGCTGTGGAAGCTGCTGAAAAAACAAAAGACAGCCGACTGGCGAGAGAATTTGTTGTGGCTCTTCCCATAGAACTGGATAACGACAGCAACATCTCTCTCCTTCGGGATTTTATTCAAAAGAACTTTGTAGATCTGGGAATGTGTGCCGACTTTGCCATCCACGATACTGACGGGCACAATCCTCATGCACACATTCTTCTTACTGTCCGTCCCTTGAACGAAAACGGGACATGGCAGTATAAAACAGAAAAAGAATATCTTTGTATAAAGGATGGTAAGGAAAAAGGATTTACTGCAGCAGAATTTAAAGAAGCACAAAAGAAAGGATGGGAGAAACAATACCGCTATCAAGCCGGCAAGAAGAAAATATATCTGACTCCATCTGCAGCACTGGAAAAAGGATATGAGCGTGTGGACAAGCATCCGAAAAGCACCCGATACGGCAGGCAAAATCCCATTTCCGAAAGGTGGAACAGCGAAGAGCAAATCTGTCTCTGGAGAGAAAATTGGGCAGAGGCTGTAAATAAAATGCTTGCCAAAAATCAGATACACGCATCCATCGATCACCGCAGCTTTGCAGATCAGGGAATCACCGAGCAGCCTACCATTCATGAGGGTTATATCGCACAGAATATGGAAAAGAAAGGTATGATATCCGACCGTTGTGAGATCAACCGCCAGATTCGTGCCGATAATAAAATGCTCCGGGAATTAAAAGCACAGGTTGCTAAGTTGGCACAGGCAGTGGAAAGATCTATTCCTGTCATTGCAGAAACGATGGAAGCCATCCGAAATCATATGATTTTTACTCAATATCATTTGCTTCACAATGAAATGCAAAAAGAAGTGATCCATGACTGGATGGAGCATTTTCATCCTATCCTGGATAAATACAACACAGTTAAGAAAAAACTCAAAGCAAAAATCACTGAAAAGAAAGAACTGAATTTACAGAAGGATAAAACCAGTATTCTAAATCCTATCCAGCATATAAGATTAAATCAACAGCTAACCACAGTAACGGAAGAAATAGAAGAACTGAAATCCCGGAAAGAGCAACTGATATTTCAGGCAGAATGTTCCACAGATAAAGACATGACCAATCTTTCCAAGAAATATGACCAGATGAACAAGAATCTGGAAATACTGGATTCTCAGGATACCACCCTCAAAGCAAAGCTCAAAAAAGATGCAGCGACTTTCCGTGAAGAATCATTTCTTCCGGAACCAGAGCAATATACAGAATTACTGGACACCCGAATCCAGATCCGTCCAGATTTTCAGAATAAGCTTATCGACCAACTCAAAACAACTTTTGGTAAATATTATGACTATCACCTCCGTGACATTGCAGCCGAAGAGGTAGACTATCTTAATGTGGAAGATCCTGATGTTTTCTCTCATCGGGCATGGGAACTGGAATATCAGAGGAAACAGGAAATGCTAAAAAAACAGCCTGTTCGAGCGAAGAAAAAATCACATGATATGGACTTATAGTTACAGTTCGAATAACTATCAAAAAATGAAAACCTTGACATTAAAATTTGTCAAGGTTTTCATTTTCTTGTATTTCTTCTAAATATTAACTTACTGATAAAATCACTATTACAATCAATAATAGCTTATAACAGTTCTAACAAACCACTGATATCTTTTATCACATAATCTGCCCCAGCTTCTTTATAAACATTCTCAACTCTTTGGCACTCTGCCACTCTCTCTTCTGATGATAAAGCTTGATACTCTTTTTGTGTGTACCCCATAACAGAGCTTCCTTCTATTACTCCTACTGTAATAACCCCTGCATTTTTACCTTCTTTAATATCTGAAACCGTATCTCCAACTTTTATAACTTTCTGTACAGAAGATACCTCAAGTTTCTCCATATTTTTGAAAATCATATACGGATACGGACGCCCCAGATTATTTACAGAATTTGGGCTGACCCATAAATCTGGGGTATAGCCATTTTCTTTTGCTATTGGTACTATAATATCCATCATTTCGTCCGTGTATCCTGTAGTAGAGCCAATCTTAATTCCTCGTTCCTTCAGCTTAGCTACCGTACCACAAACATATGGCTTAACATCAGCAAAATCCGGTAAAATTTCGAGTGTTTTTTTCTCCATGACTCGATAAATATTGTTTACATCATCTTCATTCCATGTACGACCATTCATTTCGACCCATAACTCACTGATTCGTTCCATTCCAAGCATGGTACGAATATGATCAATTTTCAACATCCCCATAGGTTTTCTTACTTCTTCTATGGTAGGTTTTATCCCATACTGCTGGAATGCTTCAATAAAAGATTGTACTGGAGCAAAACATCCATAGTCTACTGTAGTTCCTGCCCAATCAAATATTACAGCTTCAATTTGTTTCACTCTTACACCTCCTGACGTGTTTCCAAGAATTCTTTAAAAAGACTTACCACTTTCAAAATATCTTCTTCATATATCTCACCGATATTGCCAATTCGGAATGTATCCGCTTCCGTTACTTTTCCCGGATAAATTGCATAACCTCTTTCTTTTATAAAGTCATACATTTCCTGAAAAGAAAAATTGCAATTTTCTGGATAAAAAAACGTAGTAATAATTGGTCCCTGATGGTCAGGACTGATATATGGACGAATTCCAAGCTCTTTCATTTTTCTGATTAAAAGTTGATTATTATCCAGATATCTCTTTGCTCTTGCAGGAATACCTCCTTCTTCTTCCAATTCTTTTAAAGCCTGGGCAAAAGCAAGCACAACATGAGTCGGTGAAGTAAATCTCCATTTTCCATCCGCTTCCATAGTTTTCCATTGATCATAAAGATCTAAAGACAGGCTACGAGCCTTCCCCCTACTCTCTTCTAGTTTATCCCTTTTACAAATGATAAATGAAAATCCCGGCACTCCCTGTATACATTTGTTTGCACTACTGATAAGAAAATCAATCCCCATCCCAGGCACATCAATATCTACTCCGCCAAAGCTTGACATCGCATCAACAATAAAAGTTTTTCCTGCTCCCTTCACAACCTGAGCAACTGCTTGAATGTCATTCAGTATTCCTGATGTAGTTTCACTATGTACCATAGATACATGTGTAATATCCGGATCTTCTTCCAACATTTTTTTAATTTTTTCAGCAGACGGAACCTGATTATAATGTTCATTATAAATCACATATGGTATTCGGTTATGTTTTGCAATTTCTTCCATTCTTTCTCCATATGCTCCATTTGCTGCTATCAAAAGTTTTTCATTTTCTCCAATAACACTGGAAAGTACGGACTCCACTCCAAAAGTTCCGCTTCCCTGCATCAGTACCACTGTATAAGTGGTACTGTCTGCATGGGCAAGAGTTAAAAGTTCGTCTCTTATTTTCAATGTAATTTTCTTGTAATCATCATCCCATGTACAATGATCAAACAACATTTCCTGTTTCACAGAATCTGTCGTAGTCAATGGTCCAGGTGTCAATAATTTGTATGTTTTCATCTACCTAATGCTCCTCAATAAAATTTATTTACATTCCTCTGAAAGTGCCTGATGCTTTTTCAAAAGATCTACAGTAAGCTTCTCCGGGAATACTTTTGGATTACCAGATTCATTAGCGTCATCGACATTCTCTCCGTCATACAGAGGAATTGGATATGTCTCAAGAAGTTCCTGGCGTCCATTTTTGATAATGCATTCTGCCATCTTCATTGCTTCCGAATTTGTATCATCACCTTTATCAATCACTGCTACAGACTCTGTCAATGTAAAGTTTCCTTCTGTCGGATCCACATAATCAATCGGAAGTCCTTCTTCTTTATCGGCAACTGCTTGGTGTCTAAGTCCAAATCCAATCGCAACCTCGCCTGCTCTTACTTTTTTAATCGGACCAGAGCCGGATTCTTCAATGTGTGCACCTGCATTCTCGTAAATACTTGTCAGAATATCTTTTGCTCCATCCTCTCCATACTCGCTGACCAATGCTTGAATTAAGAGCCATGCAGTAGAGGAACTCTGAATATCTGTTACGGAAATCATATCTTTATATACTGGATCTGCAAGATCCTTAATAGATGTTGGAACAGGAAGATTATTTTCTTCCAAAACATCAGTGTTATAAATAATTGCTCCTTCCTGTGCTGTAATAGGTGTATAATAGGATGGGTATTCCTCAAGAGCACCGGTATCAAATTCTAAGTCTTTAAACATATGATGTTCGTCTTCTGCACTTTCTACATAAAAAGAACTCATTGTAATCAAGTCTGCCTCAATATCTGCACCTTCTGCCAGAAGCTTTCCTCCAAGCTCGGATGTTCCGAACGTCTGTACTATGTATTTGTCCTTATATCCATTACTGTCCAGAGCATTCTGCATTGCTGCTATAGCTTCATCATCTGCATTGGTATATAATATAACCTTTTCATCTGAAGAAGCCTCTTTGCTCCCACATCCTGTCAAAACACCTCCTACCAACAAGGTAAATGCCAATCCTAAAATTGCAATACTCTTCATTTTTTTCATTATAATTCTCCTTTCATTTTTACACAGCTTGTTTTACTTTTTGCTGTCAGATAATTTATTTGCTAAAAACTGAAACATCAGTTTTGCAATCAGATTAGTAAACAATATTAAAAGTGATAGCACAAAAATTTCATTAAATTTTGCAAAATGCTGTAGCTCTTTTATCTTTGTGGTTATTACCATTGTTCTTGCTCCGGCAAGGAAAATAACAGCACTTACCGTAACCATTGCATTTATAAAATAATAACTGAACACTTCAATCAATGAAGGAAGTGCATTGGGGTAACAATACGAACCATTGTTTTAATCCAGTTATCCCCCATCAGCTTTGCCGTTTTTTCCCAGGATAAGTTCATCTTAGACAAAGAATTTTTCATCATCATATAGGGCGTTGCAAAAAAATGAACCAGATTACACATAATAATAATGGCAAATGTATTCTGCAATGAAGTTCCTGTAAACGCCAGCATAAATGCGATTCCTAATACCATTCCGGGTATTGTGTTTGTTACAGAAGCAATACTCTCAATTACTCTTTTTGCCTTTTCAGAAATAGAGCTTCTTGCTGTAACAATCGCTGCCCCATATGCCATAATCGTTCCGAACACTGCTGTCAGTAATGCAACCAGCAAAGAATTTTTATAAACCATCGTTAATGATGCGTCTTCCAATACTTTTTTTACATTATCCAGAGTAAAGTTCATATCATATGGCCATCCTTTTACAAAAGGTACCACAAAAATCACTGCAAAAACTGCAAGTATAATCACAATGATTACCGTTGTCACTGTCGCACAAATAATATCCCGCATACGATTCTTCTCGTTTTCCATCAACGAAATCTTGTTATATCTTACATTGAATCGTTCCAGATAAGTAATAACAGCAATACTGATCACCGAAGGCAAAAGCATAACCATAGCCACAACTGCACCATTATTAAAATCAGGTACACTTCCAAGCATCTGCGTATACAATATGGAAGCAACGACTTCAACCCTTCCGCCTACAGATGCAGGAATTCCAAAATCAGTAAAACTCAAAAAGAAGCACTGAATAAAAGAAACTGCAAGTGTCCCAATCAAAGGACGAATCACCGTCTCAAGAAATGTTACAATATGCCGGTCTCCCATTACTCTGGACACTACAGAAAACTTCCGATCTATATATCCCATCGTGTTATTTATCAACATAAACGAAATAGGTAATGTATAGATGATGTAACCGATTAACAAACCATTTATCCCATAAATATCAAACAACTGTTTTCCAAACAATCTGGTATACAACCCTTGCTTTCCAAACGAGTAGATAATTGCAAATCCATAAGTAATCGTAGGAAGCAACATAGGAAGAACAGCAAATATTTTTATAAACTTTTTGAAAACCGGTTTTAAATTTGTATAGTTAACTGTATATGCCATAAGGAATGCAAGTACAGTTGTTATCAAAGCACTGAGTGCAGATATACCGAAACTGTTTCCCAATGCTTTCATAAAGCCTTTTCCGCAAAATATTTCCACATAATTTGCAAGAGTAATTCCGTTATCTCCCTGGAAAGACTTTATTAAAATCAAAATCAGCGGATAGATGAGAAATGCCGTAAATAACAAAACAACGGCTGTCCATATAAACCAGTTTTCTGTATTTTTTCTCTTCGTCATTCTTATCTCACCTGCCAGATCAAATTATTGTTCCGTTCATTCTGAAACAGACTGAATATATTATTTTTCTTTATTTCCAGCTGTCTTAAAATAAATTCCTGCACAAAATTATTTGCCGGTGCATTGATGATTTCTTCCGGTTTCCCGTACTGTGAAATTGTCCCTTCATTTATAATTAATACACGATCAGACAAAGTAAGCGCTTCTTCTGGGTCATGTGTTACAATAATCGTTGTTAAATGATACTCTTTCGCAATGGTCTTAATCCTATCTTTAATGGACTCTTTGATAACTCCATCCAACGCACTTAAAGGCTCATCCAATAAAAGAATCTTCGGTTTCATCACCATTGTCCTTGCCAGAGCTACTCTCTGCTTTTGACCACCAGATAACTGATCAATCTTCTTACTCAAATGTTCTTCCAGCCCCAGTAACCGAATCAAATCATCCATTTCTTCTTTTGTAGAAATATCCGGCTTATTTTTAAGTCCATATGTGATATTCTGATATGCATTCAAATGAGGAAACAAAGCATAGTCCTGAAATACAATATTAAATCCTCTCTCTTCCATTGGAACATTAGTCAGGTCTTTTCCATTATAAATAATGTTCCCCTCATCAACATCTACAAGTCCCAAAATCAGATTCAAAAGAGTTGTCTTTCCGCTCCCTGAAGGACCAAGAATAGATACTATT
>ERZ826396.2387-NODE-2387-length-15738-cov-3.272843_pt1 | contig 15738 bp, 17 predicted proteins | sample MGYA00519926_ERZ826396 | MGnify/ENA primary metagenome ERZ826396 (study PRJEB31778, sample SAMEA3449230) | human gut metagenome | biome: human gut; feature: human-associated habitat; material: faeces | place: United Kingdom | collected 2010/2012 ... | reverse complement strand
TGTCAGGAAACCGCAGGATGTGCGGGCTGCACGCAGATGGGTGTCTGTGGCAAGAAGCCGGAGGTTGCAGCCATGCAGGATCTGCTGGTTTACGTGACGAAGGGGCTGTCGGCAATTACGACGCAATTAAGAGCCGAAGGCAAGGAAGTGCCTGCGGATGTAAACCATCTGATTACTTTGAATCTGTTCATTACCATCACCAATGCCAACTTTGACAAGGAGGCAATTGTGGAACGTATCGATATGACCCTGGCAAAGAAGCGAAAGATGCTGGCGCTTACAGACAGTACAGATTCCCTGCCAGAGGCAGCCCGCTGGGACTGCAAGGGACGTGAAGGCTATGTGGGCAAGGCAGCCCAGGTAGGGGTATTGTCTACGAAGGATGAAGATGTCCGCAGCCTACGGGAACTGATTACCTATGGATTAAAGGGGCTTTCTGCCTACAGCAAGCATGCCAATGCCCTTCTTGAAGAGGATGAGGAGGTGGACGCATTTCTCCAAAGCGCCCTGGCTAAGACGCAAGACGACAGGCTGGGTGTAGAGGATCTGGTGGCGCTTGCGCTGGAAACCGGGAAATACGGGGTGAGCGGCATGGCGCTTCTGGATAAGGCCAACACGTCGGCCTATGGAAACCCAGAGATGACCAAGGTAAATATCGGCGTTGGTACCAGACCCGCAATCCTGGTATCCGGCCATGACCTTAGAGACCTGGAGATGCTGCTTGAGCAGACGAAAGGGACTGGGATTGATGTCTATACCCATTCTGAGATGCTGCCGGCCCACTATTATCCGGCCTTTAAGAAATATTCCCACTTTGTAGGCAACTATGGAAATGCATGGTGGAAACAGAAAGAAGAATTTGAAAGCTTCAACGGACCCATCCTGATGACCACCAACTGTATCGTCCCGCCGAAAGACAGTTATAAAGACCGCCTGTATACCACCGGCGCGGCAGGGTATCCCGGCTGCAAGCACATCCCGGGAAAGAGCGGAGAGGAAAAGGACTTTTCCCAGATAATCGCCCATGCCCGGATGTGCCAGCCTCCGGTAGAACTGGAACGCGGAGAGATTATCGGCGGATTTGCCCACAATCAGGTGATGGCGCTGGCGGATACGGTAGTGGAAGCAGTCAAATCAGGAGCGATCAAAAAGTTTGTCGTGATGGCAGGATGCGACGGACGGGCCAAGTCCCGCAACTATTACACGGATTTTGCGAAAGCGCTGCCAAACGATACGGTAATCCTCACGGCCGGATGTGCAAAGTATAAGTATAATAAGCTGGATCTGGGGGATATCGGGGGAATTCCACGAGTACTGGATGCAGGGCAATGCAACGATTCCTATTCCCTGGCGGTGATTGCCCTGAAGCTAAAAGAGGTCTTCGGCCTGGATGATATCAACGATCTGCCGATTATTTACAATATTGCCTGGTACGAGCAGAAGGCGGTCATCGTCCTGCTGGCCCTGCTTTACCTGGGGGTAAAGAACATTCATCTTGGGCCTACGCTTCCTGCGTTTTTATCCGAGAATGTGGCAAAGGTACTGGTGGAAAACTTTAACATTGCAGGGATAGGAACGGTGGAAGAAGATATGCAGCTTTTCTTTGGAGAGGAACGGTAGAAAAAGCCTGGATAGAGCAGATCCGTGATTATAGAAATAATTAATAAGCGCGATTGTTTATTGAAGTTAACAATTTGTATGCGGCAGCATGCCAATGGTAGAATGTTCTTGAGTAGTTTAATAAATTTATAGGGAGAGGACGAAAGATATGAAAAAGAAAATCATTAGCATGCTGCTGGTTTCCGCCATGGCCATGACATTGATCGTCGGCTGCGGGAATAATGGGGCAGATGAGAAGAAGTCCAAAGGGGATGAAAAGACGCTGGAGGTGTGGGTCGCTCCGCTGGACGACGACACGGTGAACAACTGGAAGCCGCTTCTTAAGGATTGGGAGAAGGAGAACGACTGTACGGTTAACGTAAAGGTAGTGCCCTGGGACAGTTATGAGGAGACATACACGACAGCTCTTAACTCAGGCGAAGGTCCGGACGTGGGATATATGTACAATGAGATGTTCCCTTCATATATAGATTCCGGAGCGGTTGTTGACATGTCAGAGTATGTTACCGATGAGGACAAAGAAGAGTATAAATATCTGGAAAACGGATATATGATGGATGGACAGTATGGATGGCCGCTCGTGACGGGAGTGCCTTTCGTGCTGTACTATAATGAAGACATTCTGGCAGACCTGGGAGAGACGGCGCCTGAGACTTGGGAGGATTTTGTAAGAATCTGCAAAGCGGCAACCAAGGATACGGATGGCGACGGCAAGATTGACCAGTACGGCTATGCAACTGGAATGAGCACCAGCGATGTGGGAGCCATGCAGGTACTGAATGCATACTATTACAGTGCGCTTTGGCAGAACGGCGGACAAGTCTATAAGGATGACCTGAAGTCCGTAGCTTTTGCTGATGAAGCCGGAACTGAGGCATTGACATGGATCAAGGAACTGACCCAGTATATGAATCCTGATTTCATGTCCCAGTCATGGTCAGAGGCATTTGCCAATGTATTCGGAGAAGGCAAGGCTGCATTCGGCGTATACCGCTCATCCCAGACGGATGAAACCATGTTTGCCGAGACGTATCCTGACCTGAAATGGGACTATGTGACTTCCCTTAAGAATGTGGACTATGGAACTTTCGGAGCAACCGACTGCCTGACGCTGATGTCGGCGGCAGACGATAAAGACCTTGCAATGGATTTCATTAAATACGTGACAGGCGCCGAATTTATGAAGCAGTACCATGCAAAATGCCCCGGCGCTGCACTTACCGTCAGCGAGCCATATGTAGGCGACGAGAAGATGGAGCGTATCTATACGGAGGACATTGATAAATGGCATGGCCTTCAGGCAGGCCCCTGCGGAGTGGACATCTTAACGCAGCTTTCCGCTGACTTCCAGGGCGTGATGACGGAAGAGATGACGGTGGAAGAGGCGCTGAAGGAGGCTGAAGATTACGCAAACGGCCTGCTGGATGATTACTGGGCAGATAAAGAATAATTAATGAGATACAAAAAATGTCCGCTTCTATTGCGGACATTTTTTTGAGAGGAACGGTATGGAAAAGAGAAAAACAGGAATAAAGAACATAGCGCCATATGCTTATATTACGCCTATTACCTTGATCCTTGTGACGTTTGTAATCGGCTCCGTCATCATATCCGTGGTGCTTGGGTTTACCAAATATAATATTATGACGGAACCAGTTTTTTCGGGGCTGGATAATTATAGAAGGCTGCTTACAGACAGCAAGTTTATTAAGGCGCTGAAAAATACGCTGGAACTGATCGTCATCATTGTTCCGCTGCACACTGTGTCGGGCATCTTGCTATCTTCCTTTCTGGTGGCCAACCGTAAAAAGGTGCTGGGAAAGATTGCCAATTGCATCGTGTTTATTCCGGTGCTCTGCGCGGATGCGGTGGCTGGAGTCGTATGGAGGGAATTCCTCAACGGAAAACTTCCGGTGGTGGAAAATTTCTTTGGATTATTCGGAATAGAGCCATCCATGCTCCTGGGCGATGCCAGAAAGGCGCTGATCGTCGTGGGGCTTGTGGCAGTCTGGAAGTATATGGGGTATTACGTGGTCATCTATTCTTCCGGCCTGCTGTCCATATCCGATACCTATTATGAGGCGGCAAAGGTAGATGGGGCGGGCAGGATTCGCTGTTTTTTCAGCATCACGCTTCCAATGCTGAAGCCCACCATAATACTGGCCGTGTTCTTATCCCTCACCAATTCTCTGCGCTGCTTTGATCTGATCTTCAACCTGACAGGAGGAGGGCCTAATAATGCCACGACAACGTTGGTGCTGTATGCATACTCCTCCTGCTTTGGAAGCAGCAAGGCAGGCTATGCCATGGCAATATCCAACATGCTTTTTCTCGTGGTGCTGGTGATCGCATTGATGCAGAGAACGTTGATGAGAAGAGATGTCTCGGAACTATAGGGAGGGAATATGAAAGCAATAGCAAAAGGTTTAAGAAATGGAATAGATTCCATATTGCTGATTGGAATTATCGTGGTGAATGTGGTGCCTTTCGTGTACATGTTCATGATGTCATTCAAGTCAACGATCAATGCCCGCGATTTTGATTTTTCGCTGGATAAGCTTTCTTTCGTCCAGTACCAGAAGATATTCGCGATGGACAATTTTGAACGGTATATCTTCAACAGCGTCTTTGTGGCAGTGGCCGGAGTGATATTGACGGTGACGGTGTGCTCCTTGGCGGGCTATGCATTTGCGAAAATGAATTTTAAGGGGAATGACCGGCTGTTCCTCTTCCTGATACTGACCATGATCGTGCCGTCGGAGGTGATAATCGTGCCCCTGTTCCTGATTACAAAGAGCCTGGGGTGGCTGAATACATTTCGTGCCCTGATTCTGCCTCTTCCCACGGCATTCGGCGTGTTTATCATGCGACAGGCAATACTGGATGTGCCGCAGGACTTGATCAATGCGGCGAAGATTGACGGTTGTGGAAATATCAGGACATTTTTTAAGGTCGTGCTGCCGATGGTAAAATCATCCGTGCTGGCATTGTCCATATTTACCTTTGTGGGCGCATGGAACAACTTTATCTGGCCCCTGGTGGCGTGTACAAAGCAAGAGATGAAGACCCTGCCTCTGGCGCTGAGTCTTATGAAGACCCAGTTCAATACGGACGTAGGGCTTACGATGGCCTGCGCTGTGGTGAATTTCCTGCCGCCCTTTATTTTCTATGTTTTCATGCAGGGCAAGTTTAAAGAAGGCATCGCGCTTAGCGGTATAAAGGGATGATGGCAGTTTTAAAGTTCCGTGGCTTCTTCCGGCAGCGATATGCTATAATAGAAGCATGTCAAAGATTATATATGTAAACAATATTCCGGTCACAATCGAATACAGAAAAGTAAAGAATATCAATCTCTATATCAAGCCGCCGGAAGCGCAGGTGCTGATCACCGCGCCGCCACACGCGTCTGAAAGGAGAATCAGGGATTTTGCAAAGGGAAAGGCTCAGTGGATTGAAAAGAGCCGGAAGCGCATGCTTGATTCCCTTGAGGGCAGGGCGGAGGAAACTTCCAGATCGATCACCGATGCGCAGTTAGGAAGGCTTGTGGATAAGGTAGAAGAATATGCCCGGATATGGGAGCCAGTGATGGGCGTGAACGCTACCAACTGGACCTTCCGGTACATGAAGACCCGGTGGGGCAGCTGCACGGTGAATACCGGACGCATACGGATTAATACGAGGCTGGCCTTCTATCCGGATGAATGCCTGGAATACATCGTGGTGCATGAATTGTGCCACTTAATAGAGCCAAGCCATAACAAAAGATTCCATGCGTACATGACAAAGTTTTTGCCAGACTGGAAGATCAGAAAAAAGAAACTTTGCCAGTAAGAAGGTGGGTGCAGGGCGGTCCTAGAACAGAAGGGACAGTCCCACGCTGTGGTCATCGTGGCCATGGGACAGTACAATATGCGTGATCTTTTTCAAATCCACTCCCAGAGAGTGCGCGTTTCGAATCATAATATCGGAGTATCCGGCATCGAATAGGAGCTTCTTATCATCAATTTCATAACGAATTCCCCCCCTTTTCATCCGGTATCTGCGCATAAACGCTTTATCTGTATAAAGTATATCGGATTCCAGTGGGAAAGCATAGATACATGAAGAAATGCAAAAAAGGTCTTGAAGTAAAACTTCAGGACCTTTTGTTTAAATAATCTAGAGATTGGATTAGGAATAACAAAATCTTGGGGGTGCTTCTAAAGCATATTTTGTATTCCAAGAACAATATATCACGGAGAAACTTCTTTGAAAATAGTTTTATGTTACATAAATTAGTAAAAAAATTGTGCTTGAAGCACAAGGATGATATAATAATACGGACTTAAGAAATAAATAGACAGACAGGCGGGTGTATATATGTGGCAGTAGAATTGAAGGAACTTTATGAAAAGATCAGTCCGGAATATGAAGTGAAGCTGCATACGACAGGATGTTTTGAAAAAATGATTGGATGGGTCCACATGGTTGAGGATCCGGAATTTGCGGATCTGCTGCATGGAGACGAACTTATCTTTAACTCAGGCCTGAACTATACTTCGGACGAGTGGCTTTACAGGTTCGTGGAGGCGCTGAATAAGGTCCATGCAGGAGGCCTGATCGTATCTCTTTGGGGGGAGAGGGCCTTTTCGCAGGAGATCATTGATTACTGCAATAAGATAAAGTTTCCACTCTTCTCCGCATCGTGGAAGACGCCTTACATTGACATTATGCGGATGTTCTCGGTGATTCTCCTAAAAAACGAGCAGAAGGAGACGAACCTGATTGCTGCATTGAAGAACGCCATTTATTACCCGGAGAATGAAGAACTGTATCTCAGCCATTTTGAGAGAAATGGATTCTTCCGGGATATGTCCTATACGATCGTCATACTTAGCTGTCATGCCTATGATATGGAGAATGGGAATGAAAGACTGCTGAGGATTGAGAAGTCTCTCCACTATATTCTGAAAAATGTGATCGTATACGAAGAAAAGGGATGCCTGATCATCCTTGCCGCAGGCTACTCCCTTTCAAAGATCCGCTCAGATTTCCAGCGGCTGTGCCAGAGGGATTCCAACATCTATGTGGGGATTGGCACGACAGCGGATCAGATCCGGGATATCCACAAGTCTTACCATAACGCCAATACGGCCTACCAGCTGACCAAGACAGCTATTCCTAAGAATCTGCTGGATTACGACGAACTGGGCATCTATAAGATATTGGCGGATGTAAAAGAGGTATCCATCTATCCTGCGTTTGTAAAGGAGACCCTAGGGACTTTGATAGACTATGACAAACAGAATCACAAGGAGTATCTGAAGATTCTGGATGAATATTTTCGCCATGAGTGCAGCGTCATTGAGACCTCAAAAGCACTGTACTGCCATAAGAACACGCTGACCTACAAACTTCATAAAATCCGGGACATCCTGGGATATGACATTCATAGCAACGAGAACCGTACAAGGATTATGGTAGCGCTCTATATCATGCGGCTGGGAGAAATTGGAATCTAACACGCATTTAAAACTGTCTGACTTTTAAATTTGTGGTATAATGTTGGGAACAGCAAGATAAGATACATAGGAGGCGGATGCAATGAATGAGAATCGGATAAAACGAAATCAATTATTAGGCGGGCGTATCGTTCAGGGACTGAAGTCCCGCAATATGGATGGCTATTACGCAGAGACAAAAGAAGACGCGCTTAAGAAAGCGTTGGAGTGGATATCGGAAGGAAGCACGGTCGCCTGGGGCGGCTCCATGTCGATTGCAGAGATCGGGCTTAAGAAGGCAATATGCGAAGGCAATTATAAGGAATATAACCGCGATGATGCCAAGAATCCGGAAGAAAAGCGTAAGATCGAGCTGGCAAGCTATGACTGCGACTATTTCCTCACAAGCGCCAATGCTATAACGGAAGATGGAGTGATGGTCAACATAGACGGCTTTGGCAACCGGGTATCGGCCATAGCCGCCGGTCCCCGCAATGTCATCATGATCGTTGGGATGAACAAGGTGGTAAGGGATGTAGAGAACGCTGTATCAAGGGCCAGGAATGAGGCTGCGCCGATCAACGCGCAGAGATTCGATATTGATACGCCTTGCCACAAGACGGGAGCCTGCTTTGACTGCAAGTCTCCTGACACCATCTGCTGTCAGATGCTGGTGACAAGATTCTCCAAAGTTCCTGAAAGAATAAAAGTTATTCTGGTAAATGAAGAATTAGGCTTTTAAGATGTTGACTAAATCCCGGGCATTTGTTATAATACAAATGCTCGATAAGGCGCCATAGCCAAGCGGTAAGGCAAAGGTCTGCAACACCTCTATCACCAGTTCGATTCTGGTTGGCGCCTCTATAATGAAGAAGCCTCGGAGACATAATGTTTCCGGGGCTTTCTTGTATGTAATAACAAAACGTGGCAGTTTTGTGGCAGAAGTTAAAAGGGTGGCATAGAATAATGTATAGATATAGCCATAAAAAGGAGGGAGTCTATGCGATATACAGAGAATCTTCGTGACAATGTTGATTTTGGGCCAGGGCCTTTTGTCGTAAACATCGCATGCGCAACAGAGAGAAACCCATTTTATCGCAGGGCAATATGGACTGGCAGTCATTTGCAGGTTACGCTTATGTGCATACCACCGTGCGGAGAGATTGGGTTGGAAGTGCATCCGGATAATGACCAGTTTCTTCGCTTGGAACGAGGCAGGGGCATTATTATGATGGGGGCATGCAGGGAAAGGTTTGAATTCCAGCGTGAAGTCTGTCAGGATGATGCCATCTTTGTCCCCGCTGGCACCTGGCATAACCTGGTCAATACAGGGGCAGAACCCATAAAACTTTATTCCATCTATGCACCGCCACACCATCCTCATGGGATTATTCATCGAACAAAAGCGGAATCGGATGCCAGAGGGGATTAAAATTATCAAAGATGAGTATAATAAAAAACTGGCGATGTATGGATATACCGCCAGTTTTTATGTCTGTTATTTAAGAAAAGATAGAATTTAGTATCTCTATGGTTATTTCGGAGGCAGTGCTGCCGGTAGCATTATCAGCATTCTGCAAGTTTGTCGCAAGGTAGTAAACTCGTTCGCCGTGTTCAATAAGGCCGATAAACCACCCATTTGAATTTTGCCCGTCAACAACTCCTGTATCGGTTTTTCCATATAATCTTCCGATAGAGATATCAGAAACAAATAAAGAATTTTTTATTGCCTGTATATTCTCTTCTTTAAAATTCCATTTGTTTTTCAGCAGATTTGATAAAAGCATCACTTGTTCTACTGGGGATATCTTTAAGGAAGATTCTGCCCAATAATAGTTAATATCAGCAGTCAGATCGCAGTTTCCATAAGAAATTTTCTTATAATAGGAATAGAGTTTCTGATATCCTAACTGTATATCCAGGTTTTGAAAATACCAGTTTACGGAATTTTGCATGGCAGTTGCAAGGGTTTGATCTTTATTCCATGTATCAAAAGAATAAGTAGTTCCGTCCCATTCTCGATTGGAAGCATCGTAATGGATGATGCCTTCTTCCAATGCAAAGAGTCCGCTATATATTTTAAACGTAGAATCAGGAGAGATACGTTTGGTGCTTAATTCCTGATTGTATATTTGATATTGACCGCTAGATGTATCATATAAGATGAATGTTCCGTCCGTTCCTTTGAAATAGGAGGACAGATCCATAGTTTCTACATTTTGAGATTGAAAATCATAGGAGACATCATGCGCAGCGTAAACGGTCAGCAAAGGGCTTATGCAATAGACAATTGTGCAAATCAATAGTAATAATGCGGCGCTTTTCCGTCTTTGTTTTGGAGTATTAGTTTTGTAGTTGGCAATTTCCTTTATCCGCTGAATCATTACTTTCTTTTCTCCGCCTAAACGTGATAGAGGGGAAAGAAAGGCGTTGTGCTGCATCCTCTGGGCATACTTGATTAATGTATAGCCATAATTTGTGGATTGGCTTTTTCCAACAATATGAATCACGGAACTATCACAAGCAATTTCCCGATCTTTTTGTAATTCCCGGAATCCATACCAGATAAAAGGATTGAACCAATAAATAACTTGCAGGATACAGGTTATGTAATTCAATGCAGCATCTTTATGCCTATAATGCAGCAGTTCGTGCAAGAAAATAAACCGTACATCTTCATTCGACAAAAGTATGTCCATGTCTTGCGGAATAATAACCTTTGGATGGAGCAGACCGTAGGATACCGGACTGGACATATTGCAGGAAGCATAGAGAGAAACCTTGCGTTTGATACGAAGTTCATTCAGGCATTCGGAATATTGCCTATACAAATCGGGTTCATTTTCTTTCGATATTAAATACGCAGACTTTCTGATGGAATAAATTTTTATAATGTTATATGCAAAATATAATATGGTTATCAAACAGCCGATGATCCATATAGGAATGAAGATGCTGTTTAACTGATTCAGGGCAGAACTGCCATATGATGCTGCAAAATCAGATATACCCAACTGAGTAGGCAAAGCCGCATTGTCTAACGGTTTCATAGAGCTTCCAAGCGTATTAGCAGCCTCTGGGTAGAATAAATTTTGTATCCTTTGCAGCAGCGAAGCAGGAGTAATGCTTTTAAGAGGTATAAAGGGAATTATCGCTGCACAGACAAAAATATACCATAGATGATATTGGCTGCTTATAGTAAGATGCTTTTTTAAAATCTTTTTCACTAAGAGGATCAATCCCAGCAAAATAATAATTACAAGATTACACAATAGAAAATGTATTGCAAACATCAGATTTAATCACCACCATTCAATTTTGAATCAAGCAAATGGTACATATTTCTTAAATCTTGATCAGATAACTGTGCGTTTGATAGCAGTGATGACAATAGTGGGGCTGCCTCGCCATTATAAAAACGCGTTAAAAATGAGCGATTTTCCTGTAATAAATATTTGCTTTTCGAGATGATAGGAAAGTAGTAATACATGCGCCCTCTTTGTTCATAAGATATGACATGTTTTGAGACTAAACGGGATAATAAGGTATGAACCGTTTTGGAACTCCAGTTATGAACAGAAGGTACTTTTGCACAGATATCATTCGTACTGATAGGAGAATCCTCCCATACAATTTTCATGATTTCATATTCAGCTTCTGAAATTTGAGGTAATTTTTCCATGCTTTATGCTCCTTTAATCTTACTTTTGTAGTAATTATAAAAGATAGAGCTGCAAACGTCAAGAATACTATTGACAAAAAGTCGTGAAGAGTACATAATATTATGCACTACGTACGTAAGACTAATGTTCGGGCAATGGCTTTATAAGAACAAGAAGATGTATGAGGATCTGAAGGTCTGGCCCCCTGAGTTTCACAAAACAGGGGCAAAATTGTTCGTCCAGCTGACGGCCGGATTTGGCCGGTCTTTTACGATCACCTTCCAGATAGATGACGGTGGAGGAAATCCATGAATTTGTAGTGGCTTTCGTCAAATGCGCGAAACTGCTGCAGGAGGCAGATGGAAGTGCTGAATATCGAAGTCCATCTGGGTGAAGCGGTCAGGGATATGGCGCAGTTTGGCAATGACCCGGTGATTGTCGCCACGGAATAGCCATATGGTTATGTTAACATGATAAGGAATCAAAATGATAAGGAATGAAATAGACAGAATAGATCAAGAGGAAAGTGGAGTCAGAACAGATGATAGGCATAGAAGAAGTAATGCAAAGAATCAGTCTTCCGGAAGGGGCAAGAAAAATCGTACGGCATATGGAACTGACGCAGAATGAGTTTGACGCATGGAGGATGTTGTTCTATGAAGATATGGAGGAATTCCTTGCGCATTGGAATCAGCTGCCGGACAAGTATGCGTGGGCGCTGGGATTATACATCCGTCTTGCGGCCGAAGTACATGACAGATATCGTGAGAAGGGGATTGAAGAGTGCATTTATGACCAGACTTTCTATGATATTACAATCTGGTGCAAAGAATGCTATCGGAAGCATGGCGTGTATGGGCTGGAAGAACTTTGGTGGCTGGGTCAGTCCGTGAAGATGAAACTCTTTCGACTGGGAAGACTTCAGTTTGAGCCTGTTGTCATAAAAGAGTTCTTGCAAGGAAAGGATAGAACCATAGCGGCAGGAACACATGTCTTGAATGTGCATATTCCTGCAGGGGTTCCTTTGAAATATGAGGAATGCGAAGAATCCTTTGCGTGGTCCACACGATTCTTTGAAGGAGGATATGAGGCATATATCTGTGAATCCTGGCTGATGTCGCCTCATCTTAGGGAAATGCTGCCATCAGACAGCAATATCATAAGATTTCAGGAGATGTTCGAAGTCGTCAAGGTGCACTATGATTATCCGCAGGCAGAGCAGAGGATATTCGGGGATGTGCTGGAAGATAAGGAGAGATATCCGGAAGATACCTCCCTTAGAAGAGCAGCAAAACAGTATTTGATGAGTGGAAAAGATATAGGGATCGGAATTGGAGTTATAGATGTTATCTATAAGAATATATAGATTATCAATTTGTTCGATTTTGCGGTATCATATATAATGTCTTATAGACAAAAGAATATATAGGAGAGGGAAATCTTATGAAAAAGAAGCTGTTAAGCGTATTGTTATGTGCCGCTATGGTTGGCTCTCTTGCCGCCGGATGCGGATCAAAGGAGGACAAAAAGGATGCCTCGAATGGAGATGGGAAGACGGTACTTACATTCTGGTGCCATGATAATGCTCCATGGGTAAAGGCTTACAAAGAGATGGGCAAGAAGTTCGAGAAAGCAAATCCGGATTATAAGGTAGAGGTGCAGGAGTACCCCTTCGAAGTCTACAATGACAAGATTCAGACCGCATTGACTTCCAGTACATCCGGCCCTGATATCATAGCGGTATGGGGAGGCCTGGCGCCTTCATTCATCCAGTCAGACGCCTTGTCCGAAGTGCCGGAGGACCTTTCCAAGGAATTAGAAGAAGATTATCTGGCGCCAACGGTTGGCATCTATCAGAAGGAAGGCAAGTATTATGGCGTTCCGATGGAATTCAATCTGGAATATGGCGGAATGATTGTTAATAAGAAACTATTTGATGATGCGGGAATCTCATACCCAAAGACTTGGGAAGACCTTCGCAAGGTATCCAAGGAAGTAGCCAAGCAAAATGGCGAGGTTGTAGAGATGAAGGGCTTCGAGATGATTGATACGGATGCGCTGATTTGTAACTATCTTGCAATGATCCTTCAGCAGGGAGGCCAGTATCTGCAGGAAGATGAATCAATTAATTTTGCTACGCCGGAAGGCATCAAGGCAATGGAAGAGATTCTGAGTATGGTGAAGGACGGCGAATGCGATCTGGACAACCTGACTGCCGGAGAATATTGCTACAACGACGTATATCAGGATAAGGGCTACATGTCTTCTGTCGGCTCCTGGGCAATCGGCGAGGGAACAGATTCCTATGATCTGACATATGGAGAAGACTTCGAATATGTGCCGGTACCGCAGTACGGCGAACAGATGGCATTTGCATCTGAGACAGGATGGGGAATCATGGTTCCGGATAACGGAAAGAACAAAGACGCAGCCTGGGAATTTGTCAAGTTCTTCAGCGAGCCGGAGAATCTGGTACAGCATAATATAGCATGCAACCAGCTTCCGCCGAGAAAATCCTTGCTGGACAGCGAAGAGTATAAGGAGGCAATGCCGAATGTAGCGTTCCTGCTGGATATTCTTCCTAGCGGACAGTGGATGGGGCCTTATAATACCTCCGATATGCGTGAGATCTTCGACCAGATGTTTATCGGGCTTTGCCAGTCCGACAATCCGGATATCGAAGGAGCGTTAAAAGAAGCGTCTGAGAAGATAACAGAGGAATGCCAGATAGGCTATTCGATGGATTAATACATGAGAGGCAGGGAATTCTTTGGGGGGATTCTCTGCCCCTTTCATATGACGGAAGGAAATGAACCAATGAAAAATAATCGTTTTGTGGCTGCAGTACTGATTCCCGGATTCGTTTTTATGCTTATCTTTGCAGTCTTTCCGGTGGCGTATGGCCTGGGAATATCGTTCTATGACTATAACCCTGCCAGCACGCACAATCTGTTTCTGGGTATAGAGAACTATAAAAGGCTGATCCAGGATGAGACGTTCTGGAAAGCGGTGCGAAATACCGTCTTTTTCTGTGTGGCTGCCGTGGCTGGAAATATTGTGATCACGCTGTTTCTTGCGAAAATCATCTCCGTGCTTCCATCCAAAAGATTAAAGACTCTTTTCCGGACGCTCCTATTTATCCCATGTATCGCGCCGATGGTAGGAACCTCTATGGTATGGAAGTATGGAATCGTAGGAACGGATGGGGGTACGATCAATCAAATTCTTGCATTCTTCGGAAGGAGCCCGAAGAACTGGCTTTTGACTACGCTTCCGCTCATGATCATCATTATCGTTTATACGCTGTGGGCGGATATCGGATACAACGTGGTACTATTTACTGCAGGAATCGAGAGCGTGCCAAAGGAGTTCGATGAGGCGGCTGCCATAGACGGCGCAGGCCCAATCCGCAGATTTATCTCAATCAAGCTGCCTCTGATGGGGCGTACGTTTGCGTTTGTGACCATTATGACAATGGCCAACTATTTCCAGATGTTTGCGCAGTTCCGCATATTTGCAGCCAAGGGTGGGATCGATAATTCTGCAATGGTGCTTACGAACTATATCTTTAAGACCAGTTTCTTAAGTTTTGACATGGGATATGCCTCTGCGATCGCAACCGCGTTATTCCTGATCGTATTCCTAGTCGCCCTGGTACAGAATAAGATGATGCGTTCAGATTGGAGTTATGAATGATGAAGAGAAGAAAGAACGTGTATAAAAGGTATCATTACTTGATTATTGCATTTATGAGCGTGTTTTCCGTGATTATGATGTACCCCATGGCATGGATGCTGGTGACTTCCTTTAAAAGCAATGCGGACATTCATAAGAATAAGGAGAAATTCTTTCCGGCAGAGTGGACTGTGGAAGGCTACCGCAGCGCTTTTGAAAAGGCGCCGATTGGAGACTGGCTTGTCAACAGCATCGTGATAACAGCTGTGATTACCTTTGCCGTAATCCTTACCAGTACATTGATTGGATATGTGTTTGCAAAATACGAGTTTAAGTTTAAAAGATCCCTGTTTCTTCTAATGCTGGCGACAATGATGGTTCCGCCCCAGGTGACGATGATACCAAGATACCTGATGATCCAGAAGATGCATCTGTTCAATACGAGATGGGCGCTGATCGTGCCCGGGCTGGTAAGCGCGTTTGCCATCTATCTGGCCAGGCAGTTTATCACGGATGTGCCGGACAGCCTGTGCGAGGCGGCTAAGATGGACGGAGCAGGGCCGCTTAGAATCTATTGGAGCGTGATCCTGCCGAATATCAAGCCAGCGATCGGCTCAATCGGAATCTTTACCGCCATGGCAAACTGGAATGATTATCTGGATCCGCTTCTGATGCTCAACGATATCGATAAGATGACGCTTCCGCTTGGCCTGGTGATGTTTGACAGCCAGCGTTCGGTGGATCTGGCGGCGACCATGGCCGCGGCTGCCATGATCATGATGCCGATGATTCTTATATTCGTCTTGTTCCAAAGACAGTTTATCAAGGGAATGACCATGAGCGGCATAAAATAAAGCACGTGCGATTAGTAAATGAGAGGTAAATCAGAATGAAGAAAAATACAGAGATACATTATGAAATGAAACTGCTAAGTTCGCTTGCGAAGGTATTTCCGGACGAGACGCCCATATACAGGCCGGAATGCCTGCTTCTAAGCGCGCTGTGGGGAGAGACGGTATCCTTTCAGGCTGCGTATACCGGGGACTTTTTTATGCGGGAACGCCTGGACGTGAAGATTACATCACCGCTGGAGAAATGGATAAGGGTAAGGAGCGTAGAACAGGTTCCTGTGGGACGGGCCACCAATGGAATTGTAGACGACAATTACCTAAAGACAACCTCGGGACTGTATCCGGATCTATTAAGAGACTTAAAGGACGGAAAAGCAATCGTGTGCTCCAACCAATGGCGAAGCCTGTGGATTGACGTGGAGGTAACAGAAGAGATTGCTCCCGGTGAGT
>ERZ826396.2385-NODE-2385-length-15759-cov-11.240958_pt1 | contig 15759 bp, 15 predicted proteins | sample MGYA00519926_ERZ826396 | MGnify/ENA primary metagenome ERZ826396 (study PRJEB31778, sample SAMEA3449230) | human gut metagenome | biome: human gut; feature: human-associated habitat; material: faeces | place: United Kingdom | collected 2010/2012 ... | reverse complement strand
GAGGCGGCTGGGGCTGGCCGCCTAGGCCGTCCGGAAAAACGTCCGCACCCCCGTTAGGCCTGTAACGGTACAATATCAAAAAATTCTTGCTGAATCGTTACCGTAGCATGTTCGGGAAGGGGCGCGAGATGTCGCTATCGTGCGGTGGCGCGTTTCGAACGGGGGATGAAGGGTGATTAAGCTTGCCCGAGTCCGTGCCGCCTAGGCTCCTGCCTCTTCGGGGCCGAGATCGCGGGCGAGCGCGGCTGAAGCGGCTCTGCCCCCCCCCTGATTTCGCGTTCGCGCAGGTCGCTGCTTCCTCGATCCCCCTTGTGGCTGCGAGTTTGAGCGGCGCGCCGATCTTCGCTCCGGTGAAGGCTGCGGGCTTGGGCGTCGCGCCGATCGCCGCCCTGGCGAAGGAGGCGTTCGGGGTGGGGCCTTGCGACTGTGCGCTTAGGCGGCGCGCGTGTCGGGAGAGACGATCGGACGCGCAAGAGCCGCGCAGTCCAATTACGGCATCTTGCGACTTTGCGTCCGGATGACGGGCGGTGTTCGGGCGCACTCGGATGATGGGCGGCGATCGAGCATGCAAGGGCCGCGAAGGGTACAAAGGGCGCAAAGAGTGCAAAGAGCGCAAGGGCCGCAAGGGTCGCCACTGGCGCCGAAGTGAGCGGCGCCGATCGCCGTCTCGGCGAGGTCGTCCGGGGCAGTGCGGCGCGGCTGCGCGATCGGGCGATGGGCGACGGCGACCGGGCGATCGAGCGCGCAAGAATCGTGCAGACCGCAAGCTGCAAGCCGCTTCCGGCGTTTTGCGGCGTTCTGCGCGGCTGCGTCCTTCCCGCGAATCCATGGCGCTATAATGGGGCGCGTGCTCTACGGGACGAATACTCTATGAGGTGCGGGCGTCGCGGACGTCCGCTTCATTGCGAGACGGGTTGGTCGAAGGAGAAGGGCGGCGAACTGTGGGCAGCATCGCGATCGTGACGGACACCAACAGCGGCATCATGAGCGCCGAGGCCGATGCGCTCGGCGTGCACGTGGTGCCCATGCCTTTCGTCGTGGACGGCGTCGAGTGCTTCGAGGGCGTGAACCTCGAAGCGCCCGCGTTCTACGCGCGGCTCGCCGACGGCGCCGACATCGTCACCTCCCAGCCGTCGATCGTCGATCTCGGCAAACTGTGGGTCGGAGTGCTTGAAACGCATGACGAGCTTGTCTACCTTCCCATGTCGAGCGGCTTGTCGGGCTCGTGCGAGACGGCGCGCTCCCTCGCCGAGCAGCATTTCCCCGGCCGCGTGCACGTGGTGGACAACCAGCGCATCTCCGTCACGCAGCGCGAGGCCGTGCTCGACGCCCTGCAGTGGGTCGCCGAAGGCCGAACCGCCGCCGAGACGGTGGCGCTCCTTGAGGACGCGAAGCTCGATGCGAGCATCTACATCATGGTGGACACGCTCGACTACCTGCGCAAAGGGGGCCGCATCACGCCCGCCGTCGCCTCCATCGGCTCGCTTTTGAAGATCAAGCCCGTTTTGCAGATTCAAGGCGACAAGCTCGATGCGTTCTCCGTGTCGAAGTCGTTCAAGGCCGCCAAGCGCACGATGCTGCGCGCGCTCGCGATCGATGTCGAAAGCCGTTTCGGAGGCGTCGGCAACGTGCACCTCTACGTGGCCCATACGAACCGCGACGCCGACGCCGCCGCGTTTGCGGACGAGGTTCGCACCCATTTCGGATCCGACGACGTCTACGTCGACCGTCTTCCGCTGAGCATCGCCTGCCATGTCGGCCCCGGCGCCCTCGGCATCGGCTGCGCGAAGCGCCAGTTCGCCTCCCGCTAGCCTAGGCCCGCGTCCAGTTCCAGCCCCAGCCCGGTTCGGCTCGATCCGGTCCAGGTCCAGTTCCGGCCTCAGCCCGATTTCAGCCCCGGTCCGGCCCCGATCCTGCTCCGATCCCGGCCCGGCCAGGCCGGCCCTAGCTCGGCTTCAGCCCTAGCTCGGCCTGGCTCAGTTCGGCTCGTCCCAGCCAAGCCCAGCTCCGGTCCGGCCTTGGCTTCGGCCCGGCCCCTCTCTCCCTTCTTTCTCTCTGGCCGGGGCTTTTCGCGCGCCGCGCCCGGATGCGTTCGGGGTTCGGGGGTTTCTTCGGGGCGGTTCTCATCGAGGCATTTCTCCGGCGGTTGCCGCACCGAGCTTGGAGGGCCGGGTTGCGCTCGGCGTGCGGTGGGTCGTGCGACGGGGCGTGCGGCGAAAGCGCCCGTTTTTGGCCACGGAACCGAGTTCTGGCACGGGCTTTCCTTCGCTCTTTCCGATGGTGCTCGAGTTACCTGGGGTTTTCTTGCCTTCCTCCTGTGGCGAAAGCGCAAAGAATCGTATCGGCTTGTGCCAGAACGCGGTTCCGTGGCCAAAAACGGGCTGTCTGCCCGCACGGAAGGGCGCGCAAAGCTCCAAGGTTCCGCAAACGGCCTTCGCGGAGCGCCGCAGTCGGGCGGCGAGGGTCGGAGGGGCGGGCGAGAAAGGCCCGCGTTCGGATTCCCCGTCGTTTTGTCCGGTTGAATTCGGCTGCGGGCCGAATTCCAGATCCGCCTTCTTCCGCGGCGCCAAACGACTGTCAAGCGCTCCGGTAAACGGCCTGTTCGGGGGGGGGGGACGGTATTTTCACGTGCAGAACGCGTGAAAATCGTGTGCGGAGTGCGTCAAAACGTAGACTTTTCGCCGTCCTTGCGCAAGACGCTTCGCTCGCCTATCTGGAAACTCCGATCTGCTGTTTCGTGAACCGTTGGAATTCTCCCATACCGGGTACAAAAAGTCTACGTTTTGACGCTCGCTAGCCGGCTCCTCTTCTGCGATGCGAGAGAGAAAGGCGAGAGGCCGTGTACGTGCAGGCCGAAGCGATGCCGTGCGCTCCCCAGGGGCTCCTGTCGCCTCGGCTTGGCACCGCCGACGAAGGCGGGGCGGTGCGCTGGTACGCCGCTTACGCGGGCGAAGGGCGCGAGGCCGCGCTCGCCGCCAAGGTCGGTGCTGCTCTTCCGGCCGAGGCGCTTCGCGAGGCGTTCTGCCCCCGGTGGGAGGCGATCATGAAGCGCCGCGGAGTGTGGCTCAAGGTGGAGCGCCCGATGTTTCGGGGCTACGCCCTGCTCGCCTCGCGCGACGGGCGGGGGCTTGCCCGTGCGGTCGCGCGGCTGTCTTTCCCCGTGTCGCTCGCGGGAAGGAGGGGCCGCTCGCTTTTGCCGGTGGAGGCCGAGGTCCAAAGGTGGCTGGAAGAGGCGCTTGATTCGTCGCACGTGCTGCGGGCGAGCGAGGGCTTCATCGAGGATGGCCGTTTGGTCGTCGAGCGCGGTCCGCTCGTCGGACAGGAGCGCCGCATCCGCAAGATCGACCGCCACAAGTCTTTGGCCCTTGTCGGGCTGGGCGGGCCGGGGGAGGGCTTCCTCCTGCGCGCCGCGCTCTCGGTGCCCCGGAAGAGCTGAGGTTCGAGAACCGTTTGCCGGCGGCCTCGCGCCCGACGAAGCGGCGTCTGCCGCGTTTCGTCGGGCGCGGGGCCGCCGGCATCGACTCTGCCGCGTAAAGCGAGCCCGCGTTCGGGAGTCGTACAAGCGGCGGGGAGTGAATACCCCGTCAAGCGCCCTTTCCGGAGGGCCGTGGCGAAGCCTTGCCCTGCGCCCGCGCATTCGGGCGGGGCTGCGTCGGAAGGAGATGCCCATGTGGTACGCCGTGCAGGTGGAGACGGGCCGCGAGGACGCGTCGCGCGATCTCATCGAGCAGGCCGCGCGCGCCGCCGACCTCGAGGGCGCCTTCGAGGAGCTGTTCGTGCCGAAGCGGCGCACGCTCTCCAAGCGCTCGGGCGAGCTCGTCGAGGGCGAGGAGCCGCTGTTCCCCGGCTACCTCATCGCCGTCGCCAAGCCGCGCGATGCGGAGGGCGTGGCCGCGGCGCTCAGGCGCGCGCCGAGGTTCGCGAGGCTTCTGGCATATGACGGGGTGTTCACGCCTCTCGCCGCCGACGAGGTGGCCTGGATCTGCGCGTTCGCGCGCAGGGAGGGGCCGCGCCGGGTCGTCGACATGAGCGAGGGCCACGTCGAGGGCGGTCGGGTCGTGGTGACGAGCGGGCCGCTCGTGGGCCGCGAGGGCTTGATCCGCAAGATCGATCGCCGCAAGCGCACCGCGTATCTGCGTCTGCGCATCTGCGGTCGCGAGGTGGAGACAAAGGTGGGGTTGAGCCTGGTGAGGAAGAAGGGGTAGCGGGGCCGCGGGCCTCGCAGGATGAGCGAATTGGACAACGTGGAAGCGACATTGGAAGACGACATGGGCGAGGGAGCAGGGGCTTCGTTTGGCGCACGAGCGAGGAGGTCGGTCGATCCGGATATCGGCTCCGCATCCCTTATCGAGGTGGATCCCGCGCTCGACGCGATGGTGGAGCTCGTGGCGTCCGGCGACCTTGCGGACGATGAGGCAAAGGGCGTCATGGCGGGTGTTCGCGACACGTGCGGCCTGTCGTCGGATGGGCGCGCGGCGTCCATCGCCGCCGACGTGCTGGCGGGGCTTTTGCCCGATGGTGAGACGGTGGAGCTGCCCGTGGTCGGGCGCGTGGGCGGCGGCATCGCCTACCGTGCGGCCAAGCGGGCGTTCGACGTGTGCGCGTGCTCGCTGGCGCTTGTCGTGATGGCGGTGCCCATGCTGGTCATCGCGGCGCGAATCCGGCGGGAGAGCCCGGGGCCGGCCATGTACGCCCAAGAGCGCGAAGGGCTGGGTGGCAGGCCCTTCAGGCTGTACAAGTTCCGCAGCATGTACTCCGATGCGGAGGAGCGCGGCGCCCGGTGGGCGGCGGACGAGGATCCCCGCATCACCCCCTACGGCGCGCATCTGAGGCGAACGCGTCTGGACGAGATCCCCCAGTTCTGGAATGTGGTCAAGGGCGACATGAGCCTTGTGGGGCCGCGCCCCGAGCGCCCCGTGTTCTGCGAGGCATTCCGCGAGCGCATAAAAGGTTGGGACCAGCGCACTCTCGTGCGTCCCGGCATCACGGGGCTCGCGCAAGTGGAGGGCGGCTACGAGCTGCTTCCCAAGGAGAAGGCGCGGCTCGACATAGACTACATCGAGAACAGGAGCCTCGTGCTCGACCTCAGGATTATGTTGAAGACCTTGGGCGTGTTGAAGACGGGAAAGGGCGCACGATGACGAAAATCGCCATCGTGACCGCCGCCACGAATACGATCCCCCGCTTTCGCGAGGACATGCTCGACGAGTTCGTGCGTCGCGGATGCGAGGTCGTGGTGTTCGGTGACGAGCCGAAAGGGGAGTGGGCCTCCTATTTCGAGGCTCACGGTACCGGTTACCGCGCCTATCCTGTGTCGCGGAACGGGATGAACCCCGCTTCGGATGTGAAGACGCAAAGGGCGCTCGAGGCCCTGCTGCGTGAGGAGCGACCGGACAAGGTGTTCACCTATCAGGCGAAGCCGAACATCTACGGCGCGCTTGCGGCGGCGAAGGTTGGCGACATCGAGGCCTACGCGATGATGGGTGGCTTGGGGTCGGTGTTCCACGCGCGCGATGCGAAGTCGCGCATCGTCCGCCGCATCGTGTCGCGCCAGTACAGAAGGGCGTTTCTCCATGTGAAGCGCGTGTTCTTCCAAAACGGCGAGGACGTGGACACGTTTGAGGGGCTCGGCATCGTCGATGCGTCGAAGGTGGTCATGACGCGCGGGTCGGGCGTGAATCTCGAGAGGTTCCCTGCGCGTCCGATGCCGGGGCGTCCGAGCTTCCTGTTCGTGGGGCGGCTCGTGCGCGGGAAGGGCATCCTGGACTATCTGGAGGCGGCGCGCATGGTGAGGGCCTTGCGGCCCGAAGTGGAGTTCCATGTGGTGGGCGCCTTCGACACGAATCCCACCGCGCTTTCGGAAGGCGAGCTGCAGGAGTACGTAGCGGACGGAACGGTCACCTACCACGGCGAGCAAAAGGCCGAAGACGTTCAACGGTTCGTGGAGCGCTGCACGGCGTTCGTGCTGCCCTCTTACTACGGCGAGGGCACGCCGAAAAGCGCGCTGGAGGCGATGGCGACCGGCCGACCTCTTATCGTGGCAGACGCCGTCGGCTGCCGCGAGGTGGTGCGTGACGGCGAGAACGGCTTTCTGGTGCCGCCTCGGTGCCCGCAGGCGATCGCGGACGCCATGGAGCGGCTGGCCGCTGCCCCCGCGCTCGCCGCGCGCATGGGGGCTGCGAGCCGCCGCATGGCCGAGGAGGTCTTCGACGTGCGGAAGGTGAACACCGTGATCTGCGAGACGATGGGGATAGAGGAATGATCGGAGCGAGGGGCGGTTTCGAATGAGCGGATGCAGCGAGACAGCCTCGTCGTTCGAGGTGTGTCGCCGCACTTTTGGAGAGACGACGTTTTGCTTATTGAGTGGCGATACGGAACGGGAGCCGGAGAAATGGTGGTGCCGTAGGGGCGATTGGCTTGAGGCACCTAAAAGGAATGCCCGAGATTTGTCTTGTCGAAAGTGCGACTGCGGGCTGGGATCGGTCGAAACGGCTTGATCCCCTATCTTCTCAATTTCATTTTCTTGCTCGTCTTGTACGGTGTGCTGGATGCCAAGGGCACGCAGTCCGGGAAGAGATCGTTTTGCATAGTGGCGGCGATCGTCGAAGGCGTGTTCTTCGGACTTGCTGATCCCGCATGCTACAGGGACGGCCTCCAATACCAGCATCTTTTTGAGCTGGCGGGTTTTTCGGGCTTGGAGAACGAACTTTCGAGGTTCTGGCAAGCGTACTTTGTCGATTTCCAATTTTCCTCGGAACGAGGATTCTATGTCCTCATGGCGGCGTTCCAATGCGTATCGGAAAGCTATGTCTTTTTCCAGTTCTGTGTTTCCGTCTTCTTTTTCTCGCTGCTGTACCGATTTTTCTATCATCATTCAAAAGATCCTCTTCTATCCAGCTTGTTCTTCACTGCGATATTCGCCTTCGCGTTCATGTCGTTATTGAGGCAGACGCTTGCAATCTGCATAGCCGTTCTTATAGGAACGGAGTTCATCTATCGTCGAAAAGCCGTGCCGTTTTTGATCTGCGTGTTAGTCGCTTGCACTATGCACCAGTCGGCCCTCATCTTCTTGCCTTTATACTGGCTTGCCGGTGTGGAGCCCTCGCGAGGAAGGGTTGCTTTTGGCATTGCGTGCGCGGTGGCTGTGTCGCTCCTGAGCTCTGTTATCTGGCCGTTGGCATCTGTGATTCTCGGTGATTATCAGCAGTACTTTTCCTCCTCGTACAAAGGCTCCAACACATCGCTTTACTTTCTTCTGCAAGTGGTGGTCGCCGCCTTCGTTTTGTTGCATGTGAGGAAGGTTTCGGTTGAAGAAGATGGCTTGATGGGCAATCGCATCCTTTTGTATTCCTCGCTCATAATGCTCATGATTGCTCCGTTTTCCCAGTACAATTCAAACGTTTTTCGGATTTCGTACTATTACTTCGTCTTGATAGCCTGCTTTCTTCCCGCTTTGCTCGGCTCGTATCTTGCTCATGGCCGCGTCGTCGCCCAAGTGGGATTCGTTGCGGTTATGCTCTGCGCCCTGGCACTGTTTGGGGTGCAAACCGATGTTCCGTACGAGGTGTTCTTCGCCTAGGATGAACGTTTCGTTCAAGAAGAACGTGCTTTCGGCTTTTGGCGCTCAAGGGGTTTTTCTGGCGTCGAAATTTGTCACCGTTTTGATCTTGCCTCGGTTCCTCCCCGTGGGAGAGTACGCGTACTGGCAGCTCTTTCTTTTTTATGCGTCGTATGCCGAATACGCTCACATCGGGATAATCGATGGTGTCTATTTGAGATGCGGTGGACAGCGGCGCGGCGAGGTGGACAAGGCCATGGTGTGCTCTGCGCTCGTCTCCATGCTTTGCGTGGTGATCGGCGTGGCAACGTTGGTCGCTGCGTATGGCTTGCTGTTCGAGGAGGATCAGGGACGAAGATCCGTGCTGCTTGCCGTAGCGATTTACGCAATCGTCTTCAGCGTCTACAGTTTCATTTCCAGGTTGCTTCAATCCGTCAACGAGACGAGGCTTTCGTCGAGATCGGTCGTTGTTGCACAGGGCTGCTTCATAGTTTCGCTGGTGATGCTCCTGTTTCTCCGCGTCGACGATTCTTTCGCCTACGTGGTCTGTTACGTAGCGTGCTACGCCATCGCCCTCGCTTTTCTGCTGTGGGTGGCGCGCGATCTTCTGCAAGGGTTCGGATTTCGTCGAGAGTTGATGCCGAAGTATCTGTCGTCGATACTCCCAAGTGGTTTTGTGCTCATGTCGGCCGGTTTCTTTGGCGTGCTCATTATCGGATCGGCGCGATGGATAGTCGATGCCTTTTGGGGCCTTGAAGTGTTCACGTACGTATCTTTCGCCATCACCATGATCAACTTCTTTATGTCCTTCGTTTATCAGGCGGGAATGGTTTTGTTCCCGGCTTTGAGAGGCGTCGGCGAATCGCGGGCGAGGGGCATTTATTCGAAGGCTTTGGTGGGCGCCTCCCTGCTGTTCCCGTTTTTGTACCTCGCCTATTATCCGCTTGCTTGGCTTATCAATTTGTGGCTTCCCCAGTACTTCGTTTCGACGATATTTCTGATCTATCTTATGCCCTTGTGCTTGTTCGATGGGAAGATGAATCTTCTTTTTGCAACGTACCTCAAAGTGTTCAACAAGGAGAGGTCGTTGCTGGTTCTCAATGTTCTCGCGGTAGCCTTGTCAGTTTGTTTGGGTTTGCTTTCGGTGTGCGCAAATAGCTTGGAGGCTGTGTTCGTCGCCATTGACATCGCGGTTGTTGCAAGATCGATCGGAGCACAGATTTATATCAGCAGGTCGATGGGGTTTCCATGCGGGGCGAAGGGCACTGTTGTCGAGCTGATCTTTTCGATTGTCTTCGTTGCGGTCAACGTTGGTTTTCCTTCTCAAATGGCTTTTGTCTGGACGGCGGTTTTTTGCATGCTGCTCTTCTTGGTACGGCGTAACGATCTTCGCTCTTGCGTCGGAGACTAAGAGGTTTCGTGATCGATTCGCTTTGAAATGTTGGTGCAGAGTAAAGATGGGTGGTAGGCGATGAGGGTGTTGCAAGCGGTCTCTTCTATGAACGCGGGTGGCATAGAGACCTTGCTCATGTCGGTGTTCAGGGCAATCGACAGAAGCCGGATTCAGTTCGACTTCCTCTATAGGACGGAGGATCCTTGCCTTTTCGACGAAGAGATCGTCTCTCTGGGAGGGAGGATTCATCGTGTTGTTCCTGGCTTCGGAGCACAAAGGAAGCTCCGTTCGGTGTTTTTGGAGAATAGGTATCAAATCGCCCATTTTCATTATTCTCGGCTTGCTTATATGGAGCCCTATGACGTGGCTGGGCGATGCGGAGTGCCGACGAGGATCGTGCACTCGCATTGCACGCGATCTGTGACACCCGACATGCGCTCAAGGATCGCCGAATCTCTCCATAAGTTCAACCGGGCGAGAGTGCGGGATGCTGTCCGCTTCGCGTGCTCACGCGACGCGGCTTCTTGGTTCGGATTTGATCGGCCGGGGGGGGGGTGGACCTTCATTCCGAACGCTATTGATGTCGGTAGATTCTCGTTTGACGATGCGAAGCGGCGGGAGGCGCGTGCGGAACTGGGTTTCGGAGAGGATGCCTTCGTGGTCGGGAGTGTCGGCAGGCTTTCTCTTCCAAAAAATCAAACGTTTCTCCTCCGCGTTTTCTCGGAACTGCAGGCTGTTCGTCCGAAGTCCCGCCTGATGATCGTTGGAAAAGGGAATCTGCAGCGCGATCTTGAGAACGAGGCTCGATCGCTTGGCATTGCTCAGAAGGTTATCTGGTTGCATGACCGTTTGGATACGGATCGTCTTTACAGCGCGATGGATGCGTTTTGCTTCCCCTCCGTTTTCGAGGGATTGGGTATCGCGCTGCTTGAGGCGCAGGCGAACGGGCTGCATTGCTTCGCGTCGGATGCCGTTCCCTGCGAGGCGTTTGTTGGCGGTGCTAAAAGGGTTCCTCTTGCGGCGGGGACGCGTGCTTGGGCGGGGGAGCTCGCGATGGTGCCTGTTGGCGCAAGGCGCGCGCATGCCGACAAAGAGGTTGCGGCGGCGGGTTTCGACATCAAGTCCGTTGCCGAGATGCTTCAAGAGAAATATGAGTGTCTTGCCGCGCGAGGGTCGGGGTTCGTTCATGCGACGGATTGACGCTCTTCTGCCCGAAGGATGCGGGTTTGCGTGCAGCGACGCGGCGATGAAGAGAGAGGACGGAGAAAGTCTATGAAGTCATCTGTGAAAGATGGCGTGATGACAGTGGCGCGGATCGTGCCCGACCCCCTTTACCTGCGGGTCGGATATTTCTTGCGGATGGGAAGGCCGCTGAGGATGAATCCTCCCCGCACTTTCAACGAAAAGTTGCAATGGCTCAAACTTCACGATCGCAATCCTCTCTACACGCGCCTGGTGGACAAATATGAAATGCGCGGCTATGTGAGGGAGAGGCTGGGCGACGAGTTTTTGATCCCGCTGGCGGGCGGTCCGTGGAATTCGTTCGACGAGATCGACTTCGATGCGCTTCCGGAGCGGTTCGTCCTCAAATGCACGCACGATAGCGGAAGCGTGTGGGTGGTTCGCGACAGGGCCGCGTTCGATACGAGTGCGGTCAAGGGGCAGATCGAACGCGCGCTTAGCAGAAATTACTATTGGCGTGGGCGCGAGTGGCCTTACAAGAACGTGAGGCCGCGCATCGTCGCCGAGGAGTACGTGGAGCTCGACTCTCCCGATTGCGCCGAGTACAAGCTGTTCTGCTATGGGGGCCGTGTTTCGTGGGTGATGGTGTGCAGAGGTCGGGCGCATGATCCCCAAGGCGGGCGCACCAACGACGGCTTCGATGCCGATTTTCATCCTCTTCCCGTGTCGTTCACCAATCCCCGTTCCCAAACGCCGCTTGTCAAGCCTGCCGAATGGGGCGAATTGAAGCGCGTCGCGGAAGCGCTTGCGGACGGTATGCCTCAGGTGCGGGTGGATACCTATCTTGCGGCTGGGAAGATCTATGTCGGCGAAATGACGTTTTACCACGATGGAGGCTTCTGCCGCTTCGATCCGCCCGAGTGGGACGCGAAGTTCGGCGAGGGCCTGGATATTACTGCGGGAAGGGGGCGGTAATGGAGTTTGCCATTTCGATTGCCTTCGGTGCATGGCTGGTTGTCGCGGGAGTGTTCTACGGGATATTCACGGGGCCGCGCGATGGAAGAGGCGGTCGCAAATGACCAACGAGTTCTACTTGGCAGGCATCGCGCTTGCGCTCATTGTCTATATGATCATCGGGGTGGTTGCCGGTCGGAAGGTCAAAGACAAAAACGATTACTATGTGGCTGGTAGGCGTGCGCCGGTCGCGTTGATCGTTGGTTCGCTGATTGCCTCGTTTTTGAGCACGGGCGCTTTCATGGGGGATGCCGGAGAGGTGTACAACGGCTTCTTCATGGGGATTGTTGTGGTGGGCATCATCCAAGCTTCCGGCTACATCTACGGCGCCGGACTGTTCGGGAGGTACATTCGCCGAAGCGGCGTCAACACCGTCCCTGAGTACTTCGGCGCGCGCTTTGCTTCGCGGCGTCTGCGCGTGCTGGCGTCGGTCACGCTCATCGTCGCCGTGTCGGCGTATTTGCTCTCGGCCATTCAAGGCGTCACCACGTTGATGCAGAGCATCACCGGCTTCAGCTATTCGACATGCGTGCTTATCGCATGGGTGTCGTTTACGCTGTTCACGGTGTATTCGGGATCCATGGGCGTGCTTGTCACCGAGACGGTCATGTTCCTGGTCTTTCTGGCAGCTGCGCTTCTGGGCCTTCCGTTCGTCATCGATGCGGCGGGCGGGTGGTTCGCGGGCATAGGGGATCTGGCGACTTCCCAAAGCAATCCTGGAATCATCGCCTGGACGAACAACCTCGATTACAGGTTTCCTTCAGGGATGGAAAACCTTGCCTGGGCGATAACGTATGGCCTGGTGTGGGCTATGGTGGTGGCGGTGAGCCCTTGGCAGACGAGCCGCTACCTCATGGCGAAGGACGAACATGTGGTCATGCGGTCGGCAGCGCTTGCCTCCATCGGCGTCATCGTGGTGACGACTGCCATCTACTTCACTGCTGCGTTCGTGTATGCGGTCAACCCCCATCTTGCCGATTCGAGTACGGTTATCATATGGGCGGCTATGAACCTCATGCCTACGGTGGTCGGGGTCGTGCTGCTCACGGGCATTCTTTCGGCAGGCATCTCGTCCGCCTCGACGTTTTTGTCCCTCATCGGGTTTTCTCTGACAAGCGACCTTTTTTCAAAGACGGGGAAAACGGGACGCGCGCTCATGTTCTCCCGCATAGGGATGGGGGCTGCGTCTTTGGTGGTTCTTGCAATCGCGTATTTCAACCCTCCTCAGATCTTCGTGATCATGTACTTCGGAGGAACGGTTATCGCGAGCTCGTGGGGCATCGTGGCTATTGCGAGCGTGTGGAGCAAACGTTTGAGCGAATTCGGGGCGTTCCTTGGCATGCTGTTCGGGTTTTTCGGCTGCGTGGTGGCGAAGGCCGGCTCTGCTTTCGCAGACATTGATTTGCCGTTGTGGCTGGATCCTTTCTTCGTCGGTTTGGCGGCAAGTGCCGTTGGCATGGTTGTTGGCAGCATTGTGAAGAAGCCCAGTCTAGAGGAATCGCGTTTTAGGGAGGGGCTTTTCATCCGACCGCCGGATACCGAAAAGGAGCCGGCGATTCGTTGGAAGAGGACCCATGCGCTTACGTATGCGTATGTGGCGTTCGGAGTATGCGTCGGACTGTTTTTCGTGTTCATGTACGCCGTACCTTATGCATTGGCCGAATAGCAGGAAAAGGAGCAAGTTATGAACGACATCGACGAAGACGGCATCCAGGGTCCTATCGCCATCTTTTGGACGGGAGGATGGGATTCGACGTATCGGGTGATAGAGCTTTCGCATCACGCTGTGCAGGTTCAGCCGGTCTACATACTTGACGAGACGCGGTACAGCCACGAGCGAGAGCTGGACGCCATCGCCACGATGACGAAGCTGCTCGAAACGCGTTCCGAGACAAAAGCGGAGTTTCTGCCCTTGCGGGTCATTCGCGTCGAAGACATTCCCGAGGATGAGGAGATGTCACGCGCCGCTGAGCGCCTGCGTAAAGAGTTCGGGCTGGGGATACAACACGATTGGACGGCGCGCGTCGCCAAGGAGTATCCGGGCATCGAGCTGTGCATAGAAAAAGCGTTGACGGGGTATATGCCCATACGGCAATGCATAAACAAATATGTTGAAGGGGGTCTCCTCGAAACCGCCCACGGCTACATGATCGATGGGGAGAGTGCTTCGGAAGACGAGCGGCTCGTCTTGGGAGGGGTAACCCTTCCGATCTTCGAGACGACGGAGCGGCAAATGCTGGACGCCGTCAAAAGCTTGGGGTGCGAAGACGTCATGGCTCATATCTGGTTTTGCCACAGACCCATAAAGGGGGAGCCGTGCGGCTTGTGCAGTCCGTGCCATACGAAGATGGACAGCGATATGGAGTTCCTTTTGCCCGAGAAGGCGCGAGAGCGCTGCCGCCGTCGAACCGCGGTCGAGGCTCGATGGGGGGGGGTTGTGGCCAAGGTCTACGGTCGCATCGTGCGATTTCTCGTAGGCGGAGGGTTCTGACGTACTGAAAGGAAAGGGCATGGAGAAAGACGAAAGAGTTGTCTTCGTAACCGGCGCCGCCGGCTTCATCGGGGCGTTTCTGTGCAGGCGGCTGCTCGAGGAGGGCGGCGCGCGCGTCGTCGGCCTCGACAACGTGAACGACTACTACGACGTGCGCATCAAGGAGGAGAGACTGCGCATGCTCGCCCGCGCGGCGGGCGGGGGCGAGGGGGATGCTGACCCGCGGGGCTTCTCCGCAGGCGCCTTCGAGTTCGTGCGGGGCGACCTGTGCGACATGGCTCTTCTGGAGCGGCTGTTCGCCGAAGGCGGCTTCGACATCGTCGTGAACCTCGCCGCGCAGGCGGGCGTGCGCTACTCCATCGAGAACCCGCGAGCCTACGTGGACAGCAACCTCGTGGGGTTCTTCAACGTGCTGGAGTGCTGCAGGCGCCATCCCGTGGGGCACCTCGTGTACGCCTCGTCCAGCTCCGTGTACGGCGGCAACGAGAAGGTGCCGTTCGGCGAGGGGGACAACGTGGACTCCCCGGTCTCCCTCTACGCGGCCACGAAGAAGTCGAACGAGCTCATGGCCCACGCCTACTCCAAGCTCTACTCCGTCCCGGCCACGGGGCTGCGGTTCTTCACGGTGTACGGCCCGATGGGCCGCCCCGACATGGCGTACTTCGGGTTCACCGAGAAGCTCGTGCGCGGCGAGACGATAAAGATCTTCAACATGGGCGATTGCAAGCGCGACTTCACCTACGTCGACGACGTCGTGGAGGGCGTCGCGCGCGTGATGGCGCGCCCGCCCGAGGTGCGCACGGGCGCGGACGGGCTGCCGCTTGCCGCCCATCGCGTCTACAACATCGGCAACTCGCAGCCGGAAAGCCTGATCGGCTTCGTGAAGACGCTGCAGCGCGTGCTGGTGGAGGAGGGCGTGCTGCCGCCCAGCTACGACTTCGAGGCTCATCGCGAGCTCGTCCCCATGCAGCCGGGCGATGTGCCCGTGACCTATGCTGACACCTCGGCGCTCGAGCGCGATTTCGACTTCAGGCCCTCGACGCGCCTGGAGGACGGCCTGCGCGAGTTCGCGAGGTGGTACCGGGGGTATCGAGAGGGTGCCGAGGCATGAAGAAGGCGCTTGCAAAAGGAGCCTCCGCTCCGTGCAACCGCCTTTGAGAAAGCGCCGAAGCTAGGCGTACTACACACCCTTTCGGCGCTTGCCGGCTCCATCATAGCATCTCGGCGCTTGAATTGCGTTATTTGACCGGCACTTTGAAAACGGAATAGGAGATCGTCATGAAGATAGCGATTGCGGGCCTCGGTTACGTGGGCCTCTCTTTGGCGGTGCTGCTGGCGCAGCGCAACGTGGTGCGGGCGCTCGACGTGGCGCCCGGGAAGGTCGACGCGGTGAACCGGGGCGAGAGCCCCATCCGCGACGCGGAGATCGAGCGGTTCCTGGCCGAGGCGAGGGCCGGGGAGCGGAGGCTGGGCCTGAGGGCCACGACGGACCCCGCCGAGGCGTACGCGGGCGCGGAGTTCGCCGTGGTGGCCACGCCGACGAACTACGACGAGGGCGCCAACTCCTTCGACACGTCCAGCGTCGAGGACGCCGTCGCGGCCATCCGCTCGGTCAACCCGACGGCGTGGATCGCGGTCAAGTCGACCGTGCCCGTGGGCTACACGGCGGGCTTGCGCGAGGAGCGCGGCGACGGCCGGATCTTCTTCTCGCCCGAGTTTTTGCGCGAGGGCCACGCCCTCCACGACAACCTGCACCCCTCCCGCATCGTGGTGGGCGCGCCCGCGGGCGACCCCGAGGCGCGCGGGGCAGCGGAGAGGTTCGCCGCCCTGCTCGCCGACGGCGCGGACCCCGCGGAGCGGGAGCGCGAGAACCCCGACGGCACGACCGGCGTGCCGGCCCTCGTGCTCGGCGCCACCGAGGCCGAGGCGGTCAAGCTCTTCGCCAACACCTACCTCGCCCTGCGCGTCGCCTACTTCAACGAGCTCGACACCTACTGCGAGGCCCGCGGCCTCTCCACCGCCGACGTGGTGCGGGGCGTGTGCCTGGAGCCCCGCATCGGCGACTTCTACAACAACCCCTCCTTCGGCTACGGCGGCTACTGCCTGCCCAAGGACACCAAG
>ERZ826396.2382-NODE-2382-length-15789-cov-5.011059_pt1 | contig 15789 bp, 18 predicted proteins | sample MGYA00519926_ERZ826396 | MGnify/ENA primary metagenome ERZ826396 (study PRJEB31778, sample SAMEA3449230) | human gut metagenome | biome: human gut; feature: human-associated habitat; material: faeces | place: United Kingdom | collected 2010/2012 ... | reverse complement strand
TCAGTATAAAAGGTTGGCGGTTATTTTTCTATACACTGTTTTATTTGACGCTTACGTTATTTTTATTCCCGACGAGTTGGCGGAAATTTCACTTTCCGACAATTTGTCGGGAAGTTGTGTTGTCACTTCAGACCAACTTGGACCGAAGTGATTCTGCATCTTCAAGTAAAAAGTACTTTGTCCCAAATTGAGACGAAGTACTTTGATATAATTTTTACATTACGCCACCCAGTTATAACCAGTCATTGCCTGATCGACGATATGATCAAATACAAGCGTACTTTTTCTCAAGAAGATTTCCCTGTCGTAGCTTTCTGGCAAAAACTTATTCAGGATATAGACAATCTCACCCTTCACTCGTTCCTTCGGCTGAGGATCATTTTGCCATCCAACAATAAACAACTCATTGCGTTTTTCAGTAAGCGTATTGTACAGTTCTTTGGCTGCCAACTTTACACGCTTTTCTTCATCGGCAGAAAGATGTTCTTTTCTAAGAAGGTCAAACAATTCCAATTCAGCTTCCGACAATTCTTCTTTAATATGACGTTCTTCTTCTGCGCGAAGTTCTTCCATCAACTTCAGAAGCTTCTCATAGAAATCATCGTTTTGAGAGCCACCAGCATTGTACTCATCAATGATATTTCTGAAACGCTCCGCAAATTTTGTGCGGGTTATGTTGCGTCGCAGCATTTTCTGAAGCTTTTCTTCAATATGCTTACGAAGATTTACAATTTCAAGATTCTTGTTCTTCAGCTTTTTGAATTGAGATCTCAGTTCATCAATATCCAGTTTGGATAAGTCAAGCTCTTTACCAGCTTCTGTGATGGTGTACTTTCTCGCATCTGCTGCGGTAATAACACTTTGATCCAATAGCTCATTGATTTTGGCTTGTGCCGCTTCAATCTTTTCGGGGCGGATTTTGCCATCAATAATTCCCTTTAGATAAAGAATGGCATCTTTGTAAGCTGGCTCGAAACCCATTTTGAAAATATCCGGTCTAAGCGACTCATACAAGCCATCGACAGTATTTGCCATCACAGAAAACTCGTTCTTCACATCATCGTTACCAACAATAATATTGGCGTAATCCTCAAAGAACGATAGATTCTTGAAGGTGTCACCATCTTCAACAACTTTGCTGAGATCCACATTATGGCTCAGGCAAAATGCTTTGGTAAGATCAATCGCTTCGTGTAACTGCCCCAGAAGCTTTTCTACATCCTTCACCGGCATTAAGCCACCATCATCGGACGCATAATCAGCCAATGCACGTTTCAAATATTTGAACACATCCAGATAGTCGATAATCAGACCGCATTCCTTGCCATTATAGACACGGTTTGCACGGGCAATAGTCTGCATCAGAGTATGACCTTTCATAGGCTTGTCCAAATACAAGGTAGAAACAGACGGTGCATCAAAACCGGTCAGCCACATTGCGCAAACAAACACCAGTTGCAACGGATTGTTGGGGTCTTTGAAATTATCCTCAATATCAAAACCATTTTCATCAACTTTGTTCATGCGATCACGATGCGGTTTTATCGACAATCCTTCCGCTGCAAATTTAGCTTCTTCATCGGCATCTTCGCTGATGACAACAGCCATTTCCACTTTGCGCATATAATCCACCATATCTTTTAGGCGGAGCTTTTCAGCCGCATCCTTGGTTTTGGTTATCTGCGCATTTAGTTTTTTGATTTCTTCTTTCCAGTAGTAGCTTACTTTATCGTACATCTTCACGGCAGTAAACTTATCTACGGAAATAACCATGCCTTTTCCTCTGAAACCACGACGAGGAAAATGATAAACAATGTGCTGAGCAATAGCATCCAGACGGTCATCACGTTTGATAACCTCCAGTTCCTTTGCGTAGTGGTTTTCCAATCGACGTTGCTCCGCATCAGTCAGATTTTCTTCTTCCAGAATTTCCGCAAAATCAGAATCAAGGAAATCGTTCTGCAACTCTACTTCTGGTACACGTTTCACGTAGTACAGAGGTACAGTAGCATTATCTTTGATGGATTCTGCAAAATTGTATTCGCTGACATAATCGCCGAACCACGCATTGGTCAGGCGCTTTGCACCAAGTAGGGGTGTACCTGTAAATGCCAGGAACTGCGCATTCGGTAAACCGGTGCGCATATTTTCCGCCAAATCTTTGTACTGTGTGCGGTGAGCTTCGTCAACAATTACAATGATGTCATCACGCTCAGACAGAACAGGGTATTTCTTACCCTTGTCGTATCTGAACTTGTGAATAAGCGTAAACAGAATGGACTTATTGGTTTTCAGTTCTTCACGCAACTGCTTACTATTCGCAGGTTGCACTTTATCCTTAGCGGTAATAAACTCTGTACGCAGGAAGTTCTTATAAATCTGCGTATCCAGATCTTCACGGTCAGTAACAATAAGGAAAGTGAAATTACCAGTACACTTATGCTTGATCTTACGGGCAAGCATAACCATAGAATAGCTCTTTCCGCTACCCTGAGTATGCCAGAACACACCCAACTTACCCTTCAATTCCTCACGACGCAGGAAAGCATTGTAGGCGTTATTTACACCAAAGAACTGGTGGTTCTTTGCAATGATCTTTGTTCTGCGGCGGTCGTAAAGAATGAAATTCTCTATGTAATCTAACAGATTCTTCGGTTCACAAAGACCGGCAATAAAATACTCCAAACTGGTACAGTTCTCTCGGATGGCTTTTCTGTCCGGGTTTTCTTTTTCGTTCTCCACCTTCAGCCATTCAAAGAAGAACTCGTAACCTGCAGCAAAGCTACCCAGGCGAGTTTCCATGCCATTAGACAGAACACAAATCTGGTTGTAATTGAACAGATATGGAATGTCCTTCAAATAGTTCTTCAAATTGATGTCGTAGGCATTCTTCACTGAAATATTGCTGTTTTTCAATTCAATAAAAACCATCGGAAATCCATTGATAAAGATAATCAGATCCGGTCTGCACCAATGGGTTTCACCCTTGATCCACATCTGAGAAGCAACCGTAAATGTATTGCTCAAAGCATCATTACTCAAAGCATCATTACTCAAAGCATCATTATAGGACAGCAGACGGAGGATGTTGGAGGTCTTCTTGCCGTTCTTATTGTATTCTACAGTGATACCGTTACGGATCTTCTGATAGTTGTGGTAATTGGTCAGCATTAGATCACCGGAAACCGGAGTACGGCACAACTCGTCCACCACAGTACGAACTGTCTGTTCTGGAATATCCGGATTGATCCTGCACAGGCTCTCGAACATCACATCTGGCAGAACAACCTGTTTCTTATCTTTACGTCCGGTTCCGTCAGGAAGTGTGTCCGGTTCTTCTGTCATACAGTTCAGAACATCATAATCATGCCGCTCATGCAAAGCTTTAATTGCGGCTTGCTCAATCATATCTTCTGTTATGATTTTCGGCATAGAATCATCTCCTACTTCGTTACGCTCTTTGGAAAATTACACGTTCGAGTTCTTTATATACTTGCATGGAATCATCAATTACTTTGGCCAAATTTTTCTTGAACACTTCGGCATTGATACTTCCCACAATACCACAGAAATTACGAATATATCCGGTATTGTCTTTTATCTGCTGATTGACTATATCCGTAACAAAAGCATCATAGGCTGCCTCATCAAAAGTCTTGCCATTGATCTCACAGTATTTTTTGAGAACCTCTTTGTCGTATAGATAGTTTTCAATTTCAAAACGATTTAAGACTCTATGATTTTGCGGATTATTACTCAAATACATCTGTCTATCAGCTTCCGTGGTATCTTTTCCAGATGCCATATCTCTATCTTTCAAAACCAGTATTTCTACATCAGAGAACACTTTTGAAAGAATACTGATAGCAATTTCGCTGCGTTGATCAAGTTCAGTGTTGCCACCACTTGAGATAAATAATGTATCCGGATATTTCTCACCAAAGATACTGTTGAATACTGCGGCATCAAATCCACGTTCTCCACCTGTACGAGTCGGCTCTGCTCGTCCCTCACAATAGACAATACGCTTCGGAGAAACAAGTCCGGTTAAATCATCCAGTGCCGTTTCAAACAGATTGCGCCAATTATTTCTGCTTTTTACCATCGGAGTAAGGGTATATGCCTGAGATGCCCATTTGTTATCTTCCTTGAACTCAATAATTTGGGATGCTTCGTTCAGTTCATCTTGCAATGCTCTTAGAAAACCAATACTATGTGTAGCAACCCAAATCTGACAGTTCTCAGGAATCATCTTATTTATTTCAACTAACAGTTTTCTTTGAATTGCGGTATTAAGATGGAGTTCGGGTTCATCGATGATATAGATGGAATCTGTATACTCATCTTTTCGCAGGTACAAATCAAGAAGAATATCAACAACTTCTTTTTCTCCAGACGAAAGCACATTGTATTCAAATGCATTTGCGGTATCTTCTTTTTTGAAAAAAAATGTTCCCTTTCCTGCTTCAATACTACCAAGATTGTCTATTTTTAACTTTAGACAGTTACCTATTGCAGAATTTAGTTCGCCAATAACATGCGCTTTGGCTTCTGATGGACGGCAATCATTATCATTTAAATATTTATTATATTTTATATTCAAGCGGCGATAATTTTGGTCAATACGCTGATCAATATCCGCAGCTGAAGATGCTCCAAAATCATTTTTTCGCAATTCTGAAACTGCTTTGCTCTCAGTAACGTTTAACGAACCATTGTATCTAAAAGAACTTCTAAAGGAAAAAATCGTATTCTCTTTGCCTTCCTGTTTTTTTCTGGTATTTACTTCTGCAAACTCTCCATCAGTAAATATAATAGATACGTTCTGATAATCATAATTGGGAGCCTGGTCAAGAGAATGATATTTATAATCTTTGCGTGAGCTCGATCCCCCTATACGTCCATAGGCATTTTTTAAAAATAGCATCGCATCAAATACGCTACTTTTACCACAGCCATTGGGACCAACTAAAGCAACGATACGCTTAGGTGATTCCCCGAGATCAATGGTAAGATCAGAAAATCTTTTATACTTTTTGAGATGTAGCTTTTTAATCTTCATCTTTTTACACCTCCATTTTTGCGAGAAGTAAGTTATTTAACCTTTTCCCACTTTTCGATCAAGTAGTTTACAAATGCAGAGCAGGAGATCAGCATATATTTTGCATCCTCACTGCTTGCACCGGCGAAATCAATACTCCCATGACGGATACCTCCCTCATCGGATGTGTACCCGTATAGGCTACTCATAGCGCTCTGAAGTGCCTTATGTAGCTTGATTCCTTTGCTTTCCAACTTCTTTAGGGCATCGCCCAAAGTAGCTTTCTTATCATTTGTAATAATACAACACAGGGCTTCAACTGCGCTGATTGACTCTTTGATTGTATTCTCATAGTCGTGCTTTGTTCTATCAGAAAACAGAGCCAACGCCTTGCTGATATGCGTATTGACTGCGGAATATTTTGTGTTCGTTGCCTTTTCAATAGTTTTGATTTCCTCTTTGTTAGTAAGAGGTGTGATCAACCCCTTTACAAAGCGGTATCCAGAACACTCATCTTCCAAAATCTCATTGAACTCCTTACAAAGTTCACGTTGAGTTGTTTTGTCAAAAAGACCGACATAACGCTCGATCAGGTCATAGATCAGATACCATTTTGTCTCATCGAACACATACTCTTTCAGCTTTTTGGCGTTAGTTGCTCGTGCTGTAGGAGACCTTGGGATATTAAAGGTCAACCCCAATCCATCCATCAGGTGTTCAATCTTTGTAAGGCTATCATCGTGCCTATTAAATGGATCGGCATCGTATTCAGCGGAGAAAAAGTGATTCCAAAGGCGATTTCTGAGCCGTTTCCCAACACGCTCATATTGAATTCCTTGATCTTCGCTATATCCGTAGCGCTGAGAAAACACGCTCATACTTACACCTCCAGTTTGCCGCTCATCAGACGAGGCAATAACATATCACGCTGTTTTTCAAGATTTTGATTCTGTTGTTGCAAATTCATAATACTGTTATGTAATTCTTCAACATAACCAGCAAACTTAAAAAGAGTTGTATCGTCAGGAATGAGTATGTTGCTTTTTCTGACAATTTCAGTATTTATGTTTTGTATAGCGGCTCCATAGGAGACATTGTTAAAGACTTTCCTTAAATCCATAAGTACATAATATATGTACTTAGAATATTTCTTTTCGAAATTACTGAAATATAGCCAACCGTCATGAATACACCCTTCAACAGCTAAAAACATTGGGAAACCAAGAGTACCACTTGCAGCCAAAATCAGTGATCCGGCAGGCAACTTTCTACTGAACGAAGCGCCATAATCGTTAACATGCTCCTTTGTTGTATGAATATATATTTTAGATGATGTTGCATCAGCAATTTTAATCCACGGTATACTACCGTTCTCAAAGTATCGTTGATCAGAGATTGGTCTTGGGGATGAACCACGCCCTATTTCTGCGATATCGCTAAAATGCAACCTCTTCCACCCTAACGGTATACCATTTTCAAACTTGGTGTTTTTATATTCGGGAAATCTAAAACGCACAAACCACTCTTTATATAGTTCTTGTGCTATGTCTTCCATTATCGCAATTCTATGATTGTTGTTCTCAATCAATCTATCGTACGCTGAAAGCATCTCTGCAATTTGTTTTTGCTCTCTTATTGTTGGAAGATATATTTTAGTTTTTTTAATGATAGGCGTATTGATATTCTGTATAGCAGCTCCGTAGGAAAGATTATTATAATACCCTCGTAACGTAATCAAATAATAATACAAATAATCGGGCAGAATTAAATTTTCTTTAATATCACTAAAATAGATCCATCCATCATGAATACATCCTTCACATCCCAAAAATTTAGGGAAGCCAAGAGTACCACTTGCGGCAATTATTAATGTGTTAGGTTTCAATTTTTTGCTAAAAGATGCCCCATAATCATTCACATGTTCCTTGGTCTCATATATATATTTTCCTGATGCAGTCGCATCAGCAATTTTTATCCACGGAATATTTCCGTCAACAAAGTAACGTGGGTCTGTAATCGGTCGAGGAGATGACCCTCTTCCTATATCAGCCAAATCACCCAATTTGTATATTTCGTCCATAATATTCCCTCAAAAATCTCATTTGATAATTCTAAGCAAAAATGAATACTTCCATTGTAATTTGCATTCCTCAGCACAATGTTCTGCCCAGACAATTATATATTCAATGTTTTTTAATGCGTTCTCGTCTATGCATTGTTTCAACACACTATAGTTTTTACGAACGAGCATATCATTGAAAACACCACTATCTAATTGCTTATCAATTTGGTCTTTGGCAATACCTTTCCAGGCTTCATCGTTATATTCGCAGGCTTTCAATGCAATAGATGCTGTATTTTTGAACGCAAGAAATTCGTCAGCATTTATGTCATTCAGGTTTGACAGAATAATAAAAGTAAGAATCTGATAAAAGCCATAGAACAAACCAACTCGTTCTAAAACATCCAATCCAGATCCAAATTTCCACAAAACGCCGCTGCTCCAAGTCAAACCGCCAACTATAACGGCAATCTCAAAGAACAACAAAAAAATCTGCCAAATTGTTTTAGATCGAATATGCTTCTTCTTTATTTGGCTCATTGGAGCAACTCCTGTAAGTTGGTTGCTATTTTGCTTTCCAAGCCATGCGCTTCTTCATTCAGCTTGGAGAGTGCTGTGTAATATGCCATCATTCGCTGTTTGAACTCGTCCTGTGTTAAGCCGTCATCTTCGATCACAATACCAACATAACGGCCCGGATTCAAGGAAAAGTCCTGATCACCGATACTGTCATCCTCATAGCCAACAAACTTTCCCTTGTCATCGTAAACCTTGCCAATTGTAGCTACCTTGCACAGACCGACAACATCTCTGTATTCTCCTTCTGGGAAACGCTCTGTCAGCCAGTCAATATTGGACTGCCAGTAGCTCTTAGGCATGATATCTTCATCGTCAGAGAGTTCTGGTGCATCTGCCAGTTTTGCACGATATTCAGCCAGCAGGGCTTCGAATTCCTCAGTCTTGCCCTCATACAGTCTGGTGATGATACCGAGGTTTCTGATCTGCTCATCAGAAAATTTACGGTGCGCACGGTCGATCTGAGTAAATATATTTCTGGCATCAATAAACAGGATTTCATCCTTCTTTACCTTTGCCTTATCGAAGAACCACAAGGTAGCAGGCAGTGTAACAGAGGTAAACATATTGGACGGTAGCGTTACCATTTGGCTGATAATACCGCTTTCAATCAGTTTTACACGAATATCCTTTTCGCTGTTACTTGCATCGGATGCGGAGTTTGCCATAACCAGAGCTGCACGACCAGTATCATTCAGAGCAGTTGCGAACTGATTGATCCAAAGGTAGTTGCCGTTAGGAACGGTTTCCTTAGCATCTTTTTTCTTGTTCTTGGTCTTGTTCTGAGGAACACCGTATGTGTTAAAGCGGGGCTGATCTTTTACCTGATCCAGTTCTACGCCGTCTACATTGAAAGGCGGATTTGCCATAACATAGTCAAAATTACCGAAGCTGTCGTATGGGTCACGGTAATAGGAGTTTGCGTGGGTAATGGTGCCACGGACATTGTTCAGGACAAGGTTCATTTTCGCCAGTCGAACAGTTGCACCGGTCTTTTCGACACCGTAAGCACGCAGGTTCATCTGCTTGCCCTGCGCTTTGTGCTTTTCGATATAGTGGGCGGTCTGAACGAACATACCGCCGCTACCACAGGCAGGGTCGAGAAGCTTACCTTCAGTAGGCGCAAGGACTTCAACCATATAACGGACAACAGATGCGGGGGTAAAGAATTCACCGCCGCCCTGACCTTCAGCCAGAGCAAATTCGCCCAGGAAGTATTCGTAAATCTCACCGAAGATGTCCAGTTCCACATCCGCAGGAATATCCTTAAAGTTCTTCAGGAGCTTCGCCAATACGAGCGGATCATCTTCGCTGTTAACGCTGTAATAAATATCCTTCGGAAGAGTATCTTCCAATTCTGCGGTGTATTTCTCAATCGCTTCCATAGCTTCCTTCACCTTCTTGGCAAGATCTTCGCTTTCAGGCAAATTCAGCAGCCAATCATATCGAGCTTCTTCAGGCAGATAGAAACCGCATTTTTCGATAGCGATTTCGTGGATAGGGCGTTCCATACGAGTACCCTTGATAGAATCAAACTCTGCCTTGATCTCAGGTTCGAACTTGCTATATTTTACATCTGCAAATCGCAGGAAAATCAAGCCGAGAATAGGCTCGGCATATTCAGTAGACTTCAACCCAGAATTAGCACGCAGCTGATCGGCAGTCATCCACAATGTATCTTTTAAGTTTTTCAACTGTTTGTTAGTCATTTGTATTCTCCTCTGGCACATATTGCATTAAATCGCCATAATCACAGTTCAACACATCACAAATCCTGCCGAGGATTGCGAGATTGACCGGCTCATCTCTGCGAAGTTTTGTCATCGTATTTGGCGCAATATCTGCCGCTTTTCGTAAATCTGCTTTACTCATTTTCTTATCGACAAGCAGTTTCCACATTCGGTTATATGAAATAGCCATGCTTCTACCTCCTGTTTCGTCTTTCACGCTTACTGTGTATAATAATAGCAAAATTTGTCGTAGTTTTCAAGATATATTCGCAACTATATGCGATACCTGATTTGTTTTTAGGATTTTAGACTTAAATGGCCATTTCACTTCAATTCCATTCCGGAACGGATAAGAAAGGATCAGTATCACTATAATCAGTATTATTACATTGTGATTTTCACTGTTCTTGAATTGTCAAAAACACAATTCAGGAACTGTGAATCCACAGAGAAAAGGCTGACCATGCAGGCAAGCCTTCGTTGAAGAAACTGTGCTTAGTTATAGATTCGTTCTGGTATTACCACTTCTACCTGCTGTGTATTGGTTGGGATGGAGGAAAGAAGAATCTGCATTTTGCTCTCAAATTCCTCAGAGAACTGATGCTGACATTGTTCCGGTTCCGGTAAACTCTCAATCAGAGCAAATGCCAGTTCTTCCGCTGCCTGTTTAAGTAATTCTTCGGCTAACATATCAAAACCTCCCTCATGTTCGTTTAACTATAATAACGATCAAGGGCACCGATTTTGGACAGTCAGAAATTATTTTTTATATTTTGACAGATGCAAAATACCACCCGAAAGATTACTCCCACGGGTGGCAAATTTATCATTTTTATTCTTCCATGACTTCTAACATCATTCTGGCACCCAGCTTAAAGCTGTTCTGGAATATCAGGCAGTCTGTAATAGTCTGATACTCCCGCACACAATCCGAGTATTTCTCAAACAGATCCTTCTGCTCGTCAGTCATGGTAGCTCGGAGTTTTTCTTCATTCCTACAGATCAGTTCCTGCAATTTCTTATACTCCTTGCTGGGAGAAATATCATAGTCGGTAGGCTCAATATTGCCATACCAAAATTCTTCAAGCAATCTCATGCAACATCCTCCTCATAAATCAGTTCACGGAGGATGATTTCCTCGGCCTGTGCTTTCAGGCTATTCATGTGCGACACCCACGCAAGCTGCTGTGTTGTCTTGTCTGGCGCCGGGTTCTTCAACAACAAATCCGCCATCAACAACTCCTTTCGCTTATCGCAAGTCTGCTGTACTTCCCACAGGTGCGGAAACAGGGTTTCCGTCAAAACCATATCATTGAAAAGTATGGGATTGTTCTGCTCCAAGAAGGTTCTACGCATCCTGCCATATTTGCCAAGCGTATGTGCGTCTATGTGCGCTAATCTGATGTCAGGGATATAGTAATCACCGCATTTGGTGTACGTTAAGTTCTGAGTCATAATGATACCTCCAATAAATCTTTGATTTTGTATTGGAAGTAATGTAAGCGTGGATTTGTAGGTAATGTCTTTAACTTTGGGAAACTCCGTTTTCCCATTTACTTATCGTTTGAAAGGAAACGCCTACCATATCTGCCAATTCCTGCTGTGTGAGTTTTTTCTTATGGCGTAATTCTGCAATTCGTAAATTTATCTTTTTCATCTCTGTAACCTCCTGACACGAATATTATATCAAGCCCCTTCTACTTTGTCGCAGTAAGCTTCTGAGAATAAATTCAACTCGGGGGCGAATTTTCCATCATAATTTGCCGCCCTTATCCGGCTTGTATATGCTCATGCCATTTACTTACGCTTAAGAAAAATCCACTATATTCTTTTGATTTCTATTGATTTGTATGGGAATGAGAAGTTATTTTGCATTATGAAATTAATAAATCACAACTCCACTAGCTTACCATTTTTGAAATAATATATATTTTCTTTTTTATAACCATATTTTGATCCTTCCACACTAATATGTGGTTCAAATGTAAAATATGTCACATCCCCCAAACAAGTCTGATTGCCTTTTTCAATATATATTCTATCGTTTTTCTGCTTAGCAATGGAATGTCCTAAATTTCCCAGAAAATCAAGATTGATAAAGCCTTTTTCTTCAATAACATGATTCATCTGATAGTAGAGTTCCTCAAATGTTGTTTTTGGTGTTGCGAACTTTAAAAGTTCACTATGTAAAAACTCTTCCATCAACATACCCTTTTTCCACTCCACATTAACAATATTTTCTGTGTCAACGGCTTCCCCATTCTGTATGATAATTGTTCTTGCATAATCTCCCCAAACATCTTTGTTTTGTGGGCTTAAGTCTATTGTAATAATGTCATTTAATTCAATGAGCCTATCACTCGTTTTGTATTCCGTTCCCGATACAGATATTGCTGTTTCATCTCCGGCAAATACAAAAGCTCCAACACCCCAATACCAAAAAGAATCTGCTCCTAATCCGAGCATTTTATCTTCACACATTTTTCTAATATCTACCAGATTCATCCCTGTTTTTATATGTCTCCTTGCATACTCCATCGTGTCTTTTGCGATTTTTTGTATCTGCTGATATTCCATTCAAACCTCCACAACTCCATTATTGCTCAGCCCTCCAAGTTCTGACGCCCTCTTTGCCGCCGTGTTCCTCTACCACTGCTGCGGGTACGCTGTTTGCTGGGACACTCTTTCGCTTGACTGTTCTGCTTTAGAAATTAAATCATTCATTTCAAATATCAATTTTCCAACATCTTGTGGAATGTGAGCATCTGAAGCAGTCAATATTTGAATATTTTGCAATATCATAGCCTTTAGCATCTTTCCGCTCATTCCTAATTCGGTATCCCCGTAGTTTATTGCCAATCCACTGCTTTCTTCAATATACATATTGTTTTCTTTTAATGCTTTTGCAATTCTGTTGCATTCAGTATCATAATCGCCTATTGGATATGCTCCGAAACACTGTAAAGAATTTGGATGAGCCAATCCAGAAAACAAATTACTATCCGCAAGTTCATACATCAACTCATAATATCGTTTATATAAATCATTTAAATTGTAATTTTCCTTTCTCCACAGCTGTTTTTTATGACTAAAGGCCCACCCATCAATAAAATGTATTGAACCAACAAGAAAATCAAATGAATACATATTTTTTATATTTTCAATATCTTTTATGTGTTCAGACGAATAACATACTTCCAAGCCAAACTTTAACTTAATTGGAAAACGTTCCTTTTTCATATCATCTATGAAATCTGTGTACTCTTTTAGTGGTCTAGCATTTTCATATTTTTTTCTATACCAGTTATTTTGATATTCATTATAACATGACATTTCATCATATAAGCTAGAGCATTCTTTAAATATATGTGTATGTTCCAGAAAGTAAATTTCATTAATATTCCTTAATAAAGCATACTGTATAAATTCTTGAATCCATTCAATACAATAGCTTCCTTTTTCCAAATGAACATGTGCATCAACCATGTAATATTTCCTCTCTATGACTATTTATCTTCTTTATCAGCGTTTCTATATGTATTTTATTAAAATCTGTTGTATCCATAACAATATGTGGACCATTCGCTACGAAGCTGTCCATCCCTCTATTAATAATCCCGCTAACAAAGTTTTCATATAAAACAGGTTTAACATCTTTATTTGGAGTTTTTTCGGGATAGCAATCATTTACAACATGACCTCTATGTCTGTCCGGGCTATTATTTCTCTCTACAAAACGCTCATATATTTTAAAGTAATTTCCTGTCAATGTTACAGTAATCGCTGTATATGAATATCTTTCAAGAATTTCTATTAGAGGCTCCTTTGATATTTTTTCAAAATTATTTTCAAGTATAAATGGCTGATTACTTTTCATTAACTGTGTCGCCATATAATACATAATATTCATACTAGCAATACCTAATTTAACTTTTTCTTCTCTGGAACAGAACCCTATATCATCATACATTAGCTCTTTAATTTTATCTTTTGAAATAACAGGTAATCCGAAATGTTCCGCTAAAAATGCTGCCATTGTACTTTTCCCTGCAGCAGGAATCCCGGTCACTAATATACAATACATTTTCAAGCCTCCACCTCAACTACGATATAATTGACCCCTATTTCATCCATTTGTGACAAAAAATCTTCAGAAACATTTTTATCAGTTATTAGCAAATCATAATCATCTATTTTACATACAGAGTGGATAGATGATTTCCCTATTTTTTCAGACGGATATAGCCCTATATTCATGCTGCTATTCTCCATAACTGTTTTTCCAAACTCTACACCCGCACTATTATGTATAGACGCCCCAAACTCCACAGATAACGCTGAATGGGATAAAAAGGATTTATCTATTCGTATATTTTTCACCATTTGTATCGTATAGTAATCATGACAATGTCCCCTATGTGACATTTCCCCGCCCAGAAGAATTACAGAAATATTTTCCTTTTTTCGCAAAACTTCTGCTATTGTGACGGAGTTTGTTAAAACGGTTATATATAAATTATCGGGTAAATTCATAGCCATATAATACCCTACTGACGATGTGGTAATATAAATTACATCATGTTCCTCTATACATTCTACTGCTCGTTTTGCAACAGCCAAGTAATTCTTTTTTATTTCTGGTAAATCTTTTGGATTATATGTTGCATCTGGATAAGTTCCTTTTGGTCTCGCTGCAATAGCGCCTCCATGCGTTCTTTGTAGTAGCCCTCTGCTTTCCAGTATCCGCAAATCTCTTCTGGCGCAATCTGCAGATATTTGATATAGCGCTTGAATTTCAGATACCATAATTCTTCCTGTCTCATTTACTCTGTTTACAATATCTCTTTGTCTTTCTTCCATGAACATAGCATTATCACTCCATTTTATTCCCATTTTTATTTGTTTACAATTGTTTATTCTTATTTATAATCGATTATACATATTTATATTTATATTTTCAACTCTTACATATAGCTTTTCCCATTAAATAACAAAGACCTGCTAATTAAAGGTAAAATGAATGGCCATAAGCCGCCCCAGACTGCCTGGCAGTGTTTCGTTTTTCATCAATCAAGAAAGCTGTAAGCGGCATTTCTTCCATCAGCAAACTTCCCGATCGTGTTTTCTCCTTGAAGCCCGTTTCTGCTCTTTCTCTATCTCTTCCTGGCCCTTACACGACTAATGGCCGTCTCCATTATCACTGCTTCTGGAAGCAATTCTTCTGGATTCGCTGAAAACGCAGATGGCAGACGCTCCATAACTGTGCCAAGCTGCCTTTGTCAGACGTAACCCTTGCCTCCCGTTGTATATGGCATAAAATTAATGTGAAAATGGAGCGTTGCTTAACCAACATACGGATAAGCGGAAAATTACACAGCGTTGGATTTCTCTGCCGGCCCTCTCATATATTCCCCCAGTACGCTTGCCGCTAAACGTCCATTTTCTGTCGTAGCGGATGGTTTATATTTCGCATGCTTCCGTCTCTCTGTTGAGAAACTCCAACGTACTCAACTGGGTCTATTCACCACCATAATAAAAACAGCCCCCTGAAAAACTTACCGTTTTCCAGAGGGCATTTTCATGTCTCTATATAATAATGTATACCATGTATCATACCAAGTTTCCTCATCATCAGGTTTCCAAAAAGGAGAGATAACCCATCCGTTTTTTCCTAATTCTCTACATTTATTCCGTATTTTATTTGAAACAGCATTAAAAATTCTGTATCTATCCCTATATCTATCAGAAGTTCATTTTGCTTTTCCGCCTGTTCCGTACCACTAAGCTTATAATCTACTAGACGCCTAAATGTGTATAAAGATTCCGACACTTCATTTCTCCTATCTTGCTTGTAGTCCCATCTACATGGTGCTAGCACCACATAATTATTACACTAATAAGGAAAGCTATTTGCTCTCCCTCAACTTCTCCAATATCGCCATAACGTCCGGCTGCGTTGGCTTGAATTTGATACCACCCTTCAACATACCCGTGACTTTTCTCGCTTTCTGTTCAATTTCTCTGGCTATATGTTCACTCGTCAACATCAGATGATTTCCGGCGATTGTGTATTCTCATTCTATGTATTCTTCCGTTAACGGTATCATCCAGTATATCCCTGTACTCGAATCTTCAAAACAGTAATAATGCGGTCTGTTTCCTGCCTTATTTCCTTTGAGATACGGGTCTGGCATATCTTCAAAAAATTTGTCCTTAATAATGTAAAAGCCTGTTTTCTTCATTTGCCTGCCCTCATTACGGAAAAGTCCCTCGCCTTGCGGCGAAGGACTATACTTTCAACCCAACCATTTATATACCGCATATTGGTCAGCGGTAAACTTTCAACCCGACCATTTATATACCACATATCGGTCAGTGGT
>ERZ826396.2369-NODE-2369-length-15887-cov-11.869884_pt1 | contig 15887 bp, 9 predicted proteins | sample MGYA00519926_ERZ826396 | MGnify/ENA primary metagenome ERZ826396 (study PRJEB31778, sample SAMEA3449230) | human gut metagenome | biome: human gut; feature: human-associated habitat; material: faeces | place: United Kingdom | collected 2010/2012 ... | reverse complement strand
TGTTCATCGCGCACGGCCTGAACGTGGTGAAGCACGTGTCCGACCGCGTGGGCGTGATGTACCTCGGCAAGATGATGGAGATCGCGCCGAAGAAGTCGCTGTACGCCGACCCACTGTCGCCCTACACCCAGGCGCTGCTCTCGGCCATCCCTTCGGTCGATCCGGCCGCCAAGCGCGAGCGCATCATCCTCGAAGGCGACGTCCCCTCGCCCATCGATCCCCCAGCGGGATGCCGTTTCGCCGGCCGTTGCTTCGCGAAGGTCGAGGGTTGCGACGAGGTCATGCCGCCGCTTTCCGAGGTGAAGCCCGACCACTGCGTGGCCTGCCATCGCTTCGACGCGGGCGGGCCGGGAGCAGCCGTCGCCTAGCACGCGGTCGCGAGAGCGCAAGAACGGTCGCATTGCGGTTCGATTCGAGGCCGCGCCTCCGAGGAGGCGCGGCCTTTCTCGTTGGGAACGCCCGATCGAGGCGGCTCGTGCGCGAAAAGCCGTCGAAAATGGCCACCTATCGCCGTTCTGGCACGATTTCGGGCGAAACACCGCCTTTTTCCCACGGCTGGCAAAACTCGACCTGGGCTTTTGCCAACGTCCACGCGAGCGGCAGCCGAAATCCGTGCCAGAACGCGGTTTCGTGGCCAAAAAACGGCCGCGGGAACGCATCGGCAACGGGAGTTTGCGGATGAGGTGATGGGGAGTCCGCGGATGCCCGATGGCCGCGGGATTGTGAGACAATGGGCGAAACGCTGAGCCGACCACGCATCCGACCGAAAGGCGCCCCATGGACCTGACCCCTCATCAGAACCTGCACGGCTTCACCGTGCGCTCGCGCGAGACGCTTCCCGAAATCGACGGCACGGCCTACGTGCTCGATCACGAAAAGAGCGGCGCGCGGCTGCTCTACCTCGCCAACGACGACGCGAACAAGGCGTTCTCCATCTCCTTCAAGACCCCGCCCGCCGACGACACGGGGGTGTTCCACATCCTCGAGCACTCGGTGCTGTGCGGCAGCCGGAAGTTCCCCGTCAAAGAGCCGTTCGTGAACCTGCTGAAAGGCTCGATGCAGACGTTCCTGAACGCGATGACGTTTCCCGACAAGACCATGTACCCCGTGGCCAGCACGAACGACCAGGACCTGCTCAACCTCATGGACGTGTACCTGGACGCGGTGCTGCACCCGGCCATCTACGAGAAGCGCGCCATCTTCGAGCAGGAGGGCTGGCACTACGAATTGGCCGACGATGTCGAAGTCGGCCAGGGAGGCGCAGCAGAGGATGCGGCAACGGCCGCTTCCGAAGGCACCGAGCGCACGGCGCGCCTCGTCCTCAACGGCGTGGTGTACAACGAGATGAAAGGGGCGCTCTCCGATCCGAACTCGGTGCTCTACGATGAGCTGCAAGCGGCGCTCTTCCCCGACACGACCTATCGCTTCGAGTCGGGCGGCACGCCGCGCGCCATCCCCGACCTCACCTACGAGCGCTTCCTCGAAGAGCATCGCCGCCATTACCGCCTGGACAACAGCTACCTCACGCTCTACGGCAACGTCGACCTCGACGCGATGCTCGCGTTTTTGGACGAGGCGTACCTCTCCCCCGTCGCCGACGAGGAGGCCGCCCGCGACGCGAGGGACGGCCGGCTCGACCCGCACCCGCTCGATTTGCAGGCCCCCGTCGAGGCGCGCGGCGTGGTGCGCCGCATGGCCACCGCGCCGGAGAATGCGTGCATGGCGCTCGGCTACGTGATCGGCGAGGCGCGCGAGCGCACGCGCATGGTGGCCGTCGACATCCTCATCGACGCGGTGATGGGAAGCAACGAGGCGCCGCTCAAGCGCGCGCTGCTCGACGCGGGCCTCGCCGACGACGCGCAGGCCTTCTACGCTGACGCGCTTTTGCAGCCCTTCGCGGTCATCCAGCTCAAAGGGCTCGCCGAAGGCGCGGCCGAGCGCTTCAAAACCGTCGTCGACGAGACGCTCGCCGCCCTCGCGGACGGCGGGCTCGACCACGCGCTCGTGGAGGCGTCGCTCTCGCGCGCCGAGTTCATCATGCGCGAGCGCGACTTCGGCATGGCCGACGGCGTGGCGCTGTCGATGGCAGCGCTGTCGGGCTGGCTCTACGGCGAGGAGCTGGCCACCTCCTACCTCAAGTACGAGGACGATTTCGCGTTTTTACGCCGCGCGCTTGGCGAGGGGTACTTCGAAGGGCTCATCCGCTCCGTGTTCCTGGAAAACGACCACGTGGCCGAAGTCGAGGTGCGTCCGGTGAGCGGCGACGAAGACGCGTGCGAGCGCGAGCGCCTGCGAGCCGCCGAGGCCGCCCTGACCCCCGAGGGCTTCAAGCGCGTGGCCGAGGAGCAGGCGGCCCTGCGCCGACTGCAGGAGGAGCCCGACTCGCCCGAGGCGCTGGCGACCCTGCCGCGGCTGTCGGTGGCCGACATCGGCCCGGCACCCGAAGAGCCGGCCTACGGCCTGGTCGAAGGGACGTCCGTGCCCTGCCTGCGCCACCATGCTCCCACGCGGGGGATCGCCTACGCCTATCGCTACCTCGACCTTTCGCACGTGCCGTTCGACGAGCTGCCGTACGTGGCGGTGCTCGGACTCGTGCTGGGAAAGCTCGGCACGGCGCGCCGCTCGGCCTCCGAGCTCGACACGCTCGTGAACGGCTCCTTGGGCAATCTCTCGTTCTTCGCCGAGATCTACGAGGACGCCGACGATCCTGAGCGCCTCGCGCCGAAGCTCGTGGTCGGGGCAAGCGCGCTCTCGGAGAACATTCTCCACCTGGCCGATTTGCCGCGCGAGGTGATGCTCGAGACGGACTTCTCCGACACGTCCAAGATCAAAGACGCGCTGCAGCAGCGCCGCATCGGCATGGAGCAGGGGTTCGCCTCGTCGGGGCATGCGAGCGCCATGGCGCGCCTGGCCTCGTACTACTTGCCCGCAGGCGTGGTGCGCGAGCAGCTGGGCGGTGTCGGGTTCTACCGGTTCTTGAAAGGACTCCTCGAGCGCTTCGACGAGCGCGCCGAAGACCTGTCCGCGCGCTTGGCCGACCTGGCGCGGCGGCTGTTCGTCGACGACGGCTCGCTTGTGAGCTTCACCGGATCGGACGAGGACTTCGAGCGCTTCTGGGCCGCCGGCGGCGCGCTCGGGCGCTCGGTCGGGCGCGGTTCGACGGACCGCCTGGCCGCCCCCGCCCCCGAAGTGCGCAACGAGGCGTTCATCGTGCCGACCGATGTGTGCTACGCCGCCCAGGGATTCGACCGCCGCGCCTTCGGCGCCGCGTACTCAGGCGTCTGGCAGGTGGCGGCGCGGGCGCTGTCCTACGACTATCTGTGGAACGAAGTGCGCGTGAAAGGCGGCGCGTACGGCGCGGGCTTCCAGACAGCGCGCACCGGCAACCTGCGCTTCTACTCCTACCGCGACCCGCACCTCGACGAGACGCTCGCGCGCTTCGCGGGAGCGTCGACGTGGCTGGCCTCGTTCGATCCCGATCCCGACGAGATGGACGGCTACGTGGTGAGCACCGTGGCGGGCTTCGACCAGCCGCTCAAAACGCGTGCGCTCGCACGGCGTCAAGACGGCGACTTCTTCGGAGGGCGCACGCCCGCCGACCGCGCGCGGACGCGCGAGGAGATGATCGGCACCGACGCCGGGGCCGTGCGCGCCCTGGCGACGACCGTGGCAGACGCAGTGAGCGCGAACGCCGTGTGCGTCTTCGGAAACCGCGACATCCTCGAAGGGGCGCAGACCGCCCTCGAAGTGATCGACCTGCTGAACGAGTAGCGAACACGCCCGTCCGTCCTTTGCGGACGGGCGCTTTGGGCAGGGCGTGATAGGGGGACGGGGGATAATGTCACATTCAGGGACGCTTCGCCAGGTCCTAATATACGAAAGGAATGTGACATTATCCCCCGTCCCCCTATCACGCTGTCACGCCCCCCTGTCACGCCCTGCCGCCCCCCCTTGTTTCGCCGCGCCCTTCTACGCCCTCGTCGCCCTCTGCCGACCCCTCTCCCTCGCATGCGGACCGTCGTGCAAAACCTCACTTCCACTGCGTCTTCACCTTTGTTTGAGCTAGAATAGGTGATTGGAACCGAACCCGCGCGACGCAACCGGATCGGAGCCGTCCTGCCCGCTTGCCGCGCGGACGGAACGCCCTTCCCACCCGTGCGGTGCGGCGCTTGACGAGACGCCGCTTAAATGATAGTAATAGAACATCAATTAACGAGAAGAGACGGAGATCGCACATCATGCTCGAACTCAAGAACCTCTCCTTCGAGGTGCCCTTGGCTGAGGGCTCGAAGGAGACGAAACGCATCATCGACAACCTGTCGCTTTCCATTCCCGATGATCGCTTCACGGTAATCACCGGCCCGAACGGCGGCGGCAAATCCACGCTGGCGAAGCTTATCATGGGCGTGGAGAAGCCCACCGGCGGGCAGATCGTCTTCAACGGCGAGAACATCACGGAGCTGTCCATCACCGAGCGCGCCAAGCGCGGCATCGGCTACGGCTTCCAGCAGCCAGCCCGCTTCAAGGGCATGAAGGTGAAGAAGCTCTTGGACATCGCGGCCGGCAAGAAGCTGCCGATGCTCGCGTGCAACGAGTACCTGGCGAAGGTGGGCCTGTGCTCGGCCAGCTACCTCACGCGCGAGGTGGACAAGAACTTGTCCGGCGGCGAGGTGAAGCGCATCGAGATCGCCACCATCCTGGCGCGCGACCCGAAGCTCGCCATCTACGACGAGCCCGAGGCGGGCATCGATCTCTGGAGCTTCGACCGCCTCACCGAGACGTTCCGCGACATCCACGAGGCGCGCGACGGGCGCTCCATCGTGATCATCAGCCATCAGGAGCGCATCATCCAGCTGGCCGACGAGATCGTGGTCTTGCGCGACGGACGCGTGGCCGAGACGGGCACGCCCGAGGACATCATGCCGAAACTGGGCTTCGTGGCGAAGGGCATCCCCGGATGCCAGCTGTCCACGCCCACCGAGCTGCACCTGACCGAGATCCCCACCACCTGCTAACCACCCCGCGCGGGCCGCTGCCGCGCGCGACGACGCGGATGGCTCACGTGAACCATCCGCTCGCTCAAAGCGCAGCAGATGCGGACCGCTTCCGATAACGAAGGAGGCCATCATGGCTGTTGATCTTTCCCCCATCGACGAGAGCCTGCTCGCCGAGATCGCCAACATACACGGCATGCCGAAAGGCGCGTTCAACATCCGCAAGGACGGGCAGCTCGTCGAGCGCCATTCGTCGGCGAACATCGAGATTGCCACGAAGACGGACAACCCCGGCATCGACATCCACATCGCGCCGGGCACGAAGGGCGAAACGGTGTTCATCCCTGTCATCGTCACGCAGTCGGGCCTGAAGGACGTGGTGTACAACACGTTCTACGTGGGCGATGACTGCGACATCACCATCATCGCCGGCTGCGGCATCCACAACGAGAGCCACCAAGCCTCCGAGCACGACGGCATCCACAGCTTCCACTTGGGCAAGAACAGCCACGTGAAGTACGTGGAGAAGCACTACGGCGAGGGCGCGGGCACCGGCGAGCGCATCCTGAACCCCGTGACGAACGTGTACATGGACGAGAACTCCACCTGCGAGATGGAGTTGATCCAGCTGCGCGGCGTGTCCTCCACCGTGCGCGACACGAACGCCGAGGTGGGCGCGGGCGCGAAGCTCGTCCTCACCGAGAAGCTGCTCACGCACGATAAGCAGACAGCTACCTCGAACATGAAGGTGGAGCTTAAAGGCGACGACTCCAGCGTGCAGGTGATCTCGCGCTCGGTGGCCCAAGACGACTCGGTGCAGGTGTTCAACCCGCTCGTCATCGGCGAGGCGGCGTGCCGCGGGCACGTGCAGTGCGACGCCATCATCATGGGCAACGCCAAGGTGAAGGCCATCCCCGGCATCGAGGCCGCCAGCGAGGACGCGCTTTTGGTGCACGAGGCTGCCATCGGCAAGATCGCCGGCGACCAGATCACGAAGCTCATGACGCTCGGCCTCACCGAAGAGGAGGCCGAGGAGGAGATCTTGGAGGATTTCCTGAACTAGCCGCGCCGCACCTGATCGGCAGGGCCACCCCTTCCCGATCCGGCCCTGCGACAAGCGCCCGAACCGGAAAACGCTCGTCGAACCCGCAAGAGGCTCGACGGGCGTTTCGCATTCCGGGGAACGGACGCTTTGCATAAGGCACCCGGAAGCGCCGCGAGCGGCGCGGAGACAATGCTTCGAAGGCGCTCAAGCGGACGACGCTGCCAAGGAGGAAGCGGCAGCCCGCGAGCCACCGTCCGCGAGCCGCCGCTTCCTCCTCGCCCTCGAGATCTGCCCATCCGCACCTTCTCCCCAAGCATTTGGCCAGCATTCAAACGGATGCTTCGTGCGAAACATCGGGGAGCAGTGGAAGGGCGGCAATCCGAGAAGGCGGCGCTCCGAAGGCGCGCCTCTCTCCGAAGCGAAGGGCTTACGCCTCGAAGCGGTCGACGAAATGCAGGATGACGGCTGCGGACGTGGGCGTGCAGCGCTCTCCCGGCAGGCACCGCTCGCACACGGGGATGCCGCGCGCGATGACGGCGGCCGTGGCCGGCGCCGGGACGGGCAGCTTGCCGTGGGCGCACACGACCGTGCCCGCCCCGGTCTGCACGCGCGTGGCCACGATCTCGACGGGATCGAGAGTTTCAACGGCCAGGCAGATGGCGAGCACGTTCTCGATCGCTTCGCCATTGCCCACCTCGTGAAAGTGCGTCTCGTCCACCGAGCAGCCGTGTGCGGCCGCCTCGGCCTCGGCGAGGATGCGGTAGATCGCGTGCATGTCGCGCTTCACGCGCTCGCTCGCGCAAAGCGCGTCGATGGTGGCCGTCACCTCTCCCAAGTCGTGGTGATGGGCGTCGGGCACGCCGGCGGCCTGCACGTCCGCACGCACTTGCGCCCGCCGCGCTTCGGGCAGGTGCAGCAGCGCTTCGGACAGAAGATGGCGGCGCGTGGCGTTCTCCTCGAGGCTCCAACGAAGCGTCGGCCTCTCCCCGGCCCCTTTTCCGCAGCCTGCGGGCGCGCCCGCATGGTTGACGAGATGGGCCTGGTAGCCCGCGCCGAAGCCGTTGTCGATGTTGACCACCGACACGCCCGACGCGCACGAGTTGAGCATGGCCAGAAGCGCCGCTACGCCGCCGAAGCTCGCGCCGTAGCCCACGCTCGTGGGGACGGCGATGACCGGGCACGACGCGAGACCGCCCACGACGCTCGCCAGCGCGCCCTCCATGCCGGCCACCGCCACCACAGCGCGCGCGGCGGCGATGTCGTCCGCATGCGCGAGCAGCCGGTGGATGCCGGCCACGCCCACGTCGTAGAGGCGCACGACCTCGTTGCCCAGCGCCTCGGCCGTCACGGCGGCCTCCTCGGCCACGGGCAGATCGCTCGTGCCGGCGGCGGCGACCACCACGGCGCCGTCGCCGTCGGGCGCGGGAAGCCCTCCGAGGAGGCCGAGGCGCGGCAGGTCCCGGTACTCGAACGGAAGCGGCACGGCGTCCTTCCCTTGGGAGAGCAGACGCTCCACCTCGGCGGCCTTCTCGGCGTCGAGGCGCGTCACGAGCACGCGCTTTTGCCCACCGTCCGCGAGCGCTCGGCAGATGCCCGCGATCTGCTCGGCCGTCTTCCCTTCGCCGTACACCACCTCGGACACGCCCTGACGCAGCCCGCGATGATGGTCGGCCTTCGCGTACCCGAGATCCGTGAACGGAGCCGTGCGCAGCGCGCGCTCGGCCTCGCTCGCGGACGCCTCCCCTTTCGCCACCCGTTCGAGCAACGCGCGCAACTCTCGCGTTTCCATAGGAACCTCCCTCGTCGTCGGTTTTTGCGCCCTCATTGAACCATCTGGAGCATACTCCATGTCAAGTGAAAACAAGGCCGGGCGCATATCGCGTCCCGGCCTTGTCGCCACATCGCGTTCGCCCCCTCAAAGAAGGGCGACGTCCTCCGGCTGCACGGCGTTCCCGCCGGCTTCGAGGGCATCGTCCTCAGAAGCGGGATCGGAGGAGTCGCCCTCCCCGGCGGTCGCGCCTTCGGTTCCGACGTCCCCGCTTTCGTCCCCGGGAACATCCGTGCCGTCCGCGTCGTCGGCATCCGCCGATGCGGACGATGCCCCCGCGGTGAGAGGCGTCGAGGACAGATCGAGGGCCTCGCCGAGCCACTTCGTCTCGATCACCGAGATCACGCCGTTTCCAGCAAGCGTGGCGAGCGCATCGGAGACGGCCGTCTTGAGGTCGGTGTTACCGTCGAGCACGCCCACGCTGTAACCGCTCGGCTGCTGCATGAGCGCTACGATCTGCACGTCGTCGCCGGCGTTGTACGCGGCGTAGGTTCCGATGACCGCATCGGCGGCGACGTACTGCACCTGGCCTGATTCCAGCTCGGAGAAGGCGTTCTTAAGGTTGTCGGTGGTGGTGATGGCGCCTTGGTCGAACTCGTTGGTGACGGCCCAGGCGCTCTTCGAGGACACCTGCGCAGCTATGGAAGGCTTCGAGGCATTCGTGGGAACCGCGGTGTTCGACGCCGTGGAAAACAGGGCGACCGCCGTGGGCAGGTACGCCTCCGACTTCCAGAACGTCGTGTCGGTGTCGGACTTGTCGATGCCCATGACGATGTCGACGCGACCGTCGGAAAGCGCCCCTTCGGGATCGGCGCCCACATCGACGATCTCGAGCTTCAAGCCGAAGCTGTCTGCCAAGGCGGCGGCGATGTCCACGTCGACGCCGACGATCTTGCCCGAATCGGAGAGCTGCCCGGCAAGCGGCGCGCTGTCCGCGTTCACGCCGACGCGCAGCGTGCCGTCCTTTCCGATGACAGGAGACGAGAGCGTCGGGGCCTTGTCGGGCGGCGTGTAGGCCTCCTTCGACGAGCAACCCGACAACGAGACGAGCAGAGCCGCAGCGCACGCGACCGCAAGACAGCAGGTCGCGAGCCTCTTCATGCGCTTCATAACCGGTGGGCCTCCATCTAGCGTGCGTTGTTTGCATGCGCTTCTTCCGACTGACCTAGTCTTTGCCCCCACACTCGCGCACCGGAGCGGAGCTTGCGCCCGTGCCCTCTCGCCCGTCGCGGCGGTATGCCGCATCGAGTAAACGGACGGTGCGTCTTACCTCTAGGATACGCCATGATCGCCGCGCAGAGCGCTGCTTACGTGGGTCCTTTCGACCGCATCTGCCGTGGACTGAGGCGAAACGCCCGCAACTACAGACTCGAAAGAAGCGCCCCTCAGTGTATCAGAACATGAAAAGTCCCGAAAGCCGCGGCGCAGAATCTGCGGCAAACCGACCTCGGTTCACGATGAGGCTCGCAATGCGGCTCGAGATGCGGCACAACGCGGCGTGCACGGCGAATCGGGGATGCACGGCAGATTGGGGGCGCAAGGGCTTGAACGCGCTCGCGATGTGACGCGCGGCAGCTTGAGGCGTGCAACGGCACACGGCGCGCGGTCGCGTGCCGAGATTCGAGCCTCACGAGGTACCTGCCGAACACGCGCGACGGCGCGCGGCGCGCGGTCGCGTGGCACGCGATGCGCGGCAGCTCGCAGCGCATGACGCTCCGGCATACGGCGCTACGCGGCGCGCGGCGAAGAGGAAATTGGGGCGGTAGCAGACATCGAGCAGACAAGGACGGATGAAGCAGCCGCCCCGAGCGATGCGAGCCGAAAAACCGGAAGGGGCCGCGCCCGATTGCGCGCCCGCCCGCCTCGACGCGCCCGCCTTCGCGCTCGATGTCCCAGATCGATCGCACGCGACCTGCGCGTCATGCCCACTCCGGATGTTTCACGTGAAACATCCGCTCTCTTCATGCCCAATGCTTCACGCGAAACATCGTTCTTCCATCCAAGAGAGAAAAGCAAGCAGCTTGAACGCGAGCGCTCGAGCGATCGCACAGCCGTCTGCAGACGCCTCAAAGCGCCGTCAGAAGAGCGCCCTCTTGGAAACCGGGAGGAAGAGGGAGGGAGAAGGAGGGGCGAGCGCCCGTCGCGCGCAAGCCCCGAATCGCCGCGGAGACGTGTTGGGAAGGCGCGCGTCGGAAACGCGTCGAAAGCATGGCAGGGGCGCGGCAGAGGCGCGTTGGGGGAACGTCGGGGGCGTATCGGGAGCATAGTGGAAGCGCGTTCGAGACGCGTCGGAAGAATGTCGGCAACGCGTCGGAGACGCATTCGAGACGTATCGAGAGGGCGTCGGATGCGCGGCGGGAACGCGTGCGAATCGCGCCGGATCGAGAGGACGTCGCGCTGGAGCGCGGCTTGGAACGCGCAAGGAGGCGCGTGCTATGCTCACCCCATGACCGTCGCTGCCGAAAGACCGCCCCTCCTCCACGCCGCCCCCGCTCGGCTGCGCGAACGGCTGCTGCGCGCCGCCGAGCTTTACGGACGCGGCGCCGCCGAAGCGCTGGCCGAGACGCTGTGGCCGACGCGCTGCGCGGTGTGCGACCTGCCGGGAGAAGTGCTCTGCGACGACTGCCGGCTGCGCCTGCCCTACCTGGATTGGTGGCGCGCCTGTCCGCGCTGCGGCGCGCCGTTCGGGCGCGTGCAGTGCAGCGAGTGCAACCCCGTCGTCCTCGGAGTCGTCGGCCTCGAAAAGCCGCCGTTCGACGGCTGCGCAAGCACCGTCGTGCTCGACGACGCGACCGCGCGCATCGTGCGCACCTGGAAGGACGCCGGCGAGCGACGGCTCGTCCACGAGATGGCCTCCCTCATGGCCTCCGTCGCGCCTCCCGCATGGCTCGCCGCGCGTCCTGCGGTCGTCGCGGTGCCGGCCACTGCGGCGGCGCTGCGGCGCCGGGGGTTCGACCACGGATCCGACCTGGCCCGCGCGCTCGCGGCGCGCATCGGAGCGGATGCGCCTCCCCTGCTCGCGCGCCCCAAGGCCCGCGACCAGCGATCGCTCGGGCGCCGCGGCAGGATCGCGAACATGGAGGGGCGCTTCCTCGCGCTGCCCGGAGCGGACGCGCCCGAGACGGCGCTCATCGTCGACGACGTGTACACGACCGGATCGACGCTCTTCGCCGCCGCCCAGGCCGTACGCGCGGCGGGTGCGCGACAGGTGCTCGCCCTCACGTTCGCCCGCGTTTGGTGAGCGCGCCTCCACGCGCTCAGCCCGCGCTCCTCCGTCGAACACGATCGCGCCCGCTCCACGAAAAAGCGGCAGCCCGCGGGCTGCCGCTTCCGAACCTGGTCCGTCGCGGGCTACATCGTGCGCTCGCGTCGCGACTCGACGCCGGACGCCTCCGAGAGCTCGGCCACGTCCACCGATATGCTGTGCCTGATGGGCTTCCAGTTGCACTTCTTCACAAGCGCCACGAGCGCGATGGGGACGTAGGTGAGCATGAAGAACGGGAAGGTGAACATGTAGCGCACCTTCTTCGCCGTGGTCGAGCGGATGGAGTCCCACTCCACGAACGTGGTGAGCACGCCGAACATGAACATGAACACGAGGTAGTTCATCAGGCAGAAGCAGATGGAGGACACCGACGAGGCCACCATGATGCCCGTGGACATGGCGCCGGTGAGGCTGAGGAACACGATGATGGCGTTGAACAGCACCGACACGATGGTCAAAAGCATGCCCGGCGCGATGGTCATGAGCATGTCGTAGCACGCGAAGCGCGAGCCTTTCGGATTGGTGGCGATGCCCTTGGCCAGGCGTGCGCCGTAGTGCCAGAACACCTGGTAGAAGCCCTTCGCCCAGCGGAAGCGCTGGTTCCACGAGTCGCGGAACGTGATGGGCTGCTCGTCGTAGAGGATGGCCGTGGGCGTGTAGCTGATGCGCGTGCCCTCGAGGATGCTGTTCGCGGAGAACTCGATGTCCTCGGTGAGCAGATGCCACTTCCAACCGCCGTTTCTCTCGATGATGTCGGCGGCGACGAAAAAGCCCGTGCCCGACACCGCGCAGCTTGTGTTGAGCGTGAGGCGCGCCTGGTTGAGGAACTTCGCCTCGCGCAAAAACCACACGGCGTAGCCGGCGGAAATCCAGTTGGAGTCGTAGTTCTTGGAGTTGCGATAGCTGGTGGAGGCCTTCGCCCCGTTGTCGAAGGTCTTGTTCATCTCGCGGAAGTAGTTCACGTCGAGCACGTTGTCGGCGTCGAAGACGAAGTACGCCTCGTAGCCGCGGTCGCCGTACTGCTCGCGGATGGCCTGGAAGCCGTAGTCGAGCGCGTAGCCCTTCCCCACCTCTTTCTGGTTGAAGCGGGGAAACACGATGGCGCCGGCCTCGCGGGCCACCTTGGCCGTGTCGTCGGTGCAGTTGTCGGCGATCACGAACACGTCGATGAGCCCCGCGGGGTAGTTCTGCACCTTGATGGAGTGGATGAGGTCGCCGATGACGGCGCTCTCGTTGCGGGCCGAGATGACGGCGGCGAACTTGTGGTTGCGCTTCGCCTCGAGCTGCTTGGGCTTGCGCGTGAGCACCACGAACACGTAGTAGAGCTGATACGTGTAGCAGACCGTGAACGCGAGGAACACACAGAAGTTGAAGATGTCGACGAACGATATCTGCGAGAAAAACTGGTCCAGCACCTTTGCTCCTTTGTCGGGCCGCCCTTCCTCCTTGCGGCCGTGCCATCGCGCGCTCCCGGCAGGGGAGCCGCGCTATCTCCCGCGAAGCGTCTCCGCTCCCGTTCGAGGGTCGTGCAGCACCGCGGACCGCGACGCCGGGGCGCCTGCGGATCGCGCGATGCCGCGCTGTCGGTCAAACGTGAGAGATTATAGCTGCCCACCTGGAAGAAAGGTCGACGACGAAGCCCTTCGTTGCCGTTTCTTCCGTTTTCACCGAAGAAATCACCGGGAAGAACACACGCTCTGCATACGAACTCCACAAGCACCGAGTCGCACCCGCTCTTCGCGTTCGCCGAGCCCCGCAGCCCGCGCGCGCCCCCGACCGCCGTCCGTCCGTTTTATGGAACGGGCCAAGCGCCCGAGCGCCCGCACCGCCCTGTGATATTCTGAAAAGCTGTCTGAAACAATCATCCCACCGCGCTTTTTTGGAGGCACCATGCCCGAGAACCACGACATCAAAGACATCGAGCTGGCCGACGAGGGCCTCGCCCGCATCCTGTGGGCCGACCGCGACATGCCCGTGCTCGCATCGATCCGCGAGCGCTTCGCGCGCGAGCGTCCGCTTGAAGGCGTGCGCATCGGCGCGTGCATGCACGTGACCACCGAGACGGCGAACCTCATGCGCGCGCTCGTGGCCTCCGGCGCGCAGGTGGCGCTGTGCGCCTCGAACCCGCTGTCCACCCAGGACGACACGGCGGCCTCGCTCGTGCGCGACTTCGGCATCGAGGTGTTCGCCATCGCCGGCGAGGACGCCGACACCTACAACCGCCATATCGAGGCCGTCATCGCCACCGACCCGCAGATCGTCATGGACGACGGCGCCGACCTCGACACCGCGCTGCACACGAAGTTCGCCGACAAGCTTGCAGGCGTGGTGGGCGGCACCGAGGAGACGACGACGGGCGTCGTGCGCCTCATGTCCATGGCCGCCGAAGGCGCGCTCGCCTACCCCGTGTTCAACATCAACGATGCGAACACGAAGCACTGCTTCGACAACCACTACGGCACCGGCCAGTCCACGCTCGACGGCATCATCCGCGCCACGAACCGCCTCATGTGCGGGCGCACCATCGTCATCTCGGGCTACGGCTACTGCGGCAGCGGGCTCGCCCTGCGCGCCAAGGGCATGGGCATGCGCGTGATCGTGTGCGAGGTGGACCCGCTCAAGGCGCTCGAAGCGCACATGGAGGGCTACGAGGTCATGCCCGCGGCCGAGGCGGCGCGCTTCGCCGACGTGTGGGTGACGGTGACGGGCAACTGCAAGGTGGTGGACGCGCCCGCGTTCGAGAACATGAAGGACGGCGCCATCATCTGCAACTCCGGGCACTTCGACTCCGAGATCAACCTCGCGTGGCTGGAGGAGCACGCCGTGAAGAAGGCGGAGCTCAAGCCGCTCGTGGAGGAGTACACGCTGGCCGACGGCCGCACGGTGATCGTGCTTGCCCAGGGGCGCCTCGTGAACCTGTCGTGCGCCGAGGGGCATCCGGCCTCCGTCATGGACATGAGCTTCGCGAACCAGGCGCTCGCGGCCGAGTACCTCTTCCAGCATGCGGGCGAGCTGGAGAACAAGGTGTACGACGTGCCGGCCGCCATCGACGAGGGCGTGGCCCGCGTGAAGCTCGAAACCCTCGGCATCGCCATCGACGAGCTCACCGAAGAGCAGATCAAGTACATGAACTCCTGGAACTTCGAAACGCTGTAAGACGCGTTGCGCAAACGGGAGCGAGAAGCGCCCCATGCCGCCCCCCCAGGCAAGCAAAGGCCAAGGGCGGCATGGGGCGCTCTTGGCCTTCGCCCTTTCCTTCCCTCTTCCCTCTTGACTTCGAGTCCGCTCCAAGGAGCATACTGGACACCGACGATCAAAGGGGAGGAAATGCTCATGGAATACCGCACCGTGCCGCGCAGCGGCCAGAAAGTAAGCGTCATCGGGCTGGGCATGGGCAGCATCCATGCGGCCGACGCGAGGGAGGTGGAGGAGACGGTGCGCCTCGCGCTGGACGCGGGCGTGAACCTGTTCGACTTCATCCCCAGCGAGGCCGCGCCCTTCGAGGGCTACGCGCGGGCACTCAAAGGCCAGCGCGACCGAGCGCTCATGCAGGTACACATCGGCGCCGACTATTCCAGCGGGAAGTACGGCTGGACGACCGACGCCGCGCTTGCCATCAGCCAGTTCGAGGAGCGGCTGCGCACGCTGGGCACCGACTACGCCGACTTCGGCTTCATCCACTGCATCGACGAGGATGCCGACTTCGACCAGGTGATGAACGGCGGCATCTGGGATTACGCGTGCCGGATGAAGAAGGAGGGCGTCATCCGGCACCTCGCGTTCAGCACGCACGACGTGGGGGTGGCGCGTCGCTTCCTGGCCACGGGCGCGATGGACTGGGGCATGTTCAGCCTGAACCCCCTGTACGACTACACCGACGCGTCGGACTACGGCAAGGGCGAAGCGGATGACCGCGCGCGGCTGTACCGCGAGTTCGAGGCGGCCGGCGTGGGCATCTCGGTGATGAAGGCGTTCGCGGGCGGGCAGCTGCTGGACGCGGCGGCGTCGCCGTTCGGACGCGCGCTCACCAAGGCGCAGTGCATCCAGTACGCGCTCGACAAGCCCGGCGTGGCATCGGTGCTGCCCGGCGTGCGCGGCAAGCAGGACCTGCTGGACGTGCTGGCGTACTTCGACGCCACCGCCGAGGAGCGCGACTACTCCGTGCTGGGCGAGTTCGCGCCGCCCGCAGCCGAGGGGTCGTGCGTGTACTGCAACCACTGCCAGCCGTGCCCGCGCGGCATCCAGATAGGGCTGGCGAACAAGTACTACGACCTCGCGCGCCTAGGAGACGCGCTGGCCGCCGACCACTACCGCGAGCTGGAGCATCACGCAGGCGACTGCGTGCAGTGCGGCCACTGCGACACGCGCTGCCCCTTCGGCGTGAAGCAGGGCGCGCGCATGCGGGAGATAGCCGCCTACTTCGGCCGGTAGGGGCAGATCGAGCATCCGCGCCTGTCGGATAACGGAATCCAAGCGCACCCGACAGGCGCAAGGCATCCCCGAACCCGGCGCGCCGGCGCTCTGAAATGCGCTCGGAGCACCCTGTGCGTCGCAGCGTGGCAGCAGCGACCGCAAGAAACGCCCGAAATGGCACAGATCGCATCTTGTGCATGGATTTCCACTGCAAAACGAGCGGTCAGTCCCTTCTTCACTGGGAAAAGCCCTGTTCGCAATTTTTTTTTCGAGGGCGTTTTCGGACCGCAATGGGGGTGCGGACAAAAAGTTGGACACTCCGGTGTCCGGATTGGAGTCCGC
>ERZ826396.2367-NODE-2367-length-15922-cov-4.127686_pt1 | contig 15922 bp, 5 predicted proteins | sample MGYA00519926_ERZ826396 | MGnify/ENA primary metagenome ERZ826396 (study PRJEB31778, sample SAMEA3449230) | human gut metagenome | biome: human gut; feature: human-associated habitat; material: faeces | place: United Kingdom | collected 2010/2012 ... | reverse complement strand
CCCATCTATACTAACACTTTTAATACCATCGCTTTGTGAAGTTACTTCACAATTCCCTTGACCTAATATCCCATTGCTATCTGTAAAAGTAAAAGTATTACCACCTGCTTCTTTTCTTGTTACTGTTTCTGTCTGTCCATTAAAAGAAGGTAGCGTTCTATGAATTTTTACTTTAGCTTTAATATCATCACGATATTTTTTCATTGCAACTTGATTTTTATAGGTATACGTATCTTTGCCAGTTTCATAATAAATCTTAATACCCTTTACGCCAAGTTCTTCCCATATCAAAGATTGCGCAGCCAAAAAATACAAATTTTTTTCCCACTGCTCTTTATTCTTCCATGCTGGATTATCTATACCATAATACGCATAAACACTTAATTTAAAGGCTGTTTCACTTGGATATCCGTTATTAAAAAGAGTCTCACCAACCTTACATAATTCATCACCTTTTTCCAAATTTACACCTGGTTGTAAACAATATAAATGTTGACTTTTATTTTTTCCAAAATACTTTAAAACATAACCTTCAGATCCACCAGGGTTTCCATTAATAGAATAAGTTATCTTTACGCGCAGATTATCCCACACTCTTAAACTTTCCCAATTTAAAACTTTACAATCTTCAGTTACCGCTTTATTTGATTTAGCGATTTCTTGTTCTATTTTCTTAATATCTTCTTGTACCAAGCCTAAATTCAAAATCTGACTCTTTTCTACATCATATTCGGCGATACGTAAAAAGACATCGTTTTCATAATTACCTATTTCAAATTGTTCTTTACCATTATTTTTTACGGTAGCATCTAGATCATATGTTGCAATATCTGAAAACTTAGCACACATATTAATTTCATATTTGCCAGCTTCATCTACTTTTATATGATAGGTACCATCTTCTTCGGTAACAGCTTTATAGGTCTTTTTATCCTTGCTAATAGCTCTTACTTCAATACCACTTACACCTGGTTCATTTTCATCTTGTTCACCATTTTTATTTGTATCATCAAAGATAACACCATTAATAGAATATGTTGCTACTTCATCTTCACTTGTTGTTTTTTCAACAGCATAGACAGTCCAATCGATATTCGTCAAAACAAGCAATGTTACCATGATCCATACGCATGATTTATGTAATAAACGCTTTAACATATTAGCACCCTCGTCCTTTCTTCACTTTCCATATACACATACTAGCTCCTGATATCACGATCAGTAATAGATATAAATATGTATTAGATGAATCTCCAGTCTGTGTTTCTTTCCCTGGTGTTTTTTCATCTGTTGGAGTATCACCGCCGGTTGGCGTATCTGGAGTATTTGGATTATTTGGTTTATCTGGAGTATTTGGATTATCCGGAGTATTTGGTCCATCAGATTCTCCAGGAGTATTTGGCTTTGGTGATGCTTTAGGCTCCACTTCCACAGTATAAAGTGGTCCATATTGAACATCTTCTATAGTTTGATAATAAGGTAGGTGCACAATAAAAGGAGAAATTACACCGTATGCATTATCGTCCTCTGCCATAAGCAGGTAAACACCTTTCTCATCCAATACCAATTCCATCTCACCTTTAACGTCTGTACTGTTAGATAAAATCGGTTTATCTTCTAACTTTTTAGATATCATTTTAGCGACTAAATCTAATTCGTGAGCGTTTTGTGGATATGTTTCATATCCATATTTAGGATAGATTTTTGCATCTCCGTTCTTGTCAATTTCTCCAATCTTATATACATAAAATTTGATTCCATTCATATTAGAAGACTGAACTTGCAAATCCTCTAAATGAATTTTGATTATGCATCTTTCTGATTCAACTGCACGTATCGGAACTAGAAAGATCATAAAAGCCAATAAAAACGTCGCAACAAGTAATAATTTTTTCCTCATTTTGCTAACCTCCCTCAATTCATTCTGTTTAATATATTATACCTTTTTAAATTAAGCGAATTTTCTCTTAAACTTGATATTTAAGAGAAAAAAAAGTGCATAAAAAAAGACATTTACAACAAAAAAGTAAATATCTATAAAGGTATACGTTGTTCAATGTGAAAAGGCTTCCGTCTAAATTATATAGGCAATTTCTGGAAATTTCAAGACATTATCGTGCATGTTTTCACACTAAATTAACATTTTTATAACCAAATTCTTCGCTTAAAAATGTACCATTTATGATATTTAGGTTTTATTAATATCTTTCTATCACAAGAAAATCACATAAATAACACAAATTAAAATGCAAAATATTTTTATTTGGCATGAATTTCATAACCAATAGTCCTTCATGACTTCATATTTATCTACTTATTTCGAACATTTCCTTTAGCATAAAAAAGATTATGCTGCCGTCATAACAAGGTTTTCTTCTTTTTTCTAAAAAAAAGAAACATCATAATGAAAATGACATTTCTTTTACCTTAGATTTTCCATAATTTATTAACTTTTCTTTGTCTTGCCCTTTTTATGCATCACTTATTTATCAAAATACCATGTAAAATCACATGGTATTTTGACATATTTTATATGATTATTGCTCTTATGCTGTTTATTGATCAAGCTCCCACACAATATTTAAAGCTTGCATAGCGTTTAATCCCCATGGGGCACCAGCAATTTGATCCTTACTCTTTCCTTTGATGAAGAAAGAGGTGATTCCTGTAAATCGAAATGCATTGTTAATGCTAGTAACCGTGCTAGGTATTTCTATACTTTTTAGTTTCGTGCACTGTACAAAAGCATCTGTACCAATTACTTCCAGTCCCTCAGCTAATGTTATACTTTCCAGTGCCAAGCACCAGCCAAAACCATTTGCCGGTATTTCTTTTAATTTTGCAGGGAGAGTGATATGGGTAAGACTCGTACATTTATTAAATGTCGCAAATCCCATCTTTTGCATTGAATCTGGTAAATTGATTTTCACAAGGCTGTTACATTCAGCAAACGCTTGGGAACCGATTTCCGTTAATCCATCCGGTAGTACAACGCCTTCTAAATGAATACAATTTGTAAACAAATAATCATTGATAACCGTAATATTTTTAGGAATAACCAATGTTCCTTTCAAGGCAGTGCATCCTCTAAAGGCACTTTGTTCCAGAATCTGAAGATTATCCGGCAGTTCAACACTTTCTAAACGCAAACAGCTTTGGAACGCACTGTATCGAATAGCAGTTACGGATTCCGGTATGGTAATGTGGAGCATATACTCGGCTCGCCAGAAGGTCTGTGGCATAATTTCTTTCAAATTGTTGGATAACTTAATATCACTCAGCCAGCAATCATAGAATGCCGCATTACCGATGCTGGTGACACTGTCTGGCATGACAACACTTTTTACTTCATGTTTTGCGTTAAAAGCATTACCTCCGATACTCACGACAATACAAGGTTTGTCATTCACGAGAATGACTTCCGGAATCACTACATCTCCTTGATTTAATATTACCTTTTCTTCTGTAACGGCATCAATGACTCCATTATCCACCATTTCACTTGTCAAAATCACAGTTCCTGCCGTCTGCAATGTTTTGGTTTCTTTTAAACCGCCATAAGCAAAGGTTAAATCAAAGGTTGCACTCGTCGGTACTTGATCTTTATCAATTACATATTCATCTTTCGCTAATGTTTTGATACTTCCATCGGAATACATTGCCCTTACGATAAAATCATCTTTATCAAGCAATTCTTCTTTTAGAAAAAATTTCTTTTTCGCTTCTATGGACAACTGGGCCAAGATCACAGGTGCCTTAGCTTGCAGTAACATGGTATTTTCAGATAGTTTGCTTGTCTTATCTTTTGTCCCCGAGACTTCCTTTATGACATATGGTGTATTCTGTTTTTCACTCACTGTCCATACCGTGTCATCACAAACCTCTATTCTGGCAAATTGTTTTGCTTTTATCGTAATCTCGCCAGTAGCCTGCGTGGTGCGTTTGGCTACAATTTCATTTGTTTCACTATCATATACCGTATAGGCAAGATGAACACCTTTGCGTGTTTCCAAGATTTGTTTTATATCGGTGATGTTCTCTTGGCTAGCCCGCAGTACCTGACGTAACTCGAAAGTGAATTCCTGATCGCTGTCATTTTCCATTTCTTTCGCAATTTCAATGACCGTCTTGCGATTACTATTCACAAACCCCACGGCATCCTGGCAATCAATACGACCATTATAGCAATCATCCAGTGCATCAACATATCCACTTAACTGTCCCCATTCAGCATCACTTTCCTCTATCAACTCCACGATTCGATAGGTGCCATCTTTGACGATGCTAGGCTGTATTTTTACATCTGCTTCGCTAAAATAGATGATTGGATATCCATTTGCACTCTTCTCGATGTTAATCTTACCATCACGTTGTGTTCTTTGGATGCGATTACTTGAAATGCCCTTTTCATCAGCGATAATATATGCCACATTTGCGGCTGGATTCCATACTTTTCCATCATATACATCTACACGATAAACTAGTCTGGCTCCTTTCATCACTTCATCACTGCCCAAATGCATCCGTTTATAAATGGCAGACGTTTGATCTCTTCCACTAATCTGATTCTGTAAAATAGCCAGTGGCTGCTGCTGAATCACATTTGCCAATTCCCCTATCTTTGGTGTGATTTCAATAAAACCGCCATCCTGTTTATAAAGCTTATAACGATCTTTACTGCTCTCGCTTAACCGATAGCGCGTATCCATCGGTAAAGTATTGATCATGATTCGTTTCCATGGTTCTATCTGGATTTCTTTACCGGCTTCCCATAGCAAGGTCGCTTGTGTCTGATGTATGGTATCCAATACTTGTACTTCTGTTGTTTCCTTAGGCCAAACAGCCCATTCCCCGTTATGCTCTTGGATTTCCAGTTTCAGATGCACCTTTTCTTTATCCCTAATATCGGCATTCTGTCTGATCTCTTCTAAATAAGCATTCCCCCTTCCATTATCTTCTTCACCGACCACATATTCTTTCCCAATCATGAAGGTATTGGCATCCCCATTTACAAAAGTGATCGCACTGTTTTCCGCTAATTTCCCTATAGCCGGTGTTTTATCAACCGGATAAATTTGTTCATAATCGGCATCCGGTGTTTCAATGATCGTATATTCCATTCCTTCAACGCCCACATCTTGAAAGACGATAGTTTGCTGATGCTGAATGCTGAAATAGCCATCGTTTGATGTCTTACCCTGACCAACCGGCATACCGTTTTTCATGATCCGATATTCCTTATCGGCATATGGTTTGCCTTCGATTAAAATTTGCATCATAAATTCTCTTGTTTCGATAGCCTGTTGCTCACTTTCTGACACTTTGGATGGATCAAAACTGACAAGCTTTGTAATTTGGAGAGGACGTAATAGATAATCATTTACGATTGTTGCTTCAGCTTTCTTAGCATAGCATGGCATCATTCCTTCTACGGTAGCGTTAATTGGTTCATAATAATCCCCATCCGTATAACCGGTATCATCGATTTCTTTCACCTTGTAGCTTTTTCCTGCGGTAAAGCCCTCGATCTTAATGATTTTTCCTGCACATGCTGCTGAAAATCTTCCGTTTTCATCAAGGATTCCTTCTACATCGCTTTCCGATCCATCTTCATTTAAGATGACCCAGCGTGCACCGGTTAACAAATGATCATCTGAAGCAACTTCAAATGTGAATTCCTTCTTGCATTCCTCTGCATTTTGATGCTTAACTTCCTTTGTTAAATACAGTTCTTTCCATTTATAGTGATTTGTGATCGTCGCAACATTTCCGAATGTTTCCATAATGCCACTGACGCTGGTTTGTTCACAGAACCAATCTTTACCGGGATATATTTCGTTTACTTCATAGCGTATACCTTCATCTCCGGGAAAAAGAGCTATGATTTCATTTGCTTTTATTTCAAATTGTCCATTCGCATCTGTTTTGCCCTCTTTCAATTTCATTGGTATGCCACCATCATTTCGTATGCTGTCAACGACCCAATATTCTGCATTGGCTAGTGGCTGATCATCTGCCTTTATTTGAAAGAGAAAGGTTTCTTTTGCGATTTCCATTTTATCAGGATATCCTTGTACTTTCTTTTGCGCATAAAGCACTGGGCGATACGTATTTTGAAATGTCATCGTCCGGGTATCTTCATGCTTTACATCTGTGATGTCAACCTTCCAAAAAGGATTTTCCTCTTCTTTGACTTCCATCAGCGATTGATCTAAAAGATGAAAGACAGCTTTTTCATCTGCATGCAGATAAAAGCTTCCATCTGCTTCTGTTGCATACACCCGATTCGTTCCACATGCTGTCCAACCATCCCCTGTTTTCTTATACAATTGATATTCCTGTGTAGCAAATGGTTTCTGTGCATAGCTTGCTTGAAAGCGAAAAGACATGTCTTTGCTTTTCTCAGGTATTTTTCCTTGCAAAGTTTTAATAACTTCCAATGTTTCCGGCTGATGCTGTTTCACACGTACTGCATTTCCATTCACCGTGCCTTCACTTTGATCTTCAACGACCTTAGAATAAAAACTGGCATCGTTATACGCATAGGTGGCAGGATGTTTTTTATCATGGGTATTCTCATGGTTGGCGGTATCCAAAGATTCGTCTTCTTTTGGTGATTGCATATGAATCTGAAAGGATACCGCACCCATTTCTTTAATGGTAAAAGGATTTCCTTCCCTATCCTTTCTCATATCCACGGCAATAGCTTTCACCTCAGATAGCTCACGTTTCCAGTCTTCACTTCGTATCCAGCCATGTTCCACGGTTAAGACCTCATCTGGTGTCTCATCTTCAGTAGTGATTTTCGCATTGCGATTCGCATTGTAATAGACAATCGGAGCAACACCTTTTTCTTTTAGTTCATTTACATTGATACCTGTAAAGCTGCCATACCACCAATTGTTTTCAAAATGGGTATCTGCTTGGTATAAAGGAGCATCTTCTAAGCGATCAAAAACAACAATATCGCTTAATGTCTTCGCTGCATTTTTAACGCTGATTTCATACGTATAACCATGATTACAAAGTACTGTAGCCTCGGTATCGAAGCTGCCAAAGCGATCATCATCTGAACGTACTAGTTTTTCCAATTTACTCATAGAGGCCATAACGATGTCCTCATTTACAGATGCGTTTGCATATAGTACTGTTTGTTCCTTTTGATTGCCATCACCGTCAATATCTTCACCAAATATCTGATAGCGCTGTTTATCTTCATCACTTGGATAGGTCCTTCCATCATCCGGCATAACTTCATTATCGGTTCCTAACAGTGCTTTATCATCTGTTTTGGCTGGCATAAAAGCCGCAATATTGGTCGCCGCATTGCTGATATCGGCATCTTTCCAATCATAATATGCTCCAAAGCTGACGCCCCAGCCTTCCATCCACATCTTATCATAGTAGCCGGAAGCATCCTCTCCTTCGTATTGGATATGGAAGGCGATTCTCGTTCTTCCACTTCCCCGATAGTTGGTATCAATATCTTTTTGTGAATCAACTACGACCTTTACTTGCTCCTGGTCCCATCCCTTTTCTTGCTTTACCGCTTCGCTGCTAGTGGAAGGAACACGACCAGCCCTTATTTGAATAGAAGGATCAAATTTAATGCCATATGGCAATAAGTCATAGAAGACAACTTCTTTTCGCCCCGGTGAAGTTACGCCATATTCCTTAAGAAAGCTTACTCCTTTTGCATCATATACCTCATACCCATCAAATGCCATGATATTATATTTCAGATGTACCCGTCCGGATGTCGTATCATTCCAAGCCTGCCCATACTTATAAGATGCTGCATGTTTTTGTAAAGAGGTTAATGTAGCTTTGGCACTTGCTCTTGTAATCAGTATGCCATCATACAATGCCTTTGTCGCTTCAATTAAGCCCGGCTCACGGTAGTTTCCGTTTTCAATACTCTGACTATGGTAATACTCTTGCGGCACGCCATAAGCCATCTTTTGCCCCATGATGCCCGCGATATTTTCTAATGTTATCTCTTGCACGTCATCATTGTCTTTGACAAGCTTTGCCAATACCGGTGAATCATGACGAAGGCGTACTTGAAGTTCGATCATACAATCAGACTCATAATTGACAGACTCATGTACGACCTTTACGCGCCATGGCTTTCTCTTTAGCTCTTCTTTCGTAAAATAATAACGCATTCTTCCTGATGATTCCCAGGGAATTTCTTTTACTTTTTCCCATGTATGGCTGCCGGCAAACATCGCCTCAATTACAATTCCTTTTGTCTTTTCAGGAGCTGCTTCACGATCTTCATATGGATCATAACCGATATCTGTCTGCGTAATGCTAACGCTGCTGTAATAATAATCTTGATCATCTAATACTTGATAATCGGCAACATCGCCTGTGTTAGGATATGCATAAAGAAAATCATCCACGGTTGTCATAAGATAGCTGGCACCTGGAATGCGATCACCCAGCTGTATGCCATCTGCCGCTTGAAGATAGTGTGTTTTCGCATATCCACGGTTAATACCATTGACTTTAAACGGTAGATCTCCAACATCCTGTCCTGCTTTTCTGGCACTCTTATAAACTTCTAACCAACTGCTGAAGTTGCCTCCGCCACTTTTTAAAACACCTATCTCATCGCCATGATAATTCCAGTCATAATCCTGATAGATCCAGGAAGTACTGCTTTCTTTCGTTTGGTCTTCTCCACCATCACATGGATGTGCGATAACCTCGACACTGTTTTCAATGACTTCATTCGCACTGACCTTATCTTTGGGATAGGCTACAACTACCAAAACCGCATGCTCAGGTCCTGTGTAGTTGATTTTCTTCTCCATGTTTTGTGTCGCTATTTTGTAATAGCCAGCTTCTCCGTGATAAGAAATGGGTTCATAAGGGTGCTGAAAACCGACAACTTTGCCATCATGACTCGTTTGATCTTTTATATATAGATCCCATGGCTGTGTGGCATAGCCCTTAATATCTACTCTCCATGCGACAAAACGATATGCTTCAAAGCGTGTAAGAAACTCCTCGTCAATCGTTCCTTGTACCAGTTCCTGTAATTGTTCTTTCGTATAAATACCCGGATAATAGCTTTTTTCATTCAGCAGTGGGCTTTTTTTCACATCCATCAGCTGAACTTGTGAATGGATACTGCCACGCAATGGTGTAAGTTGCTTTTCTTCCATGCCATCCTTTGTCATGATTTGAATACTTGGTGTTAGACTCCATTGACTGCCATTTCTTATAGTCATGATATTCACATCTTTATACAATATCTGAAATGCGATATTGGAACCCGCTGTGATGCGATCATAGTTGAAAAAGACAAGATCCGCTCCTTCCTCATAGTAATTGAAAGGAATGATTTTATTTTTAATCGGCTGTTCTTTACTTCCTTGTGGCACTGCGATACTGGTAGGCAGGATATCCTTACCATTACAATCTTGTAACAAACGTTTTGGAATGCGAATCGTTACCGCTTCTTTTTCTAAAACGACGCTGGTATGAAACTCCATTTGATACTTAAGGGAAAAATCATTGCTCTTATCCACATAATAAGCATCATCCTGTCCTACATAATACGTTTGAAAATTCCATGTTTCAGCAGATAATGCAGATCGCATATTGGCCATCAATGCAGTATCTGTATTCCTTGCAGCACCTGTCTTTTCCAGCGGTAAATAGGCTAGTTCTGACATACTGACAGGTGTTATATCCATAGCCTCTTTTTTTGCCGTAAGTTTCTTTTTATTGCTATCTGTTACATCTTTTATCGTTTTTTTCGCAAGCTGTTTTGGCACATCCGTTTGTTTTGTTTGCAGCGTATGACTTTCGATTCTTTTCTTAGGTTTTTTCCTTAAAGATAAAGCAATGCTCTTGGTCTGTGGTACATGGATGTCTTTTATCACATAGGTTTTCTTTTGTTTCTCCTCCATGACAAAACCATCTTCCTGCGGATTTCGGATCGTATAGTCTTTCATATCTAATTGGGCATCCGCACTTTGTATCTTTAAACGATATGAACCCGCTTTCACTTTTGGATACTGAAAAGTACCATCCGCTTTCGTTAGCGTTATATAATCAGCCTCTTGCGATTTGTTGTCGGAATTGAAAAAACAAATCTCCATATCGGCATAACCCTTTTCATTGGCATCTTTTTGACCATTTTTATTTGTATCCTCAAAGATGACACCTGCAAACTGATGAAATGTACTTTCCACAGCGACAGTTTGTGAATCCGCTGTTGTTTTCATCTCTTCTGCAAATAGGGAAGTCGGAAAGGTTAAAACGATCATCGTGATGACCAGTATCATAGAGACAAGTTTCTTACCATATTTTTTCATCTATACGTTCTCCCTTCCATTTCCACTTTTTGTAACATAAACATGAAACATGATCTACATCTATGCGAAAGTAAGCCTTTTTCTTGTATACCATGATGGCATTCAACCAGAAAATACCTATAGATCTTTCGACTAGGTTTTTTCATTCTATATGGCGAAGCCCATGATCATCATTGGCATTCGCTTTTTTCACTAAGTTTCGGTTGCATTTTCCCAGACATGTTGACCTTATCATAGCGTTTTTCATTTGCTTGTATCCATGATCATTTTCATAGCGAAGGACAATTTTTACCAGCATCTATCCATTGCCTTTTGTATTTATAAAGCTGCTTCAGCAATACCAGCACATTCACTTTGCATAAAGCATTTTTCATTGTTTTCATAAAAGACATCTTATCTATAACAGTGTTCGTTATAGCTCTCATTGCCCATGTACAGGATCCTTTTTGCTTAACCCATGTACAGGATAATCAATAAGCGCGCGTGTGTCAATTCTTTATCAATATCTTAGAAAAACATAACAAGATATTACTAAATTTTACATACGATTATAGAAATATCGTTATGAACGTACATACTTTCCCCTTGTAGCTATAGCATAAGGGCAATAAAAAAAGGAATCTCGATACAATCGGAAATTCCTGTCATTTATCCTTACCTATTTGGTCAAGTTATTTCTATTTTCGATCAGCGAATACGCATTCCTTTAGGGTATTTATTTTTTAACACCATGCCATCCCCTTTGGCAAAGCCGATGGGATGCTGATGCCACAATAAGGCCGTATACCCCTTATACCCACTGACGGATAGAGGATGACCTTGTAAAAAGAGGTGACATTCCTCATCACACATATCATAGGTCTGTAAAAACTTATCCTGATGCAAACTTGCGCTATAAAAATGCTGATGTGGCTCTATGCGGTTTTTCATGATTTCCCCGGCTAAGATGCCCTGGCGCAGGATATGAATTTTCTTAAGTTTCAAAAAGGGCGTTTGTTTCAGATATAGCTTATCTTGCAATAGTAACGTATGCGCAGGCTGCTTTGCCAGCTGGCTTTTTAAAAAGGCTTGGGCAAACATTGGCAAGGTTGTATCCGCCACTTCTTTTTTCCGCGACATGACGGCTTGACCATGTTTCTTCATCTTGGCCACAAAATGTCCTTCCCCTTGATCCATCGGGAAAATTCTTCGCACCTTTGTCACATCCAGATCACGATATGAAAATCCGCTTCTGCCAAAGTTAACCTGACAATCTAATAATTCCATATCTTCATGATGCTTTAAAAATTCATAAACGACTTCTTCATTTTCTTCCATAGAATAGGTGCAAGTAGAATATACAAGAATGCCCTCTTCTTTTAAGGTTTCATAGGCACTTTCTAAAATAAGCTTTTGGCGCATTGCACAGGAAGCCACATGTTCTACGCTCCAATCGTCCATTGCCTTGGCGTGTTTTTTAAACATGCCTTCGCCACTGCAAGGAGCATCTACCAAGACCTTATCAAACCAGCCGCCCATTTCCTTGGCCAGTTCATCGGGACGTGCATTGGTAATCATACATTCACTAAAACCTAAACGTTCCATATTGCTCATCAATACGGCAGCCCGCTTTGCCTCTATTTCATTACTGACTAGTAAACCACTGTGCTGCAATCTCGCGGCAATCTGTGTACTTTTGCCTCCCGGAGCTGCACACATATCCAACACCCAATCCCCCTCTTGTACATCCAAAACTTCTACGGCACTGGAAGCACTTGGCTCTTGCATATAAAACAGACCGGCAAGATGTGCAGGATGATTGCCTAACCCTTTTTCCTGGTGTGGAATATAAAAGGTTTCAGGACAGATCGCAGAAGGCTTACACTCACAAACAGACAGCTGTAAAAAAGCCTCAACGCTTATCTTTGTCGTATTAACACGCAACCCACGATAAGCATCTTCCTCTAACGTTTTTACATAAGCCTCATAATCCTCTTGCAGATATTCCTTCATCCGCTGCAGAAATTGTTCTTTCATACACATCCCTCCAATACCTTCGTATTTTATCATACTTCTTCAGCATATGCATCCAGCAGCAGTGAAGAATGTTTCAGATACCATCGTGTTGCCAGCTGCATGCTGAAGTAAAGCAAACCACCCACACAAGCGGGCAATAACAAATACATCAATAGTGAGACATCCGCTGAAAGCTTTAACAAGATCAATATGATATAGCCCCACAATAAGATGGTCGTTATAAAGATAGCTACAAACAAATATTTTCGCCATCTTCTTAAGAAGGTTTTTTCATATAATTTACGCATTGCGTCCTTTCGCTCACCAAAAACATAATACACACTGCAAGCAAGTTGCTGATGCTGAATGGTTTTATGCAGCAGCAGAAAATAAAGCAGTACACTGCCTCCTAGAAAGAAGATGCTGGCAATCGCAAAAAAGGTGAACAATTCCTTGAAATCAATGACTAGAACTTGCAGGAGCAAAGAATTTTTTAAGCTTATCTCATATAAATTACTAGTATTCAGATACTGCAATGCCTCTCTTACTTCCTCCACACTGTTTCCTTGATAAGTTACCTGTTTGATTTGGACATTTTTCACCAGGACATCCGCTAAACCGGTTTCATCCATATACACGGTTGCATCCTTTACCTGCTCGTTTCCTTCCATCATATCCATGCTCGGTAATAAGAAGCCGGCAATTTTCACATTCTTACGATACAACATACTGTTAATTGGTGTGGCTTCGATTGTATACGCTTGTACCTGTATTTGTTTACCGATCATCTCATCAGCAAAGCGAATATAGGCATACAATTTTTCCTGATAGCTCATTGTCTCATCGTTTGCATAGCGTTCATAAGGGAACCCCATTTCAATAGCGGTGGCTACATCAAGGACAATTTCATCCTGTGCAATTGGGGTGTAGTACACAATCTGTTTTCCATTATAAAAACGTGAAAAGACATCGATCGGCTGAATATCTTGAATGTTTACAAAATGATCTTGATATAATAAGCGTTTGTTACTGGAAGGAAAGCTTTTCATCTTCGATAAAGGATGTTGTTTCAAATAACCGCTTTTTACATACAAGGGATAGCCCAGATGCATTCCTAAAACGCCATTTGCAGTCTTATCCCCATCCTCATCCTCAAAAACCCCGGAAATCCGTAAAGGCAGGCCATACCAAGAAATTGTCATATGCAACAGTTTCTCTGCCGGTATCTTTTGATGAAAGAGCTGATGAGCCGTTTGCAACGAAAGACAAACTTCATCAAAGGTTGTAGGATAATGCCCCTGCAATTTTTTGATCCCGGCTTGCTTGGCAGTATTTGCCTCCACCACAGGCAAGTAATTTTCTAAGGGTATGGCTTCTTTATCGTAAATACCTTCCAGATAGGCATTAGCAAAGGTTGCATTGACCGCTACATAACTACATAGCAGATTGCCCTTCATATACTTCTGTAAGATCGAAACATCCTTTGATGATAGATTCGTTTTTAAAGCGGGATATAATGTCCCATCGTCCCCTTGGGCTATCTTATGGACGACAAATGAATTCGTCTTATCCTTTTGCAGCATGCCTAGCTCAATATTGACGATATCTAAGCTCGTTGTGCTCCATAAGATACAAACAAGGATCAATGACATCAATGTTAAAAATTTTAACGCATGATAAGGCCAGCGATAGCGACGATGTTGCTCCTCAAACATCGCATGCCATCCCTCTTTCTGCATGGTTACACCAGGTTGTTGAATATCCTGTATTTTTACTTCTTCATCTGCTTGATTATCACTGATTAAAATACCTTCACGAAATTCTAAGATGCGTTCACTATAGGCATGACAGGCAGGATCACCGACAACGATGACCAGTATGTGTTCACTATAAATTTTTAACAATTGATAAATGCTTTGCAGCTCTTCTTTTGAAAATGGCGTACTATCGGGATAAAAAATGATCGAACGATAGGTACGCAAAGCACTTCGGGCAAGCATCGTTTTCACTTTATCTTGAAAGCTGACTTCTTCAATGCTTTTTTCTGCTATGGAAGATAATTGCCAATCTTGCAGCACCTGTTTCACCTTTGTCTTTTCATATGCATATTGTAAAACAATATTTTCTTTCACACTTGCTGATGGTAAGAAAAGGAAATCGCCAAACCAGCTAGTCACACAGCTTGTGCGATACCGGCTTCTTTCCGTCACAGAGAAATTGGTTACTTTTGTTTCATCACACTGTAAAAATCCGGCATCCGCTTGTTTCATACCGGCCAAAAGATAACTGATGGCCTTTTCGGTTTCTTTTTCCTTAGCCGTAATGGCACAAAACCCATGTGCAGGTAATACAAAAGAGACATCTGTTAACAGATGCCGCTGTTTGTTTGTCATGGTGATATGGGATACTTTCAGCATGTTCAACACCTCTCTTTATAACTAGCATAATTTGCTTTAGAAAGTCAATGCCTGTAAGAGAATCGTAAGAACAAGCTAAGCTTCTTTCGAAGAAATCTTATGTAATAAATCATCTTCCTTGCGGGCATACGCACTGCCCACCTCATCTGTGAGGAAAGGTTGAATTTCCGGGTCATAATTACATAGTGTATTTAATTTATAAATGCCGCAATGATAAGGATCATCGAGATATTCCTGCGTTTCATCACCAGCCATAAAACGCCAGCCGCTATCCCATTCCTGCTGTGGTTCTTGTCGATACATATAACCGATTCGACAACCATCTACCAAAATGCGGTCACTGGCAATACAGCCATCTCCGCCTTCCCAATCATGGAGCAATTGTAATATTTCTTCCTTAGACTTCACAAATTTTTTGGGCATCGTCTGATACCAGCCATGTACGCCCCAAGCACCGCCTTCACTCAACAGCTGCTGCAACAATCGCATATGCAGCTGGAATAAGCCATCTGCCTCTTCATCCGTGCCACCATTACGCAAATTAAAATATAAGGCGCCACATAAAGAGCTTAAGGCAAATTCTTGCCAGTTCGCATACCAGGAAGACACCCTGCGGGCAATTGGCAAACAACGTTTCCAAAAGGCTTCTTCATCAATCAAATGACAGGCATACGCTCTGCGATATAGACCAATGATCTCATTGGCATCCCAAGCATAAAAGCCTTTGTCTTGTGTGAATGGATAAAAAAGCTGTGCATAACTTTGAAAATGCTCAAACATGGTTTTTGCTTCCGGCTGCAGATCTTGAAGATCAAACATCGGCTGTTCTTTCCAAAAAGATAAAAATTGAACATATTCACGGTGCGTTGTAAACAGATGTTCACAGCAGGCCTCCAAGCTTGTCACATCCTTTATGCCATAAAGCTTATTCAGATGGTTTCGCACTTCTTGCGCCTGTTCATCATTACACACATACATCTGTTCATAGCCCATATGCTCTGGGATGCCTGGCGTCTTACGGCAGGCTGAAATACCGCTGAGCAGTAATGTAAATTTTTTTAAAGATATTTCCCCGCCTGAAAGAGCATTGCGACACATCGCAGTGTATGCCTCTTGTATCTGCGGCAATAATGCCTTTGTGTGGCTCCATGTTGTTTCCTTTTGTTTTGTCATATA
>ERZ826396.2366-NODE-2366-length-15939-cov-17.378305_pt1 | contig 15939 bp, 20 predicted proteins | sample MGYA00519926_ERZ826396 | MGnify/ENA primary metagenome ERZ826396 (study PRJEB31778, sample SAMEA3449230) | human gut metagenome | biome: human gut; feature: human-associated habitat; material: faeces | place: United Kingdom | collected 2010/2012 ... | reverse complement strand
ACTTGTTATTCAGTATATCATACTGTCTAACAAATGGGGTGCAGTTCAAAAAGGAGAGGCGTCTTTTCATCAGGTATCCAGCACCAGATAATACAATGTGCGGTTGTCAGCGTCATAAACCGCTAAATCGAAGTTGACGGAGCCGCGCTTCATAATGTTTGGTTTCTCTGCGGCTTGTGAATTCCGGTCTTTCAGCAGGTAATACACCTTTTCGATGGGCGGCACAAAGGGTTCCTGTGTTTCGGGGTCATCAAGATAATTGCCGTACAGGAGCTGATTGACAGCTTCATCCGGTGGAAAAGCCTGCCATGTGCCGGCGTTTTCGATTTCTTCCAGCAAAGCATCGTCGGAAAACTGTATGATGGTGCAGGTGGTGCCGTCCCCATGGAATCCGTGGTCGTCATAGGTGGAAACCAATTCCCCTGCGGAAAGGTCTATGCCAGTGCCGAAAGCGGCTTTTCGCACAGCAGCGCTTTCCTCCGTATTTACAGGGGTCTGGAAGGTGAATAGAGCCAAAAAAAGCACAGTGATAGCGCGGAAAAACAGCATAAAAATCCCTCCATTTCTGCAAGCTTTTAGGTATCCAGTTTGTAGTAGTATAACGTCCGGTTGTCTGCGTCATATACGCTGAGGGTGAAGTTATAAGAAGAACGCTCCAGCAGGTCTGGATTTTCCTTTGCCTGACTGTGGCGGTCTTCCAGCAGATAATACCCCTTTTCCATGGGCGGAATCAGCGGTTCCTCTGGGGAATCCTTCCCTGTGACGCAGGGATAAATGGCGTATTCGTCTGTGTAGACACCGTAAAGGAGCGTTTTTACCGTTTCATCCGGCGGAAAAGGCTTCCAGAGATTGGGCTGCTGCTGGATGCGCTGGAGAAAGGCATCATCCTCAAAGGTGATGACCGTGCAGGATTTGCCGTCCCCTTGAAAACCGCTGTGGGTATCAAAAGACGACACCACTTCGCCGCCGGAAAGGCTGGTATGCAGATCTCTGCCAATGACCGAAGTGGGCTGTAAGCTGTAGCTGAGGATGAGAATGCCGGCTGCGCAGGCAAAGAGCACCCCGTCCCGTAATGTATACCGCATAGGTTCACTTCCCTTCAGAAATTTCTGTTGGTTTCAAGTTTTCCATTTTTTCTTTCAGCTCTGCCACTTCTTTCTCCAAGGCGTCCATGCGTTTTTTCTGGGAAAAGATATGGCTCACCAAAGCTGTGGATGCCAATGCCAGCAGAGGAGGCAGGATCAGAAGCATACCGCTCGACAGCGGAATCATGAGAGCCAGTGCGAAAAATACCCCTGTACTCAGAAGAAACAGGAAAAAGCGAGAAGGAAAATCCATCATATCACCTCGTTTGATGTCTTTTTTTCATCATAGCACAGAAGGCAGGGATGTCTTTGCATTGGGCAAAAACATTTCTTACAATTCTCTTACTGCCTGGAAAATGGGGCATCAGCTGCATTCCCATAAATCCATGTTGACTTCATACTTGTCATCAATGAATATGATATTTGCATCATACTTTTGGGCAAGGGCAAAAAACTTTGCGTTTTCTTCCAGCACATGTTCCATGGTGCACCAATCATCATCCATACGTTTTTCCATGATATTCGCATATGTTTTGATGTCCTGAAAATGATTGCGGATATAGTTTTCACTCATCACAAGGCAGTAATATCTAATGTGGGGAAGATATTCCTCTGTAAAATCCTTTTTCCAGTCAAAAGGGAGGTAGCTGCCTTCTATGATGAGATTTTGGCTGTTTTCAATGGCAGTTTTCGCCATTTCCCGCAGGATGGGCCACAGATAATCTATCAGTTCCGCATCATCCTCCGGTGTCAGATGGGTATAACCACTGCGGATGAGTCCCATTTTCAAATGGTCTATGGAAAAATAGGGGTATTGATACTGTGTAAGGAGTTTTTGTGCAAGGGCAGTTTTTCCAGTGTGAGAGGCTCCTGTGATGAATACAATCATTTTTGTTTTTCCCTTTCTGCAAATTTTTTATTTTAATTTATCATATATTTCCCCTTGGTTCAAATCCGCGGCAAAAGGGCACTTTTCTTGATTTTCTGCGGTTTTTGTGGTATATTATAAAATAACATGCCTATGGGCAGAAATAGCCCGTTTGTGCGTAGATAGTCATTTAAACACCCATCGGAGGAATGTAATATGGATATGAAACTGGAAATCGCAAAAAGCCTGTCCGCAGCCTGCGGCGTGGCAGCGGAAGAAATCGCGGCAGCCATCGAAGTGCCTGCCAATACAGACATGGGGGATTTTGCATACCCTTGCTTCAAACTGGCAAAGGTACTGCGTAAAGCGCCTCCCCTCATCGCGCAGGAAATCGGTGAAAAACTGGAAAAACCCGATTTCATCGCTGATGTCAAAATCGTTGGCGCATATATCAACTTCTTTATGGACAAGCATTTCTATACCAAAAAGGTACTGGAAACTGTTCTGACAGAAAAAGAAAACTACGGCAAAAGCGACATGGGCGCAGGTAAGACCATCGTTATCGACTACTCCTCTCCCAACATCGCAAAGCCTTTCCATGTAGGCCACCTGCGTTCTACTGTAATCGGTAACGCGCTGTACCAGATTCACAGCCAGCTGGGCTACAAATGCGTAGGCGTTAACCATCTGGGCGACTGGGGCACACAGTTCGGTAAACTCATCGTTGCTTACAAAAAATGGGGCAGCAAAGAAGCCGTTGAAGAAAAAGGCATTCAGGAACTCATGCGCATTTATGTAAAATTCCATGATGAAGCGGAAAAAGCGCCTGAACTGGATGACGAAGCACGTCTGTGGTTCGTAAAAATGCAGGATGGCGACGACGAAGCCCTGACACTGTGGAAATGGTTCTATGACATCAGTATCAAAGAATTTGAACGTGTTTACGATATGCTGGGCGTAAAATTCGACGCATACACCGGTGAAAGCTTCTACAACGACAAAATGGCAGCCGTTGTGGACGAACTGAAAGAAAAAGGTCTGCTGGAAGAAAGCGAAGGGGCAATGATTGTCAATCTGGAAGACAAGAACATGCCTCCTTGCCTGATTATCCGTAAAGACGGCGGCACACTCTACGCAACCCGTGACATCACAGCTGCTCTGTACCGCAAGAAAACATATAACTTCGATAAATGTATCTACCTGACAGCTCTGGACCAGAACCTGCACTTTGCGCAGTGGTTCGAAGTCATCCATAAAATGGGCTATGACTGGTACAAAGACCTGATTCATGTACCTTTTGGTCTGGTAAGTCTGGACAGCGGCAAACTTTCCACTCGTCACGGCAACGTGGTATTGATGGAAGACCTGCTCCATCAGGCAATTGCCGAAACAAAGAAAATCATCGAAGAAAAGAATCCTTCTCTGCCTGATAAAGAAGAAGTTGCGAAAAAAGTTGGTATCGGCGCCGTTATTTTCAACGACCTGTACAACACCCGTATCAAAGACGTTGTGTTCTCTTGGGAACGTATGCTGAACTTCGACGGCGAAACAGGTCCTTACGTACAGTATACTCATGCCCGTGCATGCAGCATCCTGAAAAAAGCACCTGATTTCACCGCAGAAAACATTGATTTCAGCAAACTGGATGACGAAGCATCCCTGAATGTCTGCAAACTGCTGGAAGCATTCCCTTCCAAGATTGTGGACGCAGCGGCGAAACTGGAACCTTATGTGCTCACAAGACATCTGGTTGCCATTTCTCAGGCGTTCAATAAGTTCTACCATGACAACCCCATCCTCAACAGCGAAGCAGAAGTGCGTCAGGCACGCCTGGCAGTGGTTGTGGCAGTGAAAACCGTTCTGGCAGCAGGTCTTGCACTGCTGGGCATTGACGCTCCAGAACAGATGTAAGAAAAAAGGGGGCTGGGCGTTCTATGAAAAAGGTGAAACTGTTTTATAACCCGTTTTCCGGCAACAAAACTTTCAAATTTGACTTGGATGTCTGTATTGGCGTTTTCCAGTCCGCAGGCTATGAGGTGCATCCCTTCCGCACCATGCAGCCCGGGGACATCGAAACCCATGTGGCACAGATGGATAAAGATTATGATATTGTGGTGGCTTCCGGCGGCGACGGCACTGTGAATATCGTCCTCAACGCCCTGATGCACAACAATTTGAAGATTCCTCTGGGCATCATCCCTTCCGGCACAGCCAATGACTTTGCTACTTTTTTGGGACTGAAAACAGGGGACTCCGAAGGGGCATGCCGTGTTATGACGGAAACCTCTCCCCGTAACGTGGATATCGGTCTGGTCAATGGGGAAACTTATTTCATCAATGTCTGCGCAGGGGGACTTTTGACCAATGTTTCCCAGACGGTAGACAAAGATGTGAAAAACGCTTTGGGAAATCTGTCTTATTATCTGAAAGGTATGGAACAGATTCCAAATTTCCACAAAATTCCCTTCCGCATCACTACATCTGATGAGGTGCTGGAAGAAGATTTGTATCTGTATATGATTATGAATAGCGCTGGTACTGGCAGCTTCACCAAGCTGTCACCGGAAGCATCCATTTCAGACGGCAAATTTGAATTCATTGGCATTCGGGCAAAATCCATACTGGAAATCCCTTCTGTGTTCCTGAAGATGCTCACAGGGGAACACATCAGGGATGAAAAGTCCATTCTGTATCGTCGGGACCATTATTTCAAGATCGAATGTCTGGACCCGGATTTTCAGATTATGGAATCCACAGTGGATGGAGAAATGGGACCCAAGATGCCCTTCACATTGGAGGTACTGCCCAAGGCTTACCCCATTTTTGGCAATTTTGAGAAAAAGAAACATGTTTCACGTGAAACACCATTGGCAAAGCTCAACGCTGTGGTGAAAAACGGCAAATAATAGCATGTCGTCAAAACCTCATTTCATGCAAGGTTTTGACGAGTAAGACAAGAAGTGCAAGCCAGAAATTCTTTCGGGAGTTTCTGGCTTTTTTATGTTTCACGTGAAACACCATAGGACTTGTTTGACGCTCCTGTTTCACGTGAAACATAAATTTTACCGTCAAAATTGCCGAAAAGAGTACCTTTTATGGAAGAAATGTTTTTTTGCAACCTGCCATTTTTCTTTTCACCATAAAAAAATTGTGCTATAATACCCCATAGAAGATCGACAGAAAGGCGGGAAAACCACATGGGAAAAGTCAGAGTTATTGCAATCACCAACCAGAAAGGCGGTGTGGGAAAGACCACCACTGCCATCAATCTGTCTGCCTGCCTTGCTGCTGCGGGCAAAAAAGTGCTGACCATCGACGCGGATCAGCAGGGCAATACCACCAGCGGTTTGGGGCTGGACAAAAACGGTGTGCCCTTGACCATTTATGATGTGTTTCTGGAACAGGCAACCATCGCCGAAGTGAAACAGCCCACATGCGTAGAGGGCCTGGAAGTGCTTCCGGCAAATATCAGCCTGACAGGAGCGGAAATCGAACTCATCGGCAAAGACGACAGAGAGTATATTTTAAAGGAAGCTTTGGACAAAGTGAAAGACGATTACGATTTCGTCATCATCGACTGTCCGCCTTCCCTGAACCTCATCACCATCAACGCATTGACAGCGGCAGATACGGTGCTGGTTCCTATCCAGTGTGAATATTTTGCGCTGGAAGGTCTGGAACAGCTCCTCCACGCGGTAAATCTGGTGCGGAAACGTCTGAACCGTCATTTGGAAATCGAAGGCATTGTCTTTACCATGTATGATGCCCGCACAAATCTTTCTTTGCAGGTGGTGGAAGAAGTCAAACGGAGTCTGGGCGAAAATGTCTATCGCAGCATCATTCCCCGTAATGTCCGTTTGGGCGAAGCCCCCAGCCATGGTCTGCCCATTCATCTCTACGACCCCAAATCTAAAGGGGCAGAAAGCTATGGTCTGCTGGCAGAAGAAGTCATGGAAAAGGAGTGGGACTAAATGGCGACGAAAAAGGGACTGGGTGCCAAGGGACTTGGCATTGAAGCCTTGATCCATAATAAAATGGAAGATTTCGAAAGCGACGGCGGCGGTGTGCTGGAACTGGATTTGAATAAAATCGAGCCCAACCGCAAACAGCCCCGGAAGCATTTCGATGAAACAGCTTTGGAAGAACTGGCAACTTCTTTGAAAAACTACGGCATGATTCAGCCTGTGGTGGTAAAGAAAAATAAAGAGGGCTATTATGAACTCATTGCCGGCGAACGTCGTTGGCGTGCGGCAAAAATCGCAGGTCTGACCAAAATCCCTGCCATTATTAAGAAATGGGAAGAAGGGGAAGCCTTTGAGGCGGCTCTGGTGGAAAACCTCCAGCGGGAAGATCTGAACCCTATGGAAGAAGCCCAGAGTTATCAGCGTTTGCAGGAAGAATTTGGTTTGAGTCAGGAACAGATTGCCGATAAAGTGGGCAAGAGCCGTCCTGCCGTTGCCAATGCTCTGCGTCTGCTGCAATTGGACGAACGTGTCCGCAATTTTGTGGTGGAAAATAAGCTCACCGCCGGACATGCCCGTGCGCTGCTGCCTCTCACCGATGGGGAAGCCCAGTTTGAAGTGGCAGAACACATCATCGAGGAAGGCTTGAGCGTTCGTGCCGTGGAAGCCATGGTAAAAAGTATGCTGGAAACAGCAGAAACACCTGCGGCGGAAGAAGAAGCGCCTAAAAAGACACAAAGCCCTGTCCTGCGTCAGATTGAGGACGAATTGAAGGGAATTTTTGCCACAAAGGTAAAAGTCACCCAAAAGAAAAATAAGGGCAAAATAGAAATTGAGTATTATTCCGACGAAGACTTGGATCGTCTGTTGGTACTGATGAAAAAACTGGAAACAGAAAGGTAATGAGGCAAGATGACAGCACTGACAGCATTGGCGCAGAAATATGCGCTGCTTTTGTTTGGACTGCTGGGGCTTGCGGTGGTGATTCTGTTCATTCTGTGTATCATCCTGTTTGTGAAAATCAATCGGGAGAAAAAACGGTATGACATTTTTATGGGAACCAGCCGCCGACCACCCCATAACTTGGAAATGAAAATTCAGGAATATTTCGATACTGTAAAAGGCATCGAAAAAAAATACGATAAACTGCTGGATATGGTAACGGATATGGACAAAACCGATAAATCCAAAATCCAGAAAGTAGGGCTTATCCGCTATAACCCCTTCGAGGAAATGGGCGGTAACCTTTGCTTCGCTCTGGCATTGCTGGATGGGGAAGATAACGGCGTTGTCCTCAACGGTATCCATAGCCGTACCGGTTCCTTTACCTATGCCAAACCCATTGAAATGGGTGTCAGCATTTATATGCTGTCCGATGAAGAAAAACAGGCAGTGAAAATGGCACAGGAACAGTCCTATAAACCGGAACATGAAAAAGTGGTGAAAGTCAAATTCAAACCCTTCTTCAAACGCCGCTATGCACCTATGGATGACCAGCTCACACTGGAACAGGTGGAAACACCCAAGGAAAAAATCCAGTCCATTGGTGATGTAACTTCGGCAGAACAGGAACAGATTCAACAGGAAGAAACATTGGCAGGACAGATCGCTGCCGCTGAAGATTTTTCTTCTGAGGATGCCGAAAAAATGCTGGCTGAAATCCAGCAGGAAACTTTGGACTTCTTTGAAGACGATGAACCAGAAATGGACGACTTGGAAGAATCCGAAGAAAAAGAAAAACATCAGGCAGAATGAGATTTGCCGTGGGAAACCACGGCATGAGGGTGTCGAAAAAGTCGACACCCTTCGTCAAAATCAGGATTTTGACGAGGTTACTAGATGTATAAACAGTATGGTCAAGCACTTTGCTTTGCAAAGTCAGCTTCGCTGCCCCCGTTTCTTCGGGGTGCAGAGTATCCATCGGCATAAAAATGCCTTGAAACGTGCTGTTTTCCTCGTCGGAAGTGAATTCCGACTGCGGGTTGAATTTGGGGAAACCACACCGCAAGAGATGCGGGCAGCCATTTATGGCTGACATTTGCGGAGCAAATGTGTTGACCCTTCGTTTCCCAAGCCCTTCCGCGGTTCTACAAATGTGTAAAATCCGATTTTTTGATAGTCTGTTGCCGTGGGAAACCACGGCATTTTTTATCAGACCTGTGTATAACTCTGTGGAAATGTGTATAAAATCAGCAAAAATCTGTGGATAAACCTGTGTATACAAAAAGTTATCCACAGGTTGTGTGACAAACGAAACGATAACAAAAGATTATGTCAACATACGAATGGAAAGAAAGAGAGGTGTTTCCCATGGCTTATCGCATGGTTTTCTCCGATATGGACGGCACACTTTTGAAAAGCGCGTCAGAACTTTCGGAAAAAAATATAGAAATGGTTGGAAAAGCAGTGGATCAGGGTGTGGAATTTGTCATCTGCACTGGCCGCGGCGTTTATGGTGTGGAACGGTTTCTGGAAAAACTGCATCTCTTGGGTCGTCCAGGTTATGTCATCTGCCAGAACGGCGCTGCTGTGTATAACTTGGAGAATATGGAAATGGTGCTGAAACATTCTTTTTCTTCTGACGACCTGCGCCCTGTGGTGGAAGCAGCAAGGGCAGAAGGGGTGGAAGTCTATCTCTATGACGACCGTACCTTTTTGGCGGAAAAAGTGACCCCTCAGGTAGAAGCATATTGCCGTGTCATGCATGCAGATATGCGGATTCTGCCAGATGGACTGGAATATGAAGGATATTTCACCAAATGCCTTCTCAGTGGTTCTTATGAACAGCTGGATGCGGTGCGGAAACGGGTGGAACCCATCATTGCGGGAAAACTGAATCATTTCTTCTCTGGCCCACAGTATCTGGAATTTGTCAAAACTGGTGTCAGCAAGGGCGAAGCTCTGCGGGAAACGGCAGAGAAAGCCGGTGTACCTCTGGGGGAGGTCATTGCCATTGGGGACAGTGAAAATGACTTGTCCATGATTCAGGCAGCAGGTCTTGGTGTTGCCGTGGCGAATGCCCAGGAACATGTGAAGGCAGCAGCAGATTATGTGACAGAAACCACTTGCGAACAGGATGCTGTGGCAGATGTGCTCCAGCGGTTTGTGTTGGGCGAACAATAAGAAAAAGGACAGAATGAGGAGCATCTTCATCAGAAAATAAAGCAGGCTGAAATCCTTATGATATAAAAGGATATCAGTCTGCTTCTTCAGAATTTTATTTGATGGGAATTTTCCTTGCTGTCCTTTTTTCATTGGTTACATTTGGAGGTGTTTGGTATGATAGCAGTGGTTTGTATATTGATATTGGCAGCACTGTTTTTCATCATCAGCGGTTTTTTGTATGGTGGAAAGGGCAGTTGGCTCATTGCGGGATTTGGTACATCTTCCAGAGAAGAACGGGCAAAATATGATGAAAAGAAAGTGTGCCGGGCAATGGGTGTTTTCTGTACCATCTGCGGCGTGATGCTTTGTCTGCTGGCATATCTGGGCAGTCAGGTGGAACAGGGGCAAATGGCGGAAAAACAGCTCCTGCCCTTTGGCATCGTCTTTCTTGTGGTGCTTTTGGCAGCATTGGCAGGTGTTGCCCGTTATATCCGTAAGGCAGGGCGGAAATAACCTTGTTTTTGGGCATAAAAAAACCCGGCGATCGGGGAATCGTCGGGCGTCGGACGTGATAAACGTCCGGGGGCATAGTTTATGTACAGGAAAAGGGGCCTCCTTGTACGGTACTATCATACCGCAATTGGGCAAAAGAATCTATAAGAAACGCATTAGAATTTCATTAAAAAAAACAAATGTATTTTTTTTGTAGTTCCCGAAAAAAATACTTGCCTTTTTGTCTTTGTGTGCTATAATATTCTTCAACAAGGCGTGAAACGGCTGTATTTCAGCTGTTCGGAAGAAAGCTAAGCTGTGGAAATTCCCCCAGAGAGCCGGCGTTTGGTGCGAGCCGGCGGAAGGAAAACAGCCCTCCACTTTCGGAGCTGTCGGTGAAAGCCGAAAGGGTAAGCCCTTTATCGCTGTTCAAGTGGTTCGGAAATATTTTTTTCGGGCAATGCGGGTGGCAACGCGGGAGTAACTCTCGTCCCTCTTTTTGGGATCGGGGGTTTTTTTATTTGCCAAAAAAACCCCGTATCCTCGACATTCGTATATATTTACAAACCGAAAGGAGACAAAAAAATGTTAGACATCAAATTTGTAAGAGAAAACCCTGAAATCGTTAAGGAAAATATCCGTAAGAAATTCCAGGACAGCAAACTGCCTCTGGTAGACGAAGTCATCGAACTGGATCAGGAAAACAGAACCATCAAACAGGAAGTAGAAGCTCTGCGCGCACAGAGAAATAAACTGTCCAAACAGATCGGCGGTCTCATGGCAAAAGGCGAAAAAGAAGAAGCTGAAAAAGTAAAAGCACAGATCGCTGCTGATGCAGAACGCGTGGACGAACTGACAGCAAAAGAAAAAGATGTGGAAGAACGCATCAAAAAAATCATGATGACCATTCCTAACATCATCGATCCTTCCGTTCCCATCGGTAAAGACGACAGCGAAAACGTGGAAGTAGAAAGATTCGGCGAACCCGTTGTTCCTGATTTCGAAATCCCTTACCACACAGATATTATGGAAAGCTTCGGCGGCATCGACCTGGACAGCGCTAGAAAAGTAGCTGGTAACGGTTTCTACTACCTGATGGGCGATATCGCAAGACTGCACTCCGCAGTACTGGCTTATGCAAGAGATTTCATGATCGGCAGAGGCTTCAAATACTGCATCCCTCCTTTCATGATCCGCAGCAACGTTGTAACAGGCGTTATGAGCTTTGCAGAAATGGATGCGATGATGTATAAAATCGAAGGTGAAGACCTGTACCTGATCGGTACCAGCGAACACTCCATGATCGGTAAATTCATCGACACCATGAACAAAGAAGAAGACCTGCCTCAGACACTGACCAGCTATTCTCCTTGCTTCCGTAAAGAAAAAGGTGCACACGGTATCGAAGAAAGAGGCGTTTACCGTATCCACCAGTTCGAAAAACAGGAAATGATCGTTGTATGTAAACCTGAAGAAAGCCCTATGTGGTTCGATAAACTGTGGCAGAACACTGTTGACCTGTTCCGTTCCATGGATATCCCCGTAAGAACACTGGAATGCTGCTCCGGCGACCTGGCAGACCTGAAAGTAAAATCCGTTGACGTAGAAGCTTGGTCTCCTAGACAGAAAAAATACTTCGAAGTTGGTAGCTGCTCCAACCTGAGCGATGCACAGGCAAGAAGACTGGGTATCCGCGTGGTTGCAAAAGACGGCAGAAAATACTTCGCGCATACACTGAACAACACTGTTGCAGCGCCTCCTAGAATGCTGATCGCGTTCCTGGAAAACAACCTGCAGGCAGATGGCAGCGTAAGAATCCCCGAAGTACTGCGTCCTTACATGGGCGGTCAGGAAAAACTGGAAAAAGTAAAATAATCTGACGATGCTTTTTGGAGCCGGTTCTTTCAGAGCCGGCTCTGTTTATAAAAAAATTGCGATTCTGTGAAAAAAAGGTTTGACAGATGGACAGAATGATGGTATACTGTTTCTTGCAGTAGGCTACTTGGAGAAGTACTCAAGAGGCTGAAGAGGTGCCCCTGCTAAGGGTATAGGTCGTTAACGCGGCGCGAGGGTTCAAATCCCTCCTTCTCCGGTAAAGACATCAACTGAGGTTGATGTCTTTTTTTGTTTTCAAAAGAAAAGATGGAACCCGAGCGCCGCGCTGAAGATGCGAAAAACAAAAAAGAAATCTCTTTTCCCATGGAAAAGACCGCAAAGCCGCTGTCACTGCGTCCCTTGTTACAGTTCTGTAAGGGCGGGACTGCGTAATCGCCAGCAGGCTTTGCTGATGAGGTGGGTCGTTCAAATCCCTCCTTCTCCGGTAAAGACATCAACGCTTGCAATTCCAAAAGGAATTTGCAGGGATGTCTTTTTTTGTTTTCAAAAGAAAAGATGGAACCCGAGGGTCGCGCTGAAGATGCGAAAAACAAAAAAGAAATCTCTTTTCCCATGGAAAAGACCGCAAAGCCGCTGTCACTGCGTCCCTTGTTACAGTTCTGTAAGGGCGGGACTGCGTAATCGCCAGCAGGCTTTGCTGATGAGGTGGGTCGTTCAAATCCCTCCTTCTCCGGTAAAGACATCAACGCTTGCAATTCCGAAAGGAATTTGCAGGGATGTCTTTTTTTGTTCAAAAGAAAAAGCATGGAACCCGAGTGCCGCTGCTCAAATCCATCTACCACATAGAAAGCCCGCAGAATCGAACTTTCATCCTGCGGGCTTTTTTGATCATTCCTCTATTTCATACACCATTTCTCCGCTGTAGCACACCTCTACCATACATTCTACCAGTGCCTCTCCCTTTGTCAGCAGACCGCTCCATTTTGCCTGCCAATAACCATATGTTTCGTCAATGACCTCCAACCGTTCCAAATGGGGCAGAAAATCCTTTAGAAGCCATTTTTCGCCGGAAAAAGCCCCTGTTTCCCCCGGTCCATCAAAAACATATAGAAAGGAAGAATCCCAGTCTGTACCCGTCAATATGACTTTTGCCATTGCCGTCTGTTCACATGGGGAATCAGTGGAAAAAACACCGTAGGGAAAGTGGCAGACCAGTGTTTCTTCGTCTGCCTCCAGTTTTGTCAGATACCCGTCGTGGAGGCTGTAGGGCAGGGAATATAAGGGTTGTGTCAGGGTTGTTTTCATAGGTCGCTCCTTTTTGTTTTTGCTTAGCATAACGGACAGGAAGGGGGCTGTCAAGAAATCAGATATATTCTTAAGAAAACATTCGGAAAATAGAAAAGCTGGAATCCTCATAAAGAATTCCAGCTTTCTGATTTTTTAGATTGCTTTTGAAAGGACCTAGCCTTTCATCCGAACATGTTAGAATCCGTAAACGGCTGTGATGTTTGCGCTTACTTCAATGTCTTCATAAGAAATGTTGGTGTTTCTGTTGGCACTGCCTGTTGCCATAGCATCCATGACCATGGCTTCTTCTGCACCGTAATTCATTTCTTTATAGCTGGTGGAGGTGTTGCGGCTGTTTTCCACAACGGATACCACCTGTCCCAGCGGTTTGCCGTAAGCCTGTGCAATGACTGTAGCAGAGGACTGGGCTGCTTTTACGGCTTCTGTCAACGCCTGATTGTAGTAGGTTTCCGGTTTTTCCAGAGAGAATGTGACGCCGTTGGTGCCGGTTGCCCCTGCGTTCAGCGCAGCGTCTACATATTTTCCGGCATTGTCTACGTCATTGGTGGTCACATTCACAGAGGTGTAAGCCTGATAATTTTCCAGAATCTGTTTGTCTGTTTTTTCGTCATAACGGTAAGAAGGGTATACAGAGATGTGAGATGTCACAATATCCTCCTCTGTAACGCCCAGTGCCTTCATGGCAGCAATGACGTCTGTCAGTTCTTCATTCACATCTTTCTGTGCCTGCGCTGCTGTTTTTGCGGTCTTTTCCACAGTCACATGGATGGTGGCTACATCAGGTGCTACCTTCACGATGCCCTGTCCGTTTACGGTAATGGTGTTTGCCGCAGGTTCCGCTGCCAGCGCCATAGTGCTCATGCCCAAAGCCAGTACTGCCGCTGCCATACATGCCATCATGTTTCTTTTCCATTTTTTCATACCAACAACCCCTTTCCAGTTTAGGACTCTTTCTTACATACGGATTCTTTTTTCTTTTGGACGAGGAAAAATACAGAAAAGTTGCAGGATTTTCTGATTTTTTTCAAAAAAGATCAAAAATAAATTCAATGATATGCAAAAGCAAATTCAGAAGGACTTCCAACAGACTCTTACGTTTTTTCTTTGTTTTCTTTTTTCCCATGATGATTCCCGCTTTCAGAAAATGGCATCCAATATGGTCAGAATCCCGTCCACCACAAATTCAAAGATATGCAAAAAAATATTGCGCCGTTTTTCTTTTTTGGATTTTTCCTTCTTTTTCATGGCGTCCTCCTTTCGGGGATGCTCAGCCGTTCAGAGGTTTTTCCCGTTTGATGCCCACATAGGCTCCGTCGATGCATTCTCCCACGGCAGGATAGCCCAATGCCTCATAATAACGGCTCAAATCGTCGTTGACCTTCTGGGAATCCAGCCGCAGCACTTCTTTTCCGGCGTTGCGGGCATAGGTTTCCGCAAAGGTGAGGATTTCCCGTCCCAATCCCGGATAAGCAGGGTCTGTGGCAAGGTGATGGACGTAATAAGCGTCTTTGTCGTTGTCCCATCTGGGGTCTACGTCAAAAAGGGCAATGACGCCAATGGCTTTGTCCCCATCCATGGCAAGAAACACGCTGCTTTCCCCTATGCGCTCTGCAAAATATTCGGCAGGGTATACGGTCAGATAAGCGGTCTTGTTCCACTGATACAAGCCTTTTTCGTCCATCCAGTCGATGCGTTTTTGCAGCAGGGCAAGGATGGTGGGCACATCCTCCAGAACAGCCTGCCGCATTTCTTTGCTCATCATTTCAGTCTTTCCCATTCTGCTTCCTTGAAGCCTACCAGCACAAAATCATCGCCGATGATGAGGGGACGTTTCACCAGCATGCCGTTGGTAGCCAAAAGGGCAAACTGTTCCTCGTCGCTCATGTCCGCCAGTTTGTCTTTGAGCTGCATTTCCTTATAAAGCATACCGCTGGTGTTGAAGAATTTTTTCAGAGGCAGACCGCTTTTGGCGTGCCACTGTTTCAGTTCTTCCGCGGTAGGGTTGTTTTCCACGATATGACGGTCGATAAAGTCTACACCTGCACCTTCCAGCCATGCTTTGGCTTTTTTGCAGGTGCTGCATTTGGGATATTCCAGAAATAATACGGACATGTGAGTCCCTCCTTTTTTGTTTCCATGATATTTTTTTCAGTATAGCATGGGGCAGGGCAAAAGACAAAAGGTTTTTGCAGACGGTCAGATTTCGCTTTTTTTCCTCCCTTGAACGTGCTACAATAGGGACAAGAGAGAAAAGGAGGAGGAGTCTATGAAATTTGGATTCATCGGCGCCGGCAACATGGTCAGCGCCATTGTCAAAGGCATGACTGCCAACGGTTATGACGGAAAAAATATTTTTATCACTAGCAAGACTGTGACTTCCGCGGCAAAACTTGCGGAAGCCTGCGGCGCAAACAGCTGCCAGACAGCCGGAGAAGTCATTGCCGCAAGCGATGTGGTGGTACTGGGTGTCAAACCCCATATTCTGGCGGAAATCCTGCCGGGCTTGCAGGAAGATTTCGCAGCAAAGAAACCCTTGGTGGTGTCCATTGCCGCAGGAAAAACGCTGGCGTATCTGGCAGAAAACTTGCCCAAAGATACACCCATCGTTCGTGTAATGCCCAATATCAACGCCAAAATCGGCGCGTCTACCACAGGCATCTGCCATAACGACGCTGTGACAGCAGAGCAGCTGGAAGCGGTGAAGGCAGTCTTTGCTACCATTGGCAGTGTGGCAGAAATCCCTGAAAATCATTTCGGTATTTTCAGTGTCATCGGTGGCGCATCTGTTGCCTTTGCTTATATGTATATGGACGCTTTGGCAAGAGCCGCACTGAAAGCGGGTATGCCCAAGAAACAGGCGCTGGAAATTGCAGCGGAAACCGTCAAAGGCAGTGCGGAAATGGTGCTCAAAAGTGGGGAAGCCCCTTGGTCTTTAGTGGATCAGGTATGTTCTCCCGGCGGCACCACCATCGAAGGTGTTACCACACTCCAGGCAAAAGGTTTCGAAGCAGCAGTGGTAGCGGCTTTTGACGCAGTGCTGGAAAAAGATAAAAAGATCGGACGCGGAGAGGTTTGATCAAAGGACTGCGGTGTTTTGCCCCAGCTTTTTCCTTTGTGAAAAACGCTTAAAAGGGAAGGCTTAATAGTGATAAGGTACTATTTAGCTTTGCGAGGGGCAGAGAACGGTGTGACCGCAATGGTCACGCCGTTTTTCTGCGTCCAGGGGTGGATTTCGCAACAACAGGCTCGGAAATCACAGGAATCTCTACATCATCCACGAAGT
>ERZ826396.2363-NODE-2363-length-15961-cov-3.252986_pt1 | contig 15961 bp, 14 predicted proteins | sample MGYA00519926_ERZ826396 | MGnify/ENA primary metagenome ERZ826396 (study PRJEB31778, sample SAMEA3449230) | human gut metagenome | biome: human gut; feature: human-associated habitat; material: faeces | place: United Kingdom | collected 2010/2012 ... | reverse complement strand
CGGCATTTGAGGAGCGGATCCAGAAGGCCAGAAATGGCTTCATGTACAGCCTGGAAGTATTAGAGAGACAGTTTGACTTAAACTCCCCGGAAGGGAAGACCGCATTTTTAAAAGAGGCCGCGTCACGGCTTGGCGAGTTTGAAGAGCAGATCGAGCGGGATAATTATACTGAGGCGGTAGCAAGAGCGTACCGGGTATCATTTGAGGACCTGAAAAGGCTCGTGTCAAAGACGGCAGTTGAGAAGGGACTAGCGGCTCCGGCCAGGAGACCGAAGCAGACTACGTCTGTTCAGGAGAAGGAGGATGGCAATCTGAAATCCCAGAAGATTCTTCTGACCTGGATGATCGAGGATCACAGTGTGTTCTCCCAAGTAAAGACCTATCTTTCGCCGGAGGATTTCACAGGTCGGATTTACCGGGAAGTAGCAGAGCTTCTCTATAAGCAGTACGAAGAAGGAAGTGTAAATCCTGCCAGAATTCTGAATCATTTTACCGATGAGGAGGAGCATAGGGAGGCAGCGTCCTTGTTTCATACGAAGATTCGGGAGCTTTCCACGAAGGAAGAGCAGGAAAAGGCGCTCAAAGAGACGGTGATCCGGGTAAAGAACCACAGTATTGAAGAGGCAGGACGGACGCTGGACCCGACGGACATCAGGGGACTGCAGAAGCTAATGGAAGCGAAAAAGGATCTGCAAAAACTATTTCAGATGCAGATTTCCATAAAATAAAAAGATAGAACAAGCGATGAGAGGATGGACAAAAGCATGGAAGAAAACGTAGCAAAATTTGAGGAAAAGCTGAAGGATCTTCTTGCCCTTGGAAAGAAGAAAAAGAGTATTCTGGAAATCCAGGAGATCAATGATTTTTTCACAGATATGGAGCTCAACTCTGAGCAGATGGAGAAGGTATTTGATTATTTGGAAGCAAACAATATTGATGTGCTCCGGATCAGTGCAGACGATGATGCGGACGATGATGTGGAGATCATGCTTTCGGACGAGGACGAGGTAGATATTGAAAAGATCGATCTGTCTGTTCCGGACGGAATCAGTATTGAAGATCCTGTGCGTATGTACTTAAAGGAAATCGGAAAGGTGCCGCTCTTGACGGCTGATGAAGAGGTGGATCTGGCCAAGCGTATGGCTGACGGAGACGAGGATGCGAAAAAGCGCCTGGCAGAAGCGAACTTAAGGCTGGTAGTCAGCATTGCCAAGCGTTATGTGGGACGCGGGATGCTCTTTCTGGATCTGATCCAGGAGGGAAATTTAGGTCTGATTAAAGCTGTGGAAAAATTTGATTATCATAAAGGATTTAAGTTCAGTACCTATGCCACCTGGTGGATCCGTCAGGCGATCACCAGGGCGATCGCAGACCAGGCAAGGACCATCCGTATCCCGGTACACATGGTGGAGACCATCAATAAGCTGATCCGTGTGTCCAGACAGTTACTGCAGGAACTGGGAAGGGAACCTACGCCGGAGGAGATTGCGGCACAGCTGGACATGCCTGTAGAGAGAGTACGCGAGATCTTAAAGATATCCCAGGAACCGGTGTCTCTGGAGACGCCGATCGGAGAAGAAGAGGACAGCCATCTGGGAGACTTCATCCAGGACGACAATGTGCCGGTACCGGCAGAGGCAGCAGCCCAGACCCTGTTAAAGGAACAGCTGGACGAGGTTCTGGACACTTTGACAGAGCGGGAGCAGAAGGTATTAAGACTCAGGTTCGGCATGAACGACGGAAGAGCCAGGACACTGGAAGAGGTCGGCAAGGAATTTGACGTAACCAGAGAGCGTATCCGACAGATCGAGGCAAAAGCACTCCGGAAGCTCCGTCACCCCAGCCGCAGCAGAAAATTAAGAGATTATCTGGATTAAGAAAGAGGCGCCTATGGAACTATCAAAAAGACTTCATGCAGTTGCAGGTCTTGTGACAGAGGGCGCCTCTGTTGCAGATATTGGGACTGATCATGGATACATACCCATCTATCTGATCCAGGAAAGAATCGCGTCAAAGGTGATCGCCCTGGATGTAAAAAAAGGTCCGCTGGAGCGGGCAAGGATGCATATCATCGGCCACGGGCTGAAAGGACAGATTGAGACCAGGCTTTCCGACGGCCTCAGGGAAGTGGCACCGGGGGAGGTGGATACGATGATCGCCGCCGGAATGGGGGGCGGTCTTGTGATCCATATCCTGAAAGACAGTCCGGAGACAGTGAAAGAGATATCCTCCTTTATTCTGCAGCCCCAGTCCGAGATTGATAAGGTGCGCAGGTATTTAAATGAGCACGGTTATCGAATTGTGGAGGAGCGGATGGTGGAAGAAAGCGGCAAATTCTATCCCATGATGCGGGCCGTCCACGGAAGCGGCGAACCCTATGAGGAATATGAATATCTGTACGGCAAAAGGCTTCTTGAGGAGAAAGATCCTGTGCTTAGGACGTATCTTCTGCGGGAGCAAGGAATCAGAGAAAGTATCTTAGAGCAGCTTCGCCGCCACAAAAACAGCCCTACCGCAAGGGAGCGGGAAAAAGAGGTGCAGGAGGAGTGGAGAAAGATCCGCCAGGCTCTTGCACACTATGAAGCATAACAGGAGGTTACAGATGAAGTGCCGGGAAATCATAGAGAACATTGAAAAATCTTATTCCAGAAACTATGCGCTGGAATGGGACAACGTAGGACTTCTGGCCGGGAGTCATGAAAAAGAAGTTAGACGCATATATGTAGCATTGGATGCTACCGATGAGGTGATCGAGGCGGCAAAAGCCGCCGGTGCGGATCTTCTGGTGACACATCATCCCATGATCTTTTCGCCGGTGTCCCGGATCACAGATGAGGATTTTATCGGAAGACGGCTGCTCCGGCTGATCCAGGGAAATATAGCTTACTATGCGATGCATACAAACTATGATGTGCTGCGTATGTCGGAGCTTTCAGGCGAATATCTGGGCCTGTCAGACGCCAGGATCCTGGAGGTCACCTGTGAGACGCCGAAAGAGGAGGGAATCGGACGTGTGGCAGATCTTCCGGATCCCGTTTCCCTTCAGGATTACTGTGAAACGGTAAAGAAAGCCTTCGGGCTTCAGACAGTCCAGGTGTTTGGAGACCTTGCGGGAGCGGTGAAAAGGATCGCAGTCTCACCCGGCTCCGGAAAGAGTATGATAGATCCGGCGATCGCCATGGGTGCAGACGTACTGGTTACCGGAGACATCGGACATCATGAGGGAATTGACGCCGTGGCCCGGGGACTTGCGGTGATCGATGCCGGACACTACGGGATCGAACATATTTTTATCAAAGATATGAAACAGTTTCTGGAGCGAAGCTTTGCAGGCGTGGAAGTCATAACGGCGCCCAGAAAGGATCCGTTTACAGTGCTGTGATAAAAAGACTGGAGGGAGAGTATGGACAGAAAGACGTATCACGTTCAGATCGGAGAAGATATCCGGGAATATCCGGAAGGGACTACCTATCTTGAGATTGCAGAGGAATATCAGAAGGATTACCCGGAAGATATCGTTTTAGTATTTGTGGATGGAAAGCTGCAGGAGCTGACCAAACAAATAAAGGGCGACTGTGTCTTGAAATTCGAGACCACGGCAGACCAAGCCGGACATAAGACCTATAAAAGAAGCATGAGCCTGATGCTGGTCAAGGCTGTCTATGATGTGGGACATCACGAAAATATCGAGAAGGTGCGGATCCATTATTCTGTCAGCAAAGGATATTACTGTACTATTACCGGAAAGGTAAAGGTAGACCAGGAGTTCCTCGACCAGGTATCAGCCAGGATGGAGGAGATGGTGGCGATGGATCTGCCGATCCGGAAAAGGTCTGTACATACCGATGACGCTATTGCGTTATTCCGCCAGCATGGAATGTATGATAAGGAGCGTCTGTTTGAGTACAGACGGGTGTCCAAGGTCAACATTTACAGTATGAACGAGTTTGAGGACTATTTTTACGGCTACATGGTGCCTAGTGCGAAATATCTGAAATATTTTAAGCTCTATCTCTATGATGAAGGATTTGTAATCCAGATGCCGGAACGCAAGAACCCCAAGGAGGTGCCGCCTTTTGAGCCGCAGAATAAACTGTTCCATGTGCTGAAGGAGTCTACAAGATGGGGAGACATGCAGGGGATTGAAACGGTAGGCGATCTGAACGATAAGATTACCGGAGGGGATTTAAGTGAGATCGTCTTGGTGCAGGAGGCGCTGCAGGAAAAAAAGATCGCAGATATCGCGGCAGAGATAGCCAGGCGCCCGGAGGTCAAATTTGTGCTGATTGCCGGGCCATCCTCTTCTGGAAAGACCACATTTTCTCATCGCCTGTCTGTCCAGCTTCGGGTAAACGGACTGACACCTCATCCGATCGCGGTAGACAATTATTTTGTGGAAAGGGAAGAAAATCCAAAAGATGAGAATGGGAATTTTGATTTCGAGTGCCTGGAGGCTGTGGATGTGGATCTGTTTAACAGGCAGCTTTCCGATCTGCTGGAGGGGAAAGAGGTAACAATTCCCACATTTAATTTTGTGACAGGGCATAAGGAATACGGAAATCAGCGCAAGAAGCTGGGGGCCAATGATGTGCTTGTAATAGAAGGGATCCACTGCCTGAATCCTGAGCTGACCAGACAGCTGGATGACAGAAATAAGTTTAAGATTTATATCAGCGCTCTGACCCAGCTGAATATTGATGAGCATAACCGGATTCCTACCACGGACGGACGCCTTCTCCGAAGGATCGTGCGGGACGCCAGGACCAGAGGATCATCGGCTAAAGATACGATCCGGATGTGGCCGTCGGTACGGATGGGAGAGGAAAAAAATATTTTCCCGTATCAGGAAGAGGCAGATGTGATGTTTAATTCTGCGCTGATTTATGAACTGGCGGTATTGAAGCCTTATGTAGAAGCCCGGCTGTTTGGGATCGGTCGGGATGAGCCGGAGTACACAGAGGCAAAACGGCTCTTGAAGTTTTTGGACTATTTTGTAGGGATCGGCAGTGAAAATGTTCCGACCAATTCTCTGCTGAGAGAATTTATAGGCGGGGGATGTTTCAGGATCTGACGCTATATTAATAAGATTAATAGGATAGAAATTGTCAGGGCTTGTGAAAGAAAGAAATCATCTTTTCACAGGCCCTGTTTCATAGCTTTTATCTTTTATAAAATGTCTGAATGGATTCCAGGCGGGAAGACATATTGGCAAGCATGGCGTCTGCGACCGCTAAAGCTGCCATAGCCTCCACAACTACCACCGCTCTGGGGACGATCACGGGATCGTGCCGACCTTTGACTGTCAGAGTAGTATTTTCCATATTGCGGGTGACAGTCTGCTGTGGTTTGGAAATAGAAGCTGTCGGTTTTACTGCTGCCCGGAGAATGATCTGGCTGCCGTCGCTGATGCCGCCCAGGATGCCGCCGGCGTGGTTGCTCTTCTTGGATAGACGGCCATTTTCGCAGTAGAAGGGGTCGTTATTCTGGCTTCCAAGGAGAAGGGAAGAGGCAAAGCCTTCTCCAATCTCTACACCCTTGACAGCGCCGATGGACATGACTGCTTTCGCAAGAGAGGCATCCAGCTTTTCAAAAACCGGATCGCCAATTCCGGCAGGAACCCCGTCAATCAGGCATTCGATGGTTCCGCCGGAGGAGTCCAGTTCCTTTATACAGCTTTCCAGGTATTCCGATGCTTTTTTGGCCCATTCCATGCTTGGCATATACAGGCTGTTCTGGAAAATACAGGAAAGATCGGTCTCGTCCTCGGGGATGCAAAAAGCCCCGATAGACCGGGTGTATGTAGTCAGCCGGATCCCCAGGGAGGCCAGCAGCTTTGAGGCAATGGCCCCGGCAGCCACGCGTCCGATGGTCTCCCGGCCGGAGGAGCGCCCGCCGCCCCTGTAATCGCGGAAACCATATTTGGCATCATAGGTATAGTCAGCATGTCCGGGACGGTAAGTGTCCATGACATTGCTATAGTCTCTGGAACGCTGGTCGTGATTATAGATCATGACCGAAATGGGGGTTCCCGTTGTAAAGCCTTCGAAAACACCAGAGAGAATCTGTACTTTATCGTCTTCCTGTCTGGCGGTAGAGTAACGGCTCTGGCCAGGTTTCCGCCGGTTCAGATAAGGCTGGATATCCTTTGCCGAGAGAGGAAGACCGGCAGGACATCCGTCGATAACGGCGCCGATGGCGGGACCGTGGGATTCTCCCCAGGTTGTGACGGTGAATAATCTTCCAAATGTTGATCCAGACATAATCGTTCAAGCTCCTTTTCTAAAAGATGTAATCCAATGACATCTATTATATAGAAAAGACGGGGAACCTGCAATCATAAAGTCTTCAAAAAAACTTCACTTTTTTTTGTGATTTTATGCTGTACTTTTAAATATATGCATATTATAATAGGAGAGTATGAATATTATGGGCATATTTTATTTGCCGGATGTGATATAAAGAGGAGTAAGGATAATGAGTAAGAATGATAAAAGGGCAGAGGAGATCATGGAAGAAACCATGAATGAGATCATGGACGATCTGGATCAGACAGATGCCTTTGACGAAGACGACTTTGAAGACGAAGACGACTTCGAAGACGAAGATGACTTTGAAGACGAAGACGACTTCGAAGATGAAGAGGATTTTGGAGACGACACTTTCTCAGACGAAGAATTTTATGACGAAGGCGATGAGATGGAGGAGGATCCCGGCATGGCAGAGTTTATCGACGAGGAGACGCCGGAAGAAGAGGCGGATGAGTTAGAACCATCCGGCGCAGATGAAGACGAAGCGGATGCAGAAGAACAGGATCCGGAAAAAGCCGAGAAAAAGAAAAGACGAAAAAAGAAAGCGCTGATTGTGATCGGAAGTATTCTGGGCGTGCTGATTCTTGTATATGTAGGATTTGCTATATATTTTAACAGCCATTTCATGTTTAATACCAGGATTAACGGGACTAATTTTTCCCTGCAGAGCGTCAGCCAGGTGGAAAAGTATATGGAACAGCAGGTGGAAGACTATGTGCTGACACTGGAGGAGTCTGACGGCGGTACGGAGACAATTTCCGGCAGCGACATTGCGCTGGAATATGTACCGGGAGACGAGCTGGCCAAGCTGGCAGAAAACCAGAACAAGCTGCTGTGGATCACATCCCTGTGGGATGCGCCGGAGATTGAGGCGAAGGTAGGCGTGGAGTATGACGAGGAAGCGCTGAATGAACAGATTGCAGGCCTTCAGTGCCTGGCAGAGGAGAATCAGACGGCGTCTGTTGACGCACATCCGGAGTTCCAGACCGATAAGTTTGTTGTCGTGGATGAAGTGGTCGGTACACAGATCGACACAGAGAAATTTAATGAAGCAGTAAATGCGGCTATCAATGGATTTCAGTCTACACTGGATCTGACAGAGGCCGGGTGTTATATTCTTCCGAGATTCACGGCAGAATCTGAAGAGGTGCAGACAGCGGCTGATACCATGAACAGTTATCTGGGGGCGAATGTCACATATGACTTCAGCCCTTATACAGAGGTTGTGGATGCATCTGTCATTTCTCAGTGGGTGACGGTGGATGCAGATATGAATGTTACATTCAGCCAGGAAGCCGTAAAGGCATATATCCAGTCGCTGGCAGATAAATATAATACAAAAGGCAAGGCCCGCACGATCACTACCGCAACCGGAAATCAGGCGACGGTAGAGGGCGGAAGCTACGGATGGCAGATCGATCAGGAGGCGGAGTACAATGCGCTGATCGCCAACATCCAGAATGCGGAAACTGTGACCAGGGAACCGAGCTATGCCAGCCGGGGAGCAAGCCATGAGGGAAATGACTATGGCAGCACTTATGCGGAGGTAGATCTGACGAATCAGATGATATATTTTGTACAGAACGGACAGGTAGTTCTTTCCTCAGCATGTGTAACGGGAAATCCGAATAATGGGAACGGCACGCCGCAGGGAGTCTATTCGCTGGCGTACAAAGCGCTGGATCAGACTCTGCGGGGAGAAAAGCGCCCGGACGGATCCTACGAATATGAAACCCCGGTTAAATACTGGATGCCATTCAATGGAGGGATCGGATTCCATGACGCTACATGGCAGTCATCCTTCGGAGGTTCCCGCTATCTGACCAACGGTTCTCACGGCTGTATTAACCTGCCGTATGACGTGGCCGGGCAGCTTTATAATCTGATCTCGGCAGGAACGCCGGTGGTATGCCATTACTAAAAGGGGAAGCTATGTATCAATTACTGAAGAAAGACGGAAAAGCAAAAAGAGGTAGATTTACTACGGTACACGGGGTCGTTGAGACCCCTGTATTTATGAATGTGGGAACTGTGGCCGCTATCAAGGGTGCGGTCTCTACAGATGATCTTAAGGGGATCAAGACTCAGATCGAATTGTCCAATACGTATCATCTTCACGTAAGGCCGGGAGATCAGGTGATCCGGAAGCTGGGAGGGCTTCATAAATTTATGGCCTGGGATAAGCCGATCCTGACAGATTCCGGAGGATTCCAGGTGTTTTCCCTGGCGGGCTTAAGAAAGATCAAAGAAGAGGGTGTTTATTTTCATTCTCATATTGATGGGAAGAAAATTTTCATGGGCCCGGAGGAGAGTATGCAGATCCAGTCCAATCTGGCGTCTACCATAGCGATGGCCTTTGATGAATGTCCCTCCAGCGTGGCGGACAGAGAATATATGGAGCGCTCTGTGGAGCGTACGTCAAGGTGGCTTGTGCGGTGCAAAAAGGAGATGGAAAGACTCAACAGCCTTCCGGATACGATCAACCGGAAGCAGATGCTGTTGGCATCAAACAGGGTGGTGTCTATGAAGACATCCGTATCCGCCATGCCCGGCAGATCGCAGAGCTCGATCTGGACGGTTATGCCATTGGTGGGCTGGCTGTAGGAGAGTCTCATGAGGATATGTACCGGATCCTGGATGCAGTAGTGCCGTATCTGCCGGAAACAAAGCCGACTTACCTGATGGGTGTGGGAACGCCGGTAAATATCCTGGAAGCCGTGGACAGGGGCGTAGACTTTTTTGACTGTGTGTACCCCAGCAGGAACGGACGGCATGGCCATGTCTATACAAATCATGGGAAACTGAATCTTTTTAACGCAAAGTATGAGCTGGACGACAGACCGATCGAAGAAGGATGTCAGTGTCCGGCCTGCCGCACTTATTCCAGAGCATATATCCGGCATCTTTTAAAAGCCAAGGAAATGCTGGGGATGCGCCTGTGTGTGCTTCATAATCTGTATTTTTATAATACTATGATGGAAGAAATCCGGGAAGCAATCGAAGCTGGAAATTATCAGGCATATAAAAAGTGGAAAATAGAGGGAATGACAGGCGGAAAATCCTAAAAATTCCATGAATTGCAGGAAATTACTTGAAGAAATGCACATTTTTGTGTATGATAGCAATAGTGTTTATAGATATTAGGAGGAATTATTATGTACGCATTAGCATCACAGAGCTCCGGCGGAAGCTGGGTATTGCTGATCCTGGTATATGCAGTGATCTTTGCAGGCTTCTGGTTTATTTTTATCAGACCACAGAGAAAAGAGCAGAAAAGAGTTCAGGCTATGATCTCCGAAATGGAAGTGGGAGATACCGTGCTGACGACCAGCGGATTTTACGGTGTTATCATTGACATCAGCGATGATGACATCATTGTAGAGTTCGGCAGCAACCGAAATTGCCGGATTCCAATGCAGAAGGCAGCGGTTGCCCAGGTAGAAAAGGCAGCAGCAGAATAGATAAGCAGAAAATGAGACGCTTCGGGATTGCAAGTGCAGGATCCCGGAGCGTTTTTGCGTACAGATAAGGAAGATCTTTCCTGTTTCTTGTACTAAATTCCATACATAGAGGAGAATGATAACTATTATCAAAATAAACCTTGATGTTTGAATACCGTGATGATATACTGACCTTGCTAAAAGGAAAAGACACAGGAAAGGAGAAACAGGAAATGGCACAGTTTGAACAGTGGGCAGGATTCAGGGGAGAAAACTGGAGGAAATCTGTTGATGTCCGCAATTTTATCCAGGAAAACTATACCATGTATGATGGAGATGAATCCTTCCTGGAGGAGCCGACAGAGGCAACAAATCTTTTATGGGGAAAGCTTCAGGAGCTGCAGCAAGAGGAACGTGCAAAAGGCGGCGTTCTGGATATGGAGACAGAAATTGTTTCCGGACTGACCTCCTATGGACCAGGATATATCAGCGAAGAACTAAAGGAGATGGAGCAGGTAGTAGGCCTGCAGACAGACAAGCCTTTAAAACGTGCATTTATGCCGTTCGGAGGCATCAAGATGGCAGAGCAGGCCTGCACAACCTACGGATATCAGCCCAGCGAGAAGCTGCATGAAATATTTACTAAATATCATAAGACGCATAATCAGGGAGTGTTTGATATCTATACACCGGAGATGAAGAAAGCACGCCACAATAAAATCATCACCGGACTTCCGGACACTTACGGAAGAGGGCGTATCGTAGGCGATTACCGGAGAGTGGCACTGTATGGGATTGATTACCTGATCGAGAAGAAACAGTATGATTTTGAACGCTATGCAAGACACGGTATGAAGGGAACGGATTTCCGTCTCCGGGAGGAGATCGCGGATCAGATCCGTGCGCTGAATGAGATGAAAGAGATGGCAGCCATTTATGGCTATGATATCTCCCGCCCGGCGGGGACTGCCAAAGAAGCCGTACAGTGGCTGTATTTTGGCTATCTGGCAGCAATCAAGACTCAGAACGGCGCGGCAATGAGTGTGGGCCGTATTTCTACCTTCCTGGATATCTATATTGAAAGGGATATGAAGGCGGGAACGCTGACAGAAAAAGAAGCACAGGAGCTGATCGACCATCTGGTCATGAAGTTCCGCATGGTAAAATTTGCAAGAATTCCTTCTTATAATGAATTGTTTTCCGGAGATCCGGTATGGGCGACACTGGAGATGGCAGGTCTTGGACAAGATGGCCGTTCCATGGTGACCAAGAATGATTACCGCTTCCTGCATACGCTGGAAAATATGGGGCCTGCGCCGGAACCGAACCTGACGGTACTGTATTCTTCCAGACTGCCGGAGAATTTCAAAAAATATGCGGCAAACATCTCTGTAAAGACCAGCTCCGTGCAGTATGAAAATGACGATGTTATGCGTCCGGTATGGGGGGATGATTATTCTATCTGCTGCTGTGTATCTGCGACACAGACCGGAAAAGAGATCCAGTTCTTCGGCGCAAGGGCGAATCTTGCCAAATGCCTGCTCTATGCGATCAATGGCGGTGTTGATGAAAAATCCAGGGTACAGGTAGGGCCGGCTTACCGTCCGATCACCTCGGAATATCTGGATTTTGATGAGGTTATGCAGCGCTATGATGATATGATGGAGTGGCTGAGCAAGCTGTATGTGGACACCCTGAATATGATCCACTACATGCATGACAAATATTACTATGAAGCGGCAGAGATGGCTTTGATTGATACGGATGTGCGACGGACCTTCGCTACCGGTATCGCAGGATTCTCCCACGTGGTGGATTCACTGAGCGCCATCAAATATGCAAAGGTAAAACCGGTCCGCGATGAGGACGGCCTGGCTGTGGACTTTGAGATCGAGGGTGATTTCCCGAGATATGGAAATGACGACGACCGGGCAGATGACCTGGCAATCTGGCTCCTTAAGACCTTTATGCATAAGCTGAGCAAGTGCCACACCTACCGGAATTCCGAGCCTACCACATCCATCCTGACCATTACCTCCAACGTGGTATATGGAAAGGCTACCGGATCTCTTCCGGACGGCAGAAAGGGAGGAGAGCCTTTGGCACCGGGAGCAAATCCGTCCTACGGTGCGGAAAAGAGCGGACTTCTGGCTTCTCTGAACTCAGTGGCCAAGCTGCCTTATGAGCTGGCGTTAGATGGAATCTCAAACACGCAGACCATCAGCCCCGGAGCGCTGGGACACAGTGACGAGGAGCGAAGTGAAAATCTGGTGCATATCATGGACGGCTACTTTGACAAGGGCGCACATCATCTGAATGTGAATGTCTTTGGAACCGAGAAGCTGATCGATGCCATGGAGCATCCGGAAAAACCTGAGTACGCCAACTTTACGATCCGTGTATCAGGCTATGCGGTAAAATTCATCGACCTGACAAGGGAGCAGCAGCTGGATGTGATCGCAAGAACCTGCCACGACAGGATGTAAACAAAGTATCAATTTTATATAAAGGAGCAAAAGACATGACAAAAGGGTATATTCATTCCCTGGAAAGCTTTGGCTCTGTAGACGGACCGGGAGTACGGTATGTGATATTTACTGCTGGCTGCGCCATGAGATGCCAGTTCTGCCACAATCCGGACACCTGGAAAATGCAGTCGGGAACGCTGTATACAGCAGACGAACTGATCGAGAAGGCATTGAGATACCGCTCTTACTGGGGAAGTAAGGGCGGTATTACCGTAAGTGGGGGAGAACCCCTTCTGCAGATGGATTTCCTGACAGAGCTGTTCCAGAGGGCAAAAGAAGAAGGAATCCATACGACACTAGATACCAGTGGGAATCCGTTTACCAGAGAAGAAACTTTTTTTGAAAAATTTAAGACTTTGATGGACGTGACCGATTTAGTGATGCTTGATATCAAACAGATTGACGATCAGGCTCACAGACAGTTGACAGGATGTACAAATCAGAATATTCTGGAGATGGCAGAATATTTATCAGAAATTGAAAAGCCGGTCTGGATCCGCCATGTGCTGGTGCCGGGAGGCAGTGATAAAGATGAATATTTATACCGTTTGCGGGATTTTATCCGGACGCTTCGAAATGTGGAGCGGGTGGAGGTGCTTCCCTACCACACGCTGGGCGTTTATAAATGGAAGGAACTGGGCATGGAATATCCGCTTGAAGGCATTGACCCGCCTTCGAAGGAACGGGTGGAAAATGCCTGCCGGATCCTGGAAACTGATAAACACGGAAAATCCTGAGATGATGAGGAAATAAAAGAAAGAGGTGGGCGTATGATTAATTATTCAGAAGACCCGGATCGTCTGTATCACATTCAGACAGCCAAGGGAGAAGTAGGACGTTATGTGATCCTTCCCGGAGACCCGGGAAGATGCGAAAAGATCGCGGCTTATCTGGATGAGCCGAAGCTGATCGCGAAAAACCGGGAGTATGTGACCTATACCGGCTGCCTGGACGGGGAAAAGGTCAGTGTGACCTCCACGGGGATCGGTGGGCCGTCGGCTGCGATCGCTATGGAAGAGCTGGTACAGTGCGGCGCTGATACCTTCCTGCGTGTGGGAACCAGCGGCGGGATGCAGCTGGATGTGAAAAGCGGCGATATCGTGGTGGCGACAGGAGCCATCCGAATGGAAGGGACCAGCAAAGAGTATGCGCCTATCGAATACCCGGCGGTGGCGGATTTTGCCGTAACGGATGCGCTGATCCGCGGTGCAAAAAAGCTAGATGCAGTCTGTCATGTGGGAGTGGTGCAGTGCAAGGATTCCTTTTATGGGCAGCACACTCCCGAGACAAAGCCCGTGGGGTATGAGCTTCTGAATAAATGGGACGCCTGGGTGAAATGCGGCTGCCTGGCCTCGGAAATGGAGTCGGCGGCGCTGTTCATCGTGGGGAGCACACTCAGAGTTCGGGTGGGCACGGTTTTACTGGTGGTAGCGAACCAGGAGCGGGCAAAGAAGAATCTTCCAAACCCGGTAGTCCACGACACGAACCTTCCGATCCGCACAGCCATCGAGGCTGTCCGGATCCTGATTCAGAAAGACAAGAAGGAGGGGCGAAAAGATGAATAAGCTTCCGATACCGGAAATGATCCGAAGGGCCTTTTCGGCCCTTCCTTTTGCATATGCGCCTTATTCTCATTTTAAGGTGGGGGCATCACTTCTTACAGAGGATGGAGAGGTTTATACCGGATGTAATATTGAGAATGCCGCGTTCGGGCCGGGAAACTGCGCGGAGCGCACAGCTATTTTCAAGGCGGTGAGCGAGGGAAAGCGAGATTTTCTTGCTATCTGTATCGTGAATGAGAATCAGGATGGCGGCCATGATTTCTGCCCGCCCTGCGGAGTATGCAGGCAGGTAATGGCGGAGTTCTGCGACCCGGAAACATTTCAGATCATCCTGGCAAAAAGCCCAGAATATTATAAGATTTATACACTGGCAGAGCTTTTCCCCGAGGGATTTGGTCCAGGTTACCTAAAAAACGAATAAGCAATTTAGCCAATTAAAGTCTTGAAACATGCATAAAAATGCGATAATATAAATGTTATAGATTTTTTAGGAAGGGTGTAGAGGATGAATCTGAAGATTGGAATTATCAAGGGGGACGGTATCGGACCGGAGATCGTGTCCGAAGCACAGAAGGTCCTGAATAAAGTTGCAGAAAAGTATGGGCATCAGTGCCAGTACACCGACCTGCTCTTAGGCGGAGCATCCATTGACGTGCACGGCGTGCCGCTGACGGATGAGACGGTGGCTGAGGCAAAGAAATGTGACGCGGTACTGATGGGATCGATCGGCGGAGATGCCAAGACCTCGCCGTGGTACCAGTTAGAACCATCAAAACGTCCGGAGGCAGGACTTTTAAGGATCCGAAAGGAATTGAATCTGTTTGCTAACCTGCGGCCCGCAGTCCTGTATGATGAACTGAAAGGAGCCTGTCCGTTAAAGGAGTCCATCACAGAAGGTGGCTTTGACATGATGATCATGCGGGAGTTGACCGGAGGACTGTATTTCGGAGAACGGAAAACCGTGGAAGAAAACGGAGTCATGACAGCATATGACTCACTTACATATAATGAGAATGAGATCCGCAGGATCGCAAAGCGGGCGTTTGATATTGCGATGAAGCGGCGGAAAAAAGTGACCAGCGTGGATAAGGCAAATGTGCTGGATGCTTCCAGGCTTTGGAGAAAAGTCGTGGAGGAAGTGGCGAAAGAGTATCCGGAAGTGACGCTGGAGCATATGCTGGTAGATAACTGTGCCATGCAGTTAGTTAAAGACCCGAAGCAGTTCGACGTGATCCTTACAGAAAACATGTTTGGAGACATTTTGTCCGATGAGGCCAGCATGGTGACCGGTTCCATCGGGATGCTGGCAAGCGCAAGTTTAAACGAGACAAAGTTCGGCCTCTACGAGCCAAGCGGCGGTTCGGCGCCGGACATCGCAGGAAAAGGCATAGCAAATCCTATCGCCACCATCCTGTCGGCAGCCATGATGCTGCGGTTCAGCTTTGATCTCGACAAAGAAGCAGACGCCATCGAAAACGCAGTGGCAGAAGTATTGAAAAAAGGCTATCGGACTATCGACATTATGTCCGAAGGCAAAGAGCAGATCGGCACCGCGAAGATGGGCGATCTGATCGCAAGTTACATATAGGGACAGGGTAAAATGCAAAAAGGGACACCCTGATTGGCGATTGGGGACGTACCCCTTTTGCAAAGGGGTACGTCCCCAAGGAGGTAGTGATATGAGAAGTGATAGAGTTACAAAGGGAAAACAGCAGGCGCCGCACCGTTCTTTATTTAACGCGCTGGGACTTACGAAGGAGGAGATGGAGCGTCCTCTGGTAGGTATTGTAAGCTCTTATAATGAGATCGTGCCGGGACACATGAACCTGGATAAGATCGTGAATGCGGTAAAGCAGGGGGTTGCCATGGCGGGCGGTACGCCGATCGTATTTCCGGCTATTGCGGTCTGTGACGGGATTGCAATGGGGCACATCGGCATGAAATATTCTTTGGTGACCAGAGACCTGATCGCTGACTCTACAGAGGCTATGGCTATGGCGCACCAGTTTGACGCACTGGTGATGGTGCCGAACTGTGACAAGAACGTACCGGGGCTTTTGATGGCGGCAGCGAGAATCAATGTGCCGACTATTTTCGTCAGCGGCGGACCGATGCTGGCCGGC
>ERZ826396.2361-NODE-2361-length-15971-cov-6.552023_pt1 | contig 15971 bp, 10 predicted proteins | sample MGYA00519926_ERZ826396 | MGnify/ENA primary metagenome ERZ826396 (study PRJEB31778, sample SAMEA3449230) | human gut metagenome | biome: human gut; feature: human-associated habitat; material: faeces | place: United Kingdom | collected 2010/2012 ... | reverse complement strand
ACCCCAAGGGCAAGTCCGACATGGAGATCATGCGCTTCTGCCAGAGCTTCATGACCGAGCTGTTCCGCCACATCGGCGCCGACACCGACGTGCCGGCCGGCGACATCGGCACGGGCGCGCGCGAGGTGGGCTTCATGTTCGGCCAGTACAAGCGCATCAAGAACGTGTGGGAAGGCGTGCTCACGGGCAAGGGCCTGTCCTACGGCGGCTCGCTGGCCCGCACCGAGGCCACCGGCTACGGCCTGATCTACTTCGTGCAGGAGTACCTCAACTGCCACGACGACAGCTTCGAAGGCAAGACCGTCGCCGTTTCCGGCTCGGGCAACGTGGCCATCTACGCCACGCAGAAGGCCCAGCAGCTGGGCGCGAAGGTGGTCACCATGTCGGACTCCACCGGCTGGATCCACGACCCGGCGGGCATCGACCTCGACCTCGTGAAGCAGATCAAGGAAGTGGAGCGCGGCCGCATCTCCGAGTACGCCGCGCGCAAGGAGGGCGTCGAGTACCACGAGGGCCGCGGCGTGTGGAGCGTGCCCGTGGACATCGCCCTGCCCTGCGCCACGCAGAACGAGCTTTTGCTGGAGGACGCGAAGCAGCTCGTGGCCAACGGCTGCAAGATCGTGGCCGAGGGCGCGAACATGCCCACGACGATGGACGCCACCGACTACCTCATGGAAAACGGCGTGGTGTTCTGCCCCGGCAAGGCGGCGAACGCAGGCGGCGTGGCCACCTCCGGCCTGGAGATGTCCCAGAACTCCGAGCGCCTGTCCTGGACGTTCGAGGAAGTGGACAGCAAGCTGCAGGGCATCATGAAGAACATCTACCATGCAGCCGACGACGCTGCCAAGGAGTACGGCCACGAGGGCAACTACGTCATGGGCGCCAACATCGCGGGCTTCAAGAAGCTCGCCGACGCCATGATGGCCCAGGGCATCGTGTAGTCGCGGCAGCCCGGAAAGCATCGCGCGCGGAAACGGGTCTCGTCCTCAGGACGGGGCCCGTTCTTTTTGCCATGCAATGCGCAGGACGAACTCGGCCGTCGCCCGCTTACCGATCGGGCCGATCGCGCTCCAGCAGCGACACCGTACGTTCGACGAGCGCGACGGGATCGTCGCCGTCCTCCGGGAAGCGCACGGCGGCCGAGCGAACCGCGCAGAACGTCTTCCTGCCGTCGATGCGCACCTTCCACAGCAACGCCAGCTCGAGAGCGCGCATGAGATCGACGAGCGAACCACGATCGACGTAATCGCGGATGACGATCGCGAAGCAGCCCGCGCTCACGCGCGCAGCCACGTGTTGAACCTGGATCACCTCGTCGATCTCGCCTTTCACGCTTTCCAGATACGAACGGCGAGCCTCCGGTCCCAACGACAGCGCCGCATGCTCGAAACCGTCCACCATAAGACAGACGATCGTCAACGGAACGGCCTCATCACGGCAGGCGGAGCGTTCGAGCTCGTCGACGAACGCGCGATAGGCGAGCAACCCCGTCTCGTCGTCGCGACGCACGGCTTCGGCATGAAACCGACGCGCACGTCGAAGGGCGAGCAAGGCGAAGGCCAGTCCGAAGATCAGCGCCTCGACCACGATCACGCCCACGGCCAGGAAGATGGACCATTCCCGGGGAATCCAACCCTGCTCGGGCATAATGGACAGCGTCCATTGCGTGGGCATGTTGAACGTCGACTTCGCCGCATGGGAGAAATCGTGCGAGCCACCCGAAGCGGCGATCACGTCCTTGCTGCCATCCTGAGGGCTGACCGACCATAGCTCGTACAGATACCCCGCTTCCTCAAGGGAGGCGAAGTCGAGCTGTTCAAGCACGTAAGACTCCTTGACGCCCACCACCGCCTCGCCGTAGTACGAACCACCCACGTTCACCGGTCTGACGAACAGGAAGACGTTCTCGCCGCTCGACAGCTCGACCGAACTCTCCACCACGAAGCCGTCGGTCCACTTGGCCAGCGTGTACACGTACGAGAACGAGGTGAGATCGTCGCCGACGGTATCCCCGAACTCCTCCTCGGGATAGGCGTAGGCCATCGTGTCGCCGCGCACGTAGGCGACGTAGGACACTTCCTCGCGCTCGAGCAGCTCGCCCGCCACGCGAGGGAACCAGGCCTCGTCGTCCGGATCGACCTCGAAGGCGGCCGCGAGGTCGTCGACCGGGCTCACTTCGTCGTAGAGTTTCGTAACCATGGCCTGCTGGAAATAGTTCAGCAGATTCAGGGCGTCGCGCTGGCGCATAGCGCCCATCTCTCTATAGACGAAGGCGCCCAAGGAGCCTACCAGCGCAACGACGATCAACGCGAACCCGGCGAAGCCGATCACGGTCGCCACATTGCGGCGTCTCACTGCGCATCCTCTTCGCCGAACACGAAATACCCTTCCTTGCCATGCTGCTTGACGCGATACAGAGCGTTGTCGGCCTGCCCCAAAAGCGCATCGGCGTCGGAAACCCGGTCCCACACGGCCGCGCCGATGCTGCAATGCACCGAGACCACCGCGTCGCCCACCTGGATGTCCACATGAAGGTCGCCCACCATCTCGTCGAGCACGGCGCGCAGCTCGCCTTCGTCGTCGATGTCGGTCATGAGCATCACGAACTCGTCGCCGCCGTAACGTCCCACCATGCCGTCGTAGCGCCGCTCGTAGCCGCGCAGGGCGTAGCCGATGGATTTCAAAGCCGCGTCGCCGGTCGCATGGCCATACGTGTCGTTGATCGTCTTGAAGTCGTCGAGGTCGATGAAGCAGAGGGCGTACAGGGATCCGCCGTCCCGCGCGTTCTCGAGCGCACTCGCCAGCTTGCTGGAGAACACCGAGCGCGTGACGGTGCCGGTCAGCCCGTCGGACAAGCCCGACGAGGTGAGCTCGAGGATGTCGGCGATGTCGGCTTCAGCCGATCGCCCATCGTCGTACACTTTCCTCTGCAGCTCCTCGACGGACTTCTCAAGCATGCGGGCGTTTTCCATTTGACACATGAAATCGCGGCGAAGCAACAGGAACACGCCCGCGACGATCGCCAAACCGGCGGCGATCAGCGGAGCGAGCGCGGCCATGACCTTGGTGTACGCGTCCCAGAAGCTCGTCACGCATACGGCGTCCCATGCGGTATCGGCGATAGGAACGGCCGTGTAGTATCGTACATCCAATCCGTCTACGGTCCAGAAGGACACCGGGTTGAGCGCCATCAGCTCCCGCTCCACGACATCGGCGGTCATACCGAACGCGATGCTGCTGCGAAGCGGGTCGAGGAACATGTCGTCGTACACGAAACCCGACGTGGCCGACATCGTCTGGCCCCGGCTTCCGATGAGCACCGATCCCACATCGGGGCCGACGGCGCTCTCGGCGAGGATGCGCACCATATCGTCGAAGTACAGCGAGACGAACAGCGATCCCGTCATCTCGCCGCCGTCGAAGAGGGGCACGAGCACGACGTAGTTGAGCGTCACGCCGTCGGCGCCGGCCGCGAAGCTGTCGGTGACCAAGCCCTGACCCGTGGAATAGCATTTCTGCATGAAATCGCGGCTGGCGAGGCTCGCCGAACCTGTCACGTCCCACACGTTCATCTCGTCATCGACGTAGCATAGCAGGAAGTAGCCGAAATGCTCGTTCACCTGGTCGAGCATCGTCACTTTGTCCATGACCCAGACGGAGCGTTCGTACAGCGTCGGCTGCTCGGCCAACGATTCCAGCAGCTTGAAAGACTCCGCGACGCTCGACTCGATGCGCGCCTTGGCGTTCGTCAGCGATACGTCGGCCCGATCGCGCATATCCCGCACGGCCAGAACCGCGCCCATCACAGCGGATGCGATAAGCAGCGCCAACGCGAGCGCGACTCCGTACAAGGCCATGCGCCGGAACGAGAACCGCGTTGTTCTCAGGTTTTTGCCTGTTGTTTTCGCCATTACGTCGTCTTTCTCATGCGCGCCGATGGTGGCATCATAACATACGCCCTCTTCTTCGAAGCATGGGCGAAGACTGGAATGCCCGCTCCGCCGGGATTATTCGAAAGCGCATCGTCCAAGCGAGACCGTCTGCATTCGGAAATCTCGGCCGGTTCGCGCCGAGGAAGCCCATCTGGCTGCATCCCAAATCGACACACAACGCACGGAGGCCCCGGCGATCGCCGGGGCCTCCGAATCATGCGCATCGTGGAAGCGAAGCTCTTAGAACATCCCCTGGAGCATGATGAACAACGGGGCGAACGTCAGAGAGACGATGGTCATGAGGTTGATGAGGATGTTCATGGACGGGCCGGAGGTATCCTTGAACGGATCGCCCACGGTATCGCCCACGACAGCCGCCTTGTGGGCCTCGGAGCCCTTGCCGCCATGATGACCCTGCTCGATGTACTTCTTCGCGTTGTCCCACGCGCCGCCGGCGTTGGACATGAAGATGGCCATGAGCATGCCGGTGGCGACGGCGCCCGCAAGGAAGCCGCCCAGCATGGCAGGATTGAAGCAGCCGATGGCGACCGGCACCACGATGGCGAGGCAGCCCGGAAGCATCATCTCGCGCAGGGCGGAAGAGGTGGAGATGGCCACGCACTTGTCGTACTCGGGCTCGGCCTTGTACTCCATGATGCCCTTGATCTCGCGGAACTGGCGGCGCACTTCCTCGACCATGGCATGGGCCGCACGGGACACGGCGCCCATGGTGAGTGCCGCGAACATGAACGGCATCATGGCGCCGATGAAGATACCGGCCACGATCAGCGGGTCGGTGAGCGTCAGCGCGAAGTCGGGGATGGAATGGTGCATCGTGGCCTGGTAGGACACGAACAGCGAGATGGCCGACAGGCCGGCGGACGCGATGGCGAAGCCCTTCGCGATGGCGGCCGTCGTGTTGCCCACGGCGTCGAGGGCGTCGGTGCGGTCGCGCACCTCTTCGGGCAGGCCCGCCATCTCGGCGATGCCGCCCGCGTTGTCGGCAACGGGGCCGTACGCGTCCACGCCGATGGTGATGGCGGTGTTGGAGAGCATGCCGGTGGCGGCCAGGCCGACGCCGAACAGGCCCACGGCGATGCCGCCGTCGGCAGCGGCGTTCGGGAACGCCATGTTGCCGAAGGTGTACGCGCCGATGATGGCGAGCGCCACCAGCACGATGGGAGCGATGGTGGACAGCATGCCCGTGCCGATGCCCTCGATGATGACCGTGGCGGCGCCGGTGTCGGCGGCTTCGGCGATCTTGTGGACCGGCTTGTACTTGTCGGAGCAGAAGTACTCGGTGATCTTGCCGATGGCAAGGCCGGCGATCAAGCCGCACAGCACCGAGCCGAACAGCCACAGCGGCTGAGCCTCGACCGACTGGGAATTCCAGACGGCGAACAGGCAGAAGATCACGACGATCTCGATGCCGGCCGCCACGTAGGTGCCGCGGTTGAGCGCCTTGTGCAACGCGGCGCCTTCCTTGGCGCGCACGGCGAACAGGCCGATGATGGACGTGATGATGCCGCAGCCCGCGATAAGGAGCGGAGTCACGAGAGCCCAAACCAAGTCGCCCGTGGCGAAATAACCGCCCAGCGCGCCGAACGTGGCCGCCAGGATGGTGGGAGCCAGGATGGAGCCGGTGTAGGACTCGAACAGGTCGGCGCCCATGCCCGCGACGTCGCCCACGTTGTCGCCCACGTTGTCGGCGATGGTGGCCGGGTTACGCGGGTCGTCCTCCGGAATGCCCGCTTCGACCTTGCCCACGAGGTCGGCTCCCACGTCGGCCGCCTTCGTGTAGATGCCGCCGCCCACACGGGCGAACAGAGCCACAGCCGAAGCACCGGTGGCGAAGCCCTCCACCATGCCGATGTTCTCATGCATCTGCGCGACTTCGACGATGTCGATGCCGAACACCAGCAAGAGCAGCCACAGCGACAGGCCCAGCAGCGCGAACGAAGCAACGCACAGGCCCATGGTCAGACCGGACTTGAAGCTGACGTTCAGAGCCTTGGCAACCGACTGCTCGGCGGCATGCGCCGTGCGCGTGTTGGCGCGCGTGGCGACGTGCATACCGGCGTAGCCCGCGGCAGCCGACATCACGCCGCCCGTGGCGAACGCGAGCGCCGTGATGGGCGACAGGGCGACCGCCATGATGATGCCGACGACCACCATGAAGATGACGAGCAGCTTGTACTCGCTCATGAGGAACGCCTTGGCGCCCTGCTGGATCTTGATGGAGATGCTGTTCATCTTGTCCGGACCCGGATCCTGCTTCAGAACCCAGGAACCGAGGTAGGCCGCCATGCAAATGCCGATCAGGGCACACACGGGAGCCATCCATGCGACTGCAGTAGTCACGTGTCTCCTCCTTTTTCCGTTCCAATACAATAGTGCGACCTTTTCGCCGGGCATTCTAAGCGGGAAAGTCGCACGCAACTGCACTATTGTATGATATTTGCAGATAATGTGAAGTCGAAATCACGGTTTTTTGTCAGTTGGGTCGAATCGCCCGGTCAGCGCCTAGAACTTTTACAACCGTCGGCGGATCGGACTGCGCGATCGAGCCCAAACCGCTATCATGCACTTCTTACCCTTGTTTACGAACACGTTACGATTGCATATATAGGAGTATCTATGACCGTACGTCGGCGCCTCGAAACGGCGCTCGCATCGGCCGCTGCGCTTCTTTCCAACCTGCGCGCTCGCCTGTCCCCCGCGCCCTGCGACCTCGTCGGTGCGGTTCTGTGCGCCTTAGCGGCGCTGTTCCTGATTCTGTACGCTGCCAGCGGCTTCTCCGACGCGCCCTGGTTCGCCGTGGCGGGCGCTGCGGCCGTGCTGCTGGGCTGCGGCTGCGCGCTGCTGCTGCGCGGCCGGCGCTCCCAGCGGGCCTTGGAGCGCTGGCGCCTTGCCCGCCCCATCGTGCTGCTGCTAGCGGTTCCCATAGGATTCTACCTTCTGGAACGTCCCTGGAACGATCAGCTGCTCGCCATGGATCCGTTCTACGCCGCGGTGAACCTGTGCGTTCTGGGCGCGCTGTTCGCCATCGTGTACGCGGCCGGGCAGCGCACCCGCGGCGCCGTCGTCGCATTCTTGGCCGCCTGCCTCCTCGCCGGTACGGCGAACCACTTCGTCATCCTGTTCAAGGGCCAGCCCATCGTGCCCGCCGACGTGTTCGCCCTGTCGACGGCGGCCTCGGTGGGCGCGGGCTACACGTTCGCGCTCGACGCGCGCTTGCTGGAGGCCGTCTCCGTGTTCGCGATCGCCTCGACGGCCATCGCCTTCCTGCCGAAGGTGGCGGCCACTCCGCGTCGCGCGGTGGCGAACGGCGCGTGCGCTTTAGCGCTGGCAAGCTGCTTCGGCTGGTGGATAGGAACGTACGACATCGAGGAAGCCTATGCCTGCACGGTGGATGTATGGGGCGTGAAGGAGTCGTACGCCGAGCAGGGATCGACGTTGTGCTTCCTCAAACGCGTGCAGGATCTGAGCCCTGCACGCCCCGAAGGATACGATGCCGATGCCGTTTCGGACCTGCTGCGCTCGCTCTCAGACGATAGCGCGAGCATGCCGGACGGCGCCGAAGCCCCTACCGTCATCGCGATCATGAACGAGACGTTCTCCGACCTCTCGCGCTACCCGGGCTTGGCCGGCACCGACGCGCGTCCCGCCCATTACTACGATATCGCGGCCGAGGCGCTCGAAGCGGGCGACGCATACGCGTCGGCGCTCGGCGGGGGCACGTGCAACAGCGAGTTCGAGTTCCTCACGGGATCGAGCATGGGGCACCTCGGCGGCGGCGTGTACCCCTACGTGCTGTACGACCTTGACGGAACGGAGAGCCTCGTGTCGTACTTCTCGTCGCTCGGATACGCCACCCATGCCGTGCACCCCGCCGAGAGCACGAACTGGCGTCGCGACCGCGTGTACGAGCAGCTGGGCTTCGACGAGTTCGCAGACCAGCGGGCGTTCGCGAACGCCGACACGCTGCGCGGGCTCACCACCGACCGCGCCACCTACGACTACGTGCTCGACCTGCTGGAATCCGACGAGCGCCCGCAGTTCGTCTTCGACGTGACGCTGCAGAACCACGGCGGCTACGACGTAGGAGGCCTGTCCGACGAGCTTGCGGTGAGCGTGCCCTTAGGCGACGGCAGCAGGTCGTCGGAGCTGGACGAGTACGCCAGCGTCATACGCCAGGCGGATCGCGACCTCGCCTACCTCGTGGATCGGCTGAACGCTCTCGACCGCCCCGTGGTGCTATGCTTTTTCGGCGACCACCAGCCGGGCTTCAGCGATTGGCTGTTCGAGGCGACCCACGACGGAGCTGCAGCAGACGACCTGGGGCTCGAGGCCGTGCAGGAGCGCTACACGGTGCCATACCTCATCTGGGCGAACGACGCAGCCCGCGCGCAAGGCGCACACGAGCCTCAGGGCGTCGCGCACGAGCGCACGAGCCTTAACTACCTGGGGTCGAGGCTCGTCGAGGCCGCAGGCCTGCCCACGACGAGCTATCAGCGCTTCCTGCTGGCCATGCGCGAAGCCGTCCCCGCCATCAATCTGAACGGATTCCTCACGGCCGACGGCATTTGGCACGGATTCGGCAACGAGGAGGCGGCGGGCGTGCTCGACGCGCTGCAAGCGTACGCAACCGTCCAGTACGACAACCTCTTCAACAAGGACTCGGCCTGGGCGGTGAAGTAAAGGGCTACAGGTTCTCGCGCACCCAGGCTATGTTGCCCTTCACGGTGGCTATCAACTCGTCCAGATCGTCGAACTTTCTCATAGGGCGCAGCCAATAGAGAAATTCCACCTTGACGGGCTTGCCGTAGAGATCGCCCGAGAAGTCCAGCAGATGCACCTCGCAGGTGGCGGTGGCGCGGTCGGCGAACGTGGCGGCCACGCCCACGTTCACAGCGGCTTTGTAGCGCACGCCGTCGACGTGCGCATAGGCGGCGTACACGCCGTCGCCCAGCGGCCGCATCTGATCGGGCACGACGAGGTTCGCGGTACGGAAGCCCATATCGGCTCCTTCCCCGCGACCCGGCTCCACGACGCCGGTCATGAAGTACGGACGTCCCAGCAGACGGTTCGCCTCTTCAACGTCCCCGCCGGCCAACAGCAGGCGGATGCGCGTGGCCGTAATGGGCGCGCCGTCGTCGCTCTTCAGGTCGTGCGCCTGCACGCTGGTGCCGCCCACGGCCGCCCACGAGTCGAGATCGCGCACCGTACCCGCCGCCCGCGCGCCGAACTTGAAGTCGTAGCCCACGTGCAGGAAAGACGGAACGGTGCCGTCAAAGGTCTGCACGAGGAACTCCTCGGGAGACGAGGCGGCGAAATCGCGGGTGAACGGCAGCACCGCGACGACGTCGACGCCGCTGTCCGCGAGCATGCGCACGCGCTCCTCGTTCGTCATGAGCTTCTTGAGCCGCGTTGGATGGAACACCTCGTCCGGATCGATGTCGAACGTCAGCGCCACGCTGGCGCCGCCGGTTTCGGCCGCGGTGGAGCGGGCGCAGTCCAGCAGGTAGCGATGCCCCCGGTGCACGCCGTCGAACACGCCGAACGCGCACGACGTGCCCTTGAAGAACCCATGGTCGAACGATGCGTCGACCTTATATATCTCTGCCACGAGACACCCCCGTTTGAAACACGCAGCGCGTCTCGAACCGAGCGCGCCCCTCGTCGTACGCGTACAGCGCGACGAGCTTGTTGTCGGTCAGCACGGCCACGAGCTCGCCGTCGCGCGGCGGCTCGCAGCTTTCGCGCACGCCCGCGGTGCAGGCGCACATCTCGATGGCGGACGTCGTCCTCCTGCGCTCGAACAGCGGAAGCTCCGCAGCCGGAAGCTGCGCCCCGTTCGCCACCTTCTTCGCCAGATCGCCCTGCGCATAGGAGAACCGCACGCCCAGCAGGCGCACCGGATCGAGCGCAGCGCGGTCCTTGAGGTCGGCCAAGGTCTCCAGGCTCACGCACTCTTCAAGCGTGAGCAGCCCCAGCTCGGTGCGCTCGAGCGCGGCCACGTGCGCCGGGCATCCCAGCGCCACGCCCGCGTCGCGCGCGAGCGAGCGGATGTAGGTGCCCTTCGACACCTCGAACGACACGTCCCACGAGGGAAGCTCTTCCCCGTCCCCTTCGTGCACACCTAGCAACCGCGCGTCGTACACCTCGATGTCGCGCGGCGCGAGGTCGATGATGTTGCCGGCGCGCGCGGCCTCGTAGGACTTTTTCCCGTTCACCTTGATGGCCGAGTACGCCGGCGGCATCTGCTTGCGTCTGCCCACGAGGCTCGCCACGAATGCGGCAGCGAACTCCGGATCCAGCACGCGGTCGGGCACCTCGCCCGTGCGCACCACCGTTCCAGCGGCGTCGTCGGTGTCGGTGCCCGCACCGAACGCGATGGACACGCGATAGCGTTTGTCGTGCCCGGTCAGATACGCGCCCAGACGCGTCGCCGGACCCACGCAGATGGGAAGCACGCCGGTAGCCATCGGATCGAGCGTACCCGTGTGCCCGACGCGACGTTCTCCGAAGATGGAGCGACAGCGGTTCACCACGTCATGGGAGCTCATGCCGGCAGGCTTGTTCACCCCGACGACCAGCGACAGCCCCGATAGCCCCCGTTTCACGCGCGGCACGCCCCCTCCTCATCCGAGGCGAACGTCGCGGCAAGCGCCTCGTCGACCAAACGACGGGCTTCGTCGAGGGTGCAGGAAAGCGTGAACCCAGCCGCCGCCACATGCCCTCCCCCGCCGAACGAGCGCGCGACGGCCGCCACGTCGGTGTCGTCCTTGGCGCGCAGGCTGCCGCGCACCACGTCGCCCTGCTCGCGCAGCATGCAGGCCACGCGCACGCCCGCCACCGAGCGCAGCGCGTCGATGATGGGCTCGGCGTCCGCCTTGACCGCGCCCGTTGCCTCGAAGTCGTCACAGGAAAGCCAGCTCAACGCATAGGCTCCGCCCGCGCCGAACGTCATGCGCTCGACAGCTATGCCCTCGAGCCGCACGGACGGCAGCGTCCGGTTCTGGAAGATGGCGCGCGACACCGACGCCGGGTCGGCGCCCGCCTCCACCATCTCGGATGCAGCGCGCATGGCAGCCGCATCGGTGTTCTGGTACTGGAAGCGCCCCGTGTCGGTGACGAGGCCCGTGTAGCAGCACTGCGCCACGTCGCCGGCGCGTTCCGCGCCCAACAGGCCCGCGAGCTCCCACACGAGCATCGTGGTGGAGGCGGCGTCGGGATCGACGTATACGAGGTCGGTCATAGTGGAGTCCACCGCATGGTGGTCGACCGTAACCGTCAGATCGCAGCCCTCGAGCAGCGCGGCGGCCGCCTCTCCGATGCGTTCGCGAGTAGGGACGTCCACCGCGACGAACGTGCGGGCGATGCCGTCGAACGAAGCCGCCGGAACCAGCTCGGCCGCGCCCGGCAGGAAGCCAAGACGCTCGTCGATGGGCTCGTCTTTCGCGAGCAAGCAGGTCACGCGCTTGCCAAGACCCTTGAGCGCCGCCGCCAAACCGAGCTGGGAGCCCAGGCAGTCGCCGTCAGGGCTCACATGCCCGCAGATGATGAAATCGTCGCGCGACCTCAGCGCTTCGGCTATCGCGCCGAGGTCGGTGTTCGTCTGGGGCGTGACCGCCATGGAGCCTCCCTATTCGCCTTCGGATGCCTGCTGAGCCTGCGCCTCGCGGTCGGCCATGATATCGGCGTCGGCCGGCACGTCGCTGTCGGTGGGAGCCGCCACCTTGTTGCGCGCCGCGTCGCGCTCCAGGGCCGACGCGATGCGCTCGGCCTCGTCCACGCTCTTGTCCAGCAAGAAGCGCAGCTCGGGCGCGATGCGCCACGACAGCTTCCGCGCCATGAGCGAGCGGATACGGCCGGACGCCTTCTGGAACGCCGCCGCCACGTCCTCGTAGCGATCGGGCTCAGTGGTGTAGAACACGTTGCACACGCTGCGGTCGTAGCTGACCTCGCATCCGGTGATGGTGACCAACTCCAGACGGGGATCGGATATCTCGAACAGCAGGATTCCCGCGATAACCTCGCGCGCCTGCTCGTTGACCTTGCGGTTCGATGAACTCTGTTTCATGATGCGTCTCCTTACCGATAAAGGCGAACCTTGCAGGTGGAACAAAGGGCTTCTAGCTAACCGAGTGACCTCGGCAGCCGCCGATCAGCCCCGAAGTTCAGCATATCGCGAGGCGATTTCCCCGAAAAGCGCAACGCCGCCACGGTAACCACAAGGTTGCCATAGCGGCGTTGCGGGGTGGTGCCCACTAAGCGAGTTCCGCACGAGCCGGACAGCCCTGCGGGCTGTCCGAGCGAGCAGGACTGTCTGAGCGACTGGGCATTACCCCGCGACGCCGCGGCGCAGGTTCATCTTCTTACTCGGTGCGCTCGACTTCCTTCACGGTGTAACCTTCGATGTGGTCGCCGATCTTGAGGTCCTGGAACTTCTCGATGCCGATGCCGCACTCGTAGCCCTGCTTCACGGACTTCACGTCGTCCTTGAAGCGGCGCAGCGACGCCATCGCGCCCTCGAAGATGACCGTGCCGTCGCGCACGATGCGCACCTTATCGTCGCGGTGGATCTCGCCTTCGGTGACGTAGCAGCCGGCGATGGTGCCCACCTTCGGCACCTTGAACGTCTCGCGCACCTCGGCGGTGCCGGTGTCCTCCTCCACGATGTCGGGCGAGAGCAGGCCCACGCGCGCGGCGTTGATCTCCTCGATGGCCTGGTAGATGACGCGGTACAGGCGGATGTCCACCTTCTCCTTCTCGGCTTGCTGCTTGGACTTGCCGGTCGGGCGCACGTTGAAGCCGATGATGATGGCGTCCGAGGCACTCGCCAGTGTGACGTCCGTCTCGGTGATGCCGCCCACGGCCGAGTGCACGATGTTGATGCGCACCTCGGACTGGTCCATCTTCTCGAACGCGTCGCGCAGCGCTTCGATGGAGCCCTGCACGTCGGCCTTCACGATGAGGTTCAGGTCGGTCTGCTTGCCCTCCTCGATGCGGTTGAACAGGTCGTCCAGGCTCATGTGGCTCTTGGATTCCTGCTCGGCCAGGCGGGCGCGCAACGCGCGTTCCTCGGCCAGCTTGCGGGCGTCGCGCTCGTCCTCGAACACGCGGAACTCGTCGCCCGCGGTGGGCACGCTGTTCAGGCCCAAGATCTCCACCGGATCGGCGGGACCGGCCGAATCGACGTGCTTGCCATGCGGATCCACCAGCGCGCGGACACGGCCGTACGAGGTGCCGGCCACCACGACGTCGCCCGGGTGCAGCGTGCCGCGCTGCACGAGCACGGTGGCCACGGGACCGCGACCCTTGTCGAGGTTCGCCTCGATGACGAAGCCGGAGGCCTCGGCGTCGGGGTTGGCCTTGAGCTCCAGCACGTCGGCCTGGAGGATGATCGTCTCCAGCACGTCGTCGATGTGCAGGCGCTGCTTGGCCGACACCTCCACGAACATGTTGGTGCCGCCCCACTCCTCGGGAATGACGCCGTATTCCACCAGCTCCTGGCGCACGCGGTCGGGGTTCGCGCCCGGCTTGTCGATCTTGTTGACGGCCACCACGATGGGCACCTCGGCCGCCTTCGCGTGGTTGATGGCCTCGATGGTCTGCGGCATGACGCCGTCGTCGGCGGCCACCACCAGCACGATGACGTCGGTGACCTGGGCGCCGCGGGCGCGCATGGCCGTGAACGCCTCGTGGCCCGGCGTGTCGATGAACGTGATCTGCTTGCCGTCGATCTCCACCACCGACGCGCCGATGTGCTGGGTGATGCCGCCGGCCTCGCTGGCCACGACGCCCGTGTCGCGGATGGCGTCCAGAAGCGACGTCTTGCCGTGGTCGACATGGCCCATGACGGTGACCACGGGCGGGCGGGGCTTGAGGTCCTCGTCCTTGTCGTGGTACACCACCGCGTACTCCTCCTCCGGAGACACGACGCGCACCTTGCGGCCCATGTCGTCGGCGATGAGCTCGACCAGCTCGTCGCTCATGGACTGCGTCAGGGTGAGCACCTGGCCCAGCATGAACAGGCGCTTGATGATGTCGTTGGGCTGCACGCCCAGGATCTCGGCGAATTTCGCCACCGTGGCTCCCTGGGGGATCTCCACGACGGAATCGTCGAGCACCAGCGTGGGATCGAGGCCCTTCTCGATGGCCTCCAGCTCCATGCGCTCGCGGTTCTCGGCCTCGCGCTTCTCCTTGCGCTTCTTACGGCGGCCTTCGCCCTCATGCGTGGACGCGGCGGCGACGGCGGCACGAGCCTCTGCCAGCACCTTGTCGCGCTGCAGCTTCTCGGCCTGCACGGCCATCTGCGCGTAGCGGTCCTCGGGCTGGGCTGCCTGCTGCTCGAGCTCGGGCACGATCTGCTCGACGTGCCCGCCCCGCTTGCCCTTCTTGGCCGGACGCTCGGGCTTGGAGCCCTTGCGCGCGGCGTCGCGGGCGGCGGGAGCAGCCTGCTTCTGCGCCTCGATGCGCTGCTTCTCGGCCTCGATCTGCGACAGCAGCGAGTCGAACGCAGGCTTCTTGGCGCCCAGCACCGGCGCGGGCCTCTTCGGCGTCGACGCGCTCGAAGCGCTCTTGGAGCCCTTCGCGTTGCGGTTGCGCAGCGCCTCTTCCACCGCCTGCTTCTTGGCCACCTCTGCAGCCATCTTGGCCTGGCGGGCGCGGGCGCGGGCCTCGGCGGCCTCGCGGGCCACGCGTTCCTTCTCGCTCTCGATCTGGCTCGCCAGGCTCTCGAACGGCGAGGAAACGGGCGCCTTCTTCGGGCCGCCTTCTCCGTCGGCGCCCTGCGCGCGCCCGTCGTCGGACGAGCCTTCGGCTCGCTGGGCGCGCTCGGCCTCGCGGGCGGCGCGCTCCTGCTCCACCGCTTCGCGACGGGCGCGCTCCTCCTCGGCCTTTTTGCGCTCGGCCTCGGCGCGCTCTTCGGCCAGCTTCCTGGCCTCCTCGTCCTCCAACTGCCCGGCGCGCTGCTTGATCTCAGGCTCCAGGTTCTTGCGGATCTTGTCGACGTAGGCGTCCGCGAGCATGCTCGCATGGCTCTTCGCGGGGATCTTCATCTGCTGCAGCTTGTCGAGCAGCTCTTTGCTCGACATATCGAATTCCTTCGCCAACTCATGTACTCGCATGCTGGCCATATACCACTCCTCTACTTCTGTCTCGCTTCGCGCGCAGCCGAAGCGACGTCGGCGGCGATCCTGTCGTACTCATCGCTGCCGAGCGTCGCCTTGAGCGCCCGGTCGAGCTTTTTCTTCTTGCATGCGGCGGCGAAGCACTCCTCGGAGCAGACGTACGCCCCCCTGCCCGGCGCACGGCCGGTCTTGTCGAACGACACGGCGCCGGACGGGTCGCGCACGATGCGCATGAGCTCGGCCTTGCCGGCCAGCTTCCCGCATGCGATGCAGCTGCGCTGGCGCACCGTCCTCGTCGTCGTCATTCCTGGCCGCCCTCTCTCGCTACCCTTGCCTTATGCTTCGTCGAGGTCGGCGTGCACGCCGCAATAGCGGCTGCCCGGACGGGCATGGTTGCGGCAGCGCACCCCGTCCTCGCCCACGTAGGCGCACAGACCGGCTTCGTCGTCCGCGGCCTCGTCCTCGTCGATCAGCATGTTGTCCATCGAAGCCAGCGACTCGCCCGTGAAGCTGGCGCTCTTGATATCGATATGCCAGCCGGTCAGGCGCGCAGCCAGACGGGCGTTCTGGCCCTCCTTGCCGATGGCCAGCGACAGCTGGTCGTCGGGCACCACGACGGTGGCGTAGTGGTTGTCCTCGTCGATGACGACGCGGGTCACCTTCGCAGGCGACAGCGCGTTGGCCACGTACACCGCCGGATCCTCCGCCCACTGGATCACGTCGACGCGCTCGTTGCGCAGCTCTTCCACCACCATGCGAACGCGGCTGCCCTTCGGGCCGACGCAGGCGCCCACGGGATCGAGGTTCGCCTCGCGCGACGCCACGGCGATCTTGGAGCGGGCGCCGGGCTCGCGGGCGATGGACTTGATCTCCACCATGCCGTCGTAGATCTCCGGCACCT
>ERZ826396.2359-NODE-2359-length-16013-cov-35.819902_pt1 | contig 16013 bp, 13 predicted proteins | sample MGYA00519926_ERZ826396 | MGnify/ENA primary metagenome ERZ826396 (study PRJEB31778, sample SAMEA3449230) | human gut metagenome | biome: human gut; feature: human-associated habitat; material: faeces | place: United Kingdom | collected 2010/2012 ... | reverse complement strand
TCTTTTTATAATATTCCACCAATAATTTCCGTCTTCAAACTACAAATCACAATTTATTTCAAAGCAGCCAACGTTTTCACAACCAGTTCCCATGTACGTTCTGTAGATGAGATACTCAACACCTCATTTGTTGTATGAATATGTTCCATCTGTGGTCCAAAGGATACTGCATCAAGCCCCGGCAATTTAGAAGCAAAGATTCCACATTCAAGCCCTGCATGAATACCTTCAACAACTGGTTCTTCTCCGTTGTATAAATGTTTATATGCTTCAACCATAACCTCACGTAATCTGGAATCTGCTTTGTATTCCCATCCTGGATATGGTCCTGCAATCTCTACATTCCCTCCTAATGTTTCTGTAAGAGATGTTAATTGATCGATCAGATACTGTTTTTCTGTCTCACTGGAACTTCTAACTGCAAATGTCATCTGTACTTCAGATTCTTCTGTTGTTAAAATTCCCATATTCAGTGATGTCTGTACCAATCCTTCAATCTCTGGATTCATTCTCTGAACACCATTTGGCATATGAACCATTGCTGTTACTACTGCAAATGTTGTATCTTCTGTGAATGTTTCTATATTTGCCGCTTCTTTTACATTCACTGTTAATTTTGCATCTGGATCTGTGACTTTATATTCTTCTTTGATCTGTGCAAATGTATCTTCAACGATCTGTTTTGCTGCTTCTAATTCTTCTGGAAGTACTGCAACAGATGCTTCGCTAAACTTAGCGATCGCATTGTCTTTTTCTCCACCATTTACGGAAACAAGCTGCATTTCAACCTCATTAAACAGACTTAACAATACTCTTGCCATTGCACAGTTTGCGTTCAAACGCCCTTTGATGATCTCGACACCAGAATGCCCACCTGCGAATCCAGTCATCTTGATTTCAATGACAGATGCATTGACAGTTTCTGTCTCATATGGAATCTTACAGATGACGGATGCTCCACCTGCACAGCTGACTGTAAACACTCCTTCGTCTTCAGAATCCATGTTCATAAATAAACGTCCCTTAAGATCTGAAACATCAATAGTTGCTGCTCCAAGCATACCGATTTCTTCGTTAACTGTAAAGATTGCTTCGATTGGTGGGTGTGCCATTTCTTCATCGTCTAACACTGCAAGTGTATATGCAACCGCGATTCCATCATCTCCACCTAAAGAAGTTCCTTTTGCTGAAATATAATCTCCATTGATTTCCAGATCCAATCCTTCTTTTTCCATATCTTTATCGCAATCTGCTTCTTTGACTGCAACCATGTCCATATGTCCCTGAAGGATGACTGGTTCAGAAGCCTCATATCCTTTGGATCCATCTTTCCAGATGATCACATTCAGATCTTCATCCTGTCTGTATTTTAATTCATGTGCTTTTGCAAAATCTACCAGATAATCGCTAATCTGCTGCAGATTTCTTGATCCGTGAGGGATTGAACAAATCTCCTCAAAATATTTAAATACTTTGTTTGGCTGTAATTCTCCTAATACTGACATTTTATGTCCTCCTTATTTTTTGTGCATTTTGTAACGACTGCCCTCTTGTTCGAGCTGATTCGTTTTCAGCATATATTCTACAAGTTTCTTCGCATAGTCTCGTTTATCCTTCACAACCGCTTTATTTCTTGAAAATGGCTGTTTCGCTTCAAGACCTTCGCAAATCTGTTCTACCTGTGAAATTGTAACGTATTCATGTTGTTTTAAATACTTTTTTATTTTATCCTGTCCTTTACTAAAAAGCAAATTCATCAGGTCACTTGTCTGATTCTTTTGTTTTACGATTCCCCATCCATATAGGATCATCGTCACTATGGCAAATAAAGCAATGCCTATGATCACTGTTGATATTTTCATATTAAATCCTTTTTCACTTTTAATAATATTTATTCTTCAAAAACAATGTATTTATTTCTTTCTAAAATTGCAAAATACTGTGATAATCTTTCATATAACTGTGTTGCTGCACCTTCATGAACTGCTTGAAGTTCTTTTCCTATCTCATAAATACTTTTCTTTCCATCAATTTTCTGCCACACAAAACTTCCATATTCATCTAATTTGATAAAACTGTAACGTGGCTTTTTAAATATTTTCTGCGCGATCGTATTATAAAATCCAGTATTTTCTACTGTAATTTCTACAATTCCATCTTCTAACACATCCCATTTCATATCATTGATCTTCGGGATGTTGTCAATATAATTCTTCTTTTCTTTCATAATGCACCTTTTTATTTAGAAAGCACTACTGCAGAATCGCAGCAGTGCTTTCTTCTCACTGAAATACATATTTATTTTTATTATTTTGCGTCTACTTCAATCGTCTTTTTATTTCTTGTGAAGTAGAATAATATAGCTAACAATACTACAAAAGCTGCTAAACCTACCCAGTTACCTACACTCTGGAAGGCAGCTCCATATACAGATGACAGATTGATCTTATCTGCAACACCAAATACTGCCAGTACAGCCAGAAGGATACCAACGATACCTTCTCCTGCAATCATACCTGCAGCATAAAGGACTCCTCGATCTGATCCGTCTTTTCTTGCCGCATCACTGTCATATTTTCTCTTATTGTCAATAAACCAACGAATCAGTCCACCAACCATGATCGGTGTACTTAAGTAAATTGGTAAATAAAGACCGATTGAAAATGCTAACACTGGAATTCCAAGGATTTCAACAACGATTGCGATAAACACACCCATGAAAATCAATACCCATGGTAATGTACCACCCATAACACCTTCAACGACCATCTTCATCAATGTTGCCTGTGGTGCTGGAATCTGATCAGAACCGAATCCCCATGCTGCGTTCAGAAGGTACATAACTCCTCCGATCGCAAATGCTGCTACGATCGCACCGATCAATTCTCCGATCTGCTGTAATCTAGGTGTCGCACCTACGATATAACCTGTCTTTAAGTCCTGTGAAGTATCTCCTGCCATAGCTGCTACGATACAGATAACAGTACCAATAGAAATTGCTGATACCATACCTGCTGCTCCTGTATTTCCAGTTGCTTTTAAGATAAATGTTGTTACGATCAGTGTCGCGATCGCCATACCTGATACTGGGTTATTACTACTTCCTACAATACCAACCATTCTAGATGATACCGTTGCAAAGAAGAAACCAAATACAACAATCATCACTGCTCCCAAGAAGCTTACTGGAATCTCTGGTAATAACCAGATTAAAACTGCAATGATCAGGATTCCTCCAAGAACCACTTTCATAGAAATATCCTGCTGTGTTCTTAACTGGCTGTCACCTTTCTTACCGAATCCCTTCATAGCATGTCCAAATGTCTTGATCATTGTTGGGAATGTCTTGATCAGACTGATCAGACCACCAGCTGCTACTGCACCGGCACCAATATATCTGACATAGTTACTCCAGATCTGGCTTGCACCTAACTGATTAAATGCAAGTGCTTTTCCTGTCTCATCGACAACTTTTGATAAAGAATCTCCGCCAAAATAAGCAATTGCAGGAATTAATACAAGATAAGATAGCACACCACCTGCAAAAAGATAGCTTGATACCTGCACACCACAGATATAACCTACACCTGCTAATGCCGGAAGAACATCCATACCAACGGATGTTGTATACTGTCCCTGCATTGAAAATTCAACTTCACTAGGGAAAAGTTTTAAACCATCTGCAATAAATTTATAAACTGCCGCAATTCCGAGTCCTGCAAATACAACTTTAGATTTACTTCCTCCTTCTTCTCCAGCTAAAAGCACTTCTGCACAAGCTGTTCCTTCAGGATAAGGAAGTACCCCATGTTCTTCTACGATGAGGGCTGTACGAAGAGGTACCATAAAAAGTACTCCTAAAATACCACCGCAAAGCGCGATCAATGCGATAGATACAAAAGATGGAGCAGTAACTCCACTTCCCTTTTCTGATGCCCAAATAAAAATAGCAGGGATTGTAAAGATTGCTCCTGCTGCTAATGATTCACCTGCTGAACCAATTGTCTGTACCATGTTATTTTCAAGGATGGAATCTTTCTTTAAGATCACACGGATCACACCCATGGAAATAACTGCCGCTGGAATGGAGGCTGATACAGTCATACCAACTCTTAGCCCCAAATAAGCGTTTGCACCACCAAATATAACCGCCAGTATCATACCAAGGATTACTGATGTAACTGTAAACTCTGGTAATACTTTATCTGCGGAAATAAAAGGCTTAAAGTCATTTTTCTTTTCCATTTTTCTCTCCTATTTTCAATATATATTTCACTGTATCTCTTTATTATACTAAATCATACAAGAAAAAGAAACCCCTTCTTTTTCTTAAACTTCTTAACTTAGATTCCTCGCATTTTTTAATAAACAGTTTTGCTTTATGTGTTGTATAAAATGCATTATACATTAAAATAAATCAAGCATATTATCCAAATAAACTTCTTCTCTAACGCATATTTGGTATTCTGGTTTTACCATATAGTATAGTAGAAACTCCAAAACCAACGCACTTCCCAATCCACGTCCTTCAATTTTAAAATTCTCAAACCCCATTGGAAGATAAATTTTCTTTATATCATTAGCACTGATAAATCCTGGATTCTTCATTGCCTTTGAAAAACGATAGCCTTCCTTTGCATCTGGCGAGTTGCATTTGTGATCTGGTATCATTTCTCCTAAGTTTTTTCGACTGACTATTTCGTAGCATTGCTTTCTGTCTTTACATCCAAACCAACAGCATTCATTGCATAAAAATTCCACTTTATTTTTCTCCTGCTCCGAAAGCATGTTTAATTTATCAAATGCTTTATTTAACCGAAAATCTGGTACTACATACCGAAAATCTTCTTTCTTTACTTCTTGCAAAAATTCATTAAAATCCGTCAACACTTTTGTCGTAGAAGATACGAAATATAATTTTGGATAATTTGTTTCCAAATACTTAAGCAATAAATCCGAATGGACGATCACTCCATTTCTTTTTTCTCCAACTTCTTCAAACATTTTGCATAGGATATTACATTTTTTATCTGTTAAATGTTCTTTTCTAAGTAAACTGTTGCTAAAAGTCAGTCTGGCTGAAATTCCATATTCCTGTGTAAGTTTTAAGACTTCTTCTGGATTATCAGATCCAAATCCTGCACGTCCACCTCCCCAGAGACAATCTGCGGGAGAGCCATAGATGGAACTGATCTCACACCAGTCATAAAAGTATTCTCTGTGTTCCTTATATAATGGCAGAAAGGCACAATATAATTCATAAAATTCAAATAATCCTGGCAGGTGATAGTATACTTTTTTGTTTTTTCTTTGGCTCATTTGTTATTTCTCCCATTTCTGATCGTCATTTTTAGTCATATTTTTCTATATTATGGTGACATGCTCCCACCACTTAAATCACTGATTTTGAAGTGGGGGCTTCTTGCTCAATGGCTCTACTGAGCCAAGTATCTACAAGCTATCCTCGCGTGCCCCGCGATTCTTTTACCCGGACACGGGCATGTTTTCTTATTATCTGATTGTCCGGATACGGACAGTTTATGCTGTCAACATCCTTCTTGCCTCTTCACGGATGCTGATCGCTGCATTATGATCTCTGTCCATCTTATTTCCACACTCACAGTGATAGACTCTTTCGAATAATCTCAACTCTTTCTTTATCCTTCCACATTTACAGCATTTTTTACTGGAAGGAAAGAAACGGTCTACCTTTATCATTTTCTTTGTCTTTTCATACTCTCGAATCTTATCATCAAGCATCTGATTGTACAGAAAACGACAATAGCCAAATGTTTTGCCAAGAAGTATCTTCTGTTCTTCTGTCGGATAGATTCGGAAACGATATGCTATGTTCAATACTTTTTCTCTCCCTGGGTTTCAATGTATTGACGGATCACTTCTACTGTAGTGCCTGCTACTGGCACTTTTATAAGCATTGATAAATTTACTAAGTTCTGTTCTCGGCTGCGCACGGAACATTACATGCACATGATTAATGTCATGGTTCTATTATACCATAGACCGTACTATCGAATAAGTGTTCTTTTTGTCTTTATGCAATTCATCTCCAACCTGTAGAGGAGAACTCTTGCTATATTATGTTAAAATTACGTTAATCAGTAGTTTTGTGAATATGTCTATTCGTGTGATCTTTGCTGCTATTCTTGTGTTCCATTTTTCATTGCAAATTGAAGCATTACCGTTTTTCTTATCTTGCCGGATGGATTGGAATGCTTGTGGCGGAAATACCGTTGCTTTTGAAGAAATTTTAATTTGTAAGTTGGCCAACTATAAATTATAAATTTGATAGGGGTGTCAAAACATAATAATTATCGCCCATAGAAATCTATGTTCCTTGAAAATTTCTTATAAAACAACAAATATCCATTGTTAGCTCTGTTTTGGGGTAATAACCCACACCACTGTTTCTGCTCTGTTAACTGATCTGGGGAATTAAGGCGCACTGACCCACACTGTTCAGATATCCAAACGGCTTCTTGAAGTTCAGGGCTGCCAATTTTATTCCAAAACGGAGTTTAGTGGGGAGAAGCCCTCTTACCGGCATATGGTCTATCTGGTATTTCCTCCACAGGATGGATGGGATTGTTTCCACTCCGTTTCTGATCCGGGACAATTCCTTATATTTTTCTGTCTTCATTTTCTTTTGTGTCTTTGCTCTGTCAGAGGATTTTTTAGACAGAAAAACCACACTGGTCCTTTAAACATCTTGGGGTTGCACTGGTCACGGTGTGGACAGTTTTCACATTTGTTTTTTGGAAATGATATCCTGCATTGTCCAGTCTGGTTGATATAATTGCAGCGTTTGTATTGTCCCTGCCGCTATAGGCCCCATCTGTTATAAGCACTGTTGGCTCCTCTGTTTTTTCCATGGATTCAACAGTTTCCACAATGTTTGCTGTATAACCACGGTTTTGTTTCCCCTCTTTTTCACGGTAAGTTGCATCCGGGTCAGAGGGATTCTGCAGGATTTGGAAACCCATAGCTCCATCTTCTTTGGTTTTCAGCCGTCTCGTACCGAATTCTTCCACAACCGTCTGTTCTTTTAAAACACGCTCCTGAAGTGGAAGTTTGAATTGCAATTAACACGAAAAGTTATTGTTCACTGTAACATTCCGCGAGGTGTTTTTTTTTGCGAACAAAGTTCACAGAAAACCCGAGAATTGCGGCGCGAAGCGTGTTACTGTGAACGGTAACCACGAAAAAGATTTTCGTGAATTATGATCTTGGAAAATATTGACCGCTTATAATAAGATTAGTATAATGATGTAAAAATATAACGACTCAAAGGGAAAGTCTGACAATATAGCTGAAGCAGAACTTTTGGACACGTTATAATGGGAAAGGAGTGGAAGGAAAAAGAGAAATTAACAGCATCACAAAATGAAAAAACCAAATAATCAGGAGAAAAATCAAAGTGAAAAAGACAAGAAACATTTTAGTAAGCTTATTGGCATGCCTTTTCGTAATCCTGGCAGCACCTACAGCAGTAAGCGCAGCAGCAAAGGCACCTCAGTGCCCGAAGAAACAGACTATGGAGTTTTATAATGCTTATATTAGTGGAAATGAAATGCCCACAGAAGGAGATGGATATATTTATATAAAGAATTTATCCAGGTCCGCTGTAATCACAAATGTAAAATCATCTAACAAATATTATACCGCATCAAAAGCAGCTGGTCTTAACGCTGTTTATGTAACGACATCAGATTACAATTCCATACATGATGTAGAAGATGGCGAAAAAACAAAACTCCGTTTTACAGTAAAACAGAATGGAAAGAGCTATAACCTGTCTTGTGCCGTAACATTCAAAAAGCACTCTCGAGTATTTAAAAGTGTAAAGATCGGCTCCAAAAATTATGCTGCTCTTGCAAAAGGCCATTGGACGGTAAGAGATAAAGGAACTGCTCCAAAATCAAAAGTAAAGATTACTGTTAAAACTGTCAAGAATTATAAGGTGGACAGTATTGAAATCTTTTATAAAAATAAATCCAAAAAGATAAAAAATGGTAGAAAGGTTTCTTTAAAAAATGCCACAACAATTTGTATAAACTATCATATAACAGCGAAACCAAAATATTATAAAAAGCCAACTGCAGGTTACAGAGGTTACTTCTTTGGCGGAACTGTTAAGAGTCCATTGTATGAATCTTTTTATCTAGAATATGAGGGTAATATGTTGGCTCCTCAATGATGTAGAAAAATAGCCAATAACGACGGGCTATCCCTATGCCCGTCATCCCCTTATTAAGAATCATAGGTTTACACCATGTATCAGAAAGCCCAGGACAACTTTATTGATCCTGGGCTTTTGTCATTATTGAAAAGAAAAATAATTCCTGGACAACCTGGAGCAGTCGATGGTAGGCAGTTGTAAGACTGCCGTAGGAAGCGGATTAGCTTCCTTGTTGTTGGCTTCTTGGCAACAACTGGGGTGGTTCTCCAAGGTAGGGGAATTCTCTTGCCTTGGGCAAATTAAGCATCTGTGATGCGTGGGCGAGTTTACTCCACTAATTTGTATAGGTTAAAGGCTCTTTTTTTCATAAGTCAATTTTTCATGTTATACTAGGATTGTTGCCACTCCCAATACAGGCACAGAAGGGAGGGTTGACTTACGGAATTATTTATTTCATTCTTTCTCTCCGTCATGGCGAATGTGCTTGCCTACTTCATTTGCAAATGGTTGGACGGAGATGAGTAAAAGGCAATCAGCCTAAGGAATAAGCCACCTTTGCCAAAACGGAATAGAAAAGCACCAGAGGGCCTAATCTCTGGTGCTTTTCGTTTGCCCTTACGGACTATTCATTTCATTCTGCCTACTGGCATTATAGCATACGCATTTTGGTGCTTCAAGTATTCCAGAATGTCAAATTTAGCAATACAGACCGCTACGCAAAATGTAATACATCTGGAAGTGAGTTCCAAACGTATTACAAAAAATCTTGTCTGTAGGTTTCATTTTTTTATTTTTAGATGCTATTTTAGAGGGTATGGGATACTTCCCATGATTTTAGGGTTTGGGAGTATCCCAACAAGCTCTATTTGTCGTTTGTCGGACAAATAGGATGCTTGCTTTCTTACGAAAAAACGTGACTGGAAACGACTGCAAACCCTCGTGTTTTCTAGGCTTGTAGCTATCTCCGACATGTCGTTTGTTATTTTCGCACGTGCTAACGTCTTTTGAAGCCGAAGAAAGACTTTTTTTCGTTCTGCAGAGCAGAAATTTCTCTCTGCAGTAGCTCGATTTTTTCCCCTTGCTCCTTTACCTGTCTTTTTAATTTATCTACTTGAGTATCTTCATCTTCTCCGAACAGTTCTTCCAGACTGATAAGACCATTATTTTCTTTCTGCGGTTCTGTATGATCCATTGCATCTTGCAGTTCCTCAATCACTGTGAGAATTCCATCCAGTTCTTTTTGTAAAATTTCCTGATTATCCCATAATCCCTTTATTGCAGATAGCATCGCTTCTTGAAATTCTGTGTCATTCTTCCATGGATACTTTTTTCGCTGTACTTCTGGATACTTCTTCAGCAGAATTTTGACCGCTTTTTCATCAAGCCATAGCTGTTTTTCTTTCCGTTCGACATGATTTTTAAAGATTTTTTCATTCCTACGGATGTATGTAGCCACCGTATCGGGCTTTTGAGCCGTTTTTGTTGCGAAGTCATATAAAAACACGTTTTCCCTCCCAAAATGCCTTAAAATTGATTCTGAGGACTGTCAAGGGCATCTTTGATGCTTGTCTTGACCCTTGACAGTACCGACTGTCTTATTATACCAAAATTAAATTTTCCGGAACGACAAAGTTCAGCTTTAGTCGTTCTGGTTGTCTAAAAATCATTTGACGTTTTACCAGTATGTAAATTTTGATGGGTGACAAATGCCAAATGTGAGTTGCAGTACGGATTAAAAAATACCTTTTGTCAGTCTAAATGAAAGTAACAAAATGTGGTTTTCAAGTAAGAATAATTCATTTTTTTTCAATGATTTTTTTGTCTTTTTTTTCTGCCTTTTTTCCCTTAAATAAATACTTTTATATTATTTATATTATTTAAGGAGAGTAAGAAATGGCTTAAATACGTTGGTTTTGAGAATGTTTATTGTGACTTTTAGTACGGTTTATTGTGACTTTTAGTACGGTTTATTGTGACTTTTAGTACGGTTTTTGTGTGTGGATAACTCATATATGTGACTTAATTATTGACAAGTCACATATATGATAGTATACTCTTGTTGTGACTTTTAGTACGGTTTTTATTGTGACCAAAAGTACGGGTATAGAGAGGAGAAAAATGACACCTGAAGAATCATTTGAGATTAAAAAAAGTAAAGGATATTTAGTTGTAAAAAGTAATGATTTAATACAACGAAACAGATTTGAATTATCATTACCAGAACAGAAAACAGTAGCTTATATTTGTTCTATGATACAGCCGATGCAAACAGAAGAATCTGGATTTCAGCTTGAATATGAATTTAAAATACGTGAATATTGCAAAATATGCGGAATTGACTATGATAACGGTAAAAATTATCAAGATGTAAAGGCTACACTAAAAAAATTGAGAGATAAATCAATGTGGTTGACATTACCAGATGGATCAGAAACAACAGTTGGATGGCTTGCTAAAGCTACAACCAATAAAAAAAGTGGTATTGCCCATATAAAACTGGATGAAGATATGGTGCCGTATTTGTTCGATTTAAAGCAAAAATTTACGCAATATCAGCTTTATAATGTACTTGGTATGAAATCAGCATTTTCAGTACGCATATATGAACTAATGAAATCTTACTCATTTAGACATACAATAACCTTTGAGCTTGATGAATTAAAGAAATTATTGATGGTAGAAGATGTTAAATCTTATAATCGCTTTCCTGATTTTCGTAGAAAAGTTTTAGAGAAAGCACAGTCAGAAATCAATGAATTGACTGATATAAACATTGAATTTGAGCCAATTAAGACTGGCAGAAAGGTAACCAGTATCAAATTTACCATTGAAGAGAAATTCAAAAGCAGAAGATAAGAAAACTATGCTTTTAAAAATTAATTATTAAAAAGAGTCCAAGATACCAATTCTCTCGGACTCTTTTTTCCAATTTATCAATTTTTATTATTCTTATTTTTCATTACCAATAACATATAAATAATATAACAAATAGATATAATCCAAGCAATTGATGTTAAAATATAGTTACACACTATAGGCAAATTTTCTGTATTATAACTAAAATAAAAATTATATGCCATATTTGGAACTTGTGTTAAAATTAAAAGTAAAATTATTATAATTAAATTCAATATCTTTTTATTTTTCATATCAATTCCATCCCTTATTTATACGTATACGTTCTTTTATATGTACATCCAGTAGCTCTTGAAGCACTTCCTGTACCTGCTTTTTGCTTAAGAATCATTCCTTTATTACTAGTAATTTTAATTACTGAATACGTATATTTTTGATAATATGGATATGCTGTAAGAACCATCGATTTTACTTTTTTATTGTTATGAACTGATGGAACAGTAGTACTTCCAGAAATAGTAATATTTTCTGAAGATGTCACTGAAAATCCAACTACACTATTTACCGTTGATACATTTACAGGAACGCTACAACTATAAGTATTGGAAATGCCTTTTGTTTTCGCAATTTGTAGTGTAACACCCGGACCACCTTTTGCTTGTGCTATTACCGTTGTTCCGGTATAATTACCTGCATATTTTCTTTTACCTGTTGCCTCATAATACGTATATTTATATGTTGCAATACCAATATTTTCTTTAAAGTCATCCACTTCTAAAGTTGGATCTATAACATTTACTGTTGATACATCAGGGTCTTCAAATATTTTTGATACTATCTTTGTATAATTAGAATTCGAAAGATCTGCAGTAATGTTCACAGTAGTATCTTTTGCTTCATCCGAAGCGAAAACTGATGTAAAGTTAGAACATAATAACGTCATAGCACTAATAATAACTAAAATACTTTTTTTTAGTTTCATAAAATCTACCTCCTATCCATATTGTTAGTCCATACTAACTATTATATATATCTATTATTTAATTGTAAAGTTATTATCATTATTTTATTTATGAATATCAAAAAAAAGATTTAATTATCAAAAATAATAAACTGACTTACATTAATATGAATTTTAAATCAATCAAGACATGTTGAAAATTTAAGAGCAGAAGATAGAAAATTTATATTTTTAAAAATTAATTATTTAAACTCTAGAAGAATTATGATATTATATTTGCAATAATTAATTTTTAAAAGGAGTGATATTATGGCAAAAAAGGAAACAATGAGAGAAAAAATCGCAAGACTTGAAGCTGAAAATGCAAAACTAAAGGAAACAAATAATTATTATCTTGAATTACTAAACGATGCAGATAAAAGAATAGCCGAATACTCGGCTATTCAAGACAATAATTTCAAGAATTCGTCATATTACAAGCAACTGTTAAGAGACATTGAAACACAAACAATGCGAGCTGATACATACAAGAAACAACTAGATTATAGTCAAAAAATACGAGATGAACAGGTTGATAAATTAGAAGGATTACAAAAATTAATTATTAAACAAAATAAAAAAAATCCTAGAGGTGCTGGTAGAAAACAAATATTTGACGAACAAGATCAAAGTAAAGTACTGACACTACGACAACAAGGCAAGAATCTTAAGGAAATTGCATCTGAAATGGGTTGCTCTATTGCTACAATCAGTAATTATTTACATCGTTTTAAAAATTAATTATTTAATCACTTGATACTGATGGTTTCCAAATACTTTATTTGTCCTATGGAATTAAAAATAAAATCTCTTCATTTAGAATTTATTTCTTGCCCCCAGAATAAATGGTACACTAATATATATATTGACAACTCAATGTAGAATCAAGTCAATATATATAGGGGCATCCCATGACGCCCCTATCCCCTTATTAAGAATCTAGACCATGTATCAAACAGCCCAGGATCAATAAAATTGTCCTGGGCTGTTCTTCTATCACTGAAAAGAAAAAAATTTCATGATATACTTATATCGTTGCCACTCCCGATACAGGCATAGAAGGGAGGGGTGTCCTACGGAATTATTCATTTCATTTATTCTATCCGTCATGGCGAATGTACTTGCCTATTTCATTTGCAAATGGTTGGACGGAGATGAATAAAAGGCAACCAACCTAAGGAATAAGCCACCTTGCCAAAACGGAATAGAAAAGCACCAGAGATTCGGTCCTCTGGTGCTTTTCGTCTGTCCTTACGGACTATTCATTTCATTTTGCCTACTGGCATTATATCATATGCTTTTTTAAGCTTCAAGTATTCCAGATTTAGCAATATATCCATCTACGCAAAACGTAATACAGTCCCTTTTTCTAGTAATCTGTCTGGCAAGATACGCATTTTGTAATACATCTGGAAGTGAGTTCCAAACGTATTACAAAAAATCTTGTCTGTAGGTTTCATTTTTTTATTTTTAGATGCTATTTTAGAGGGTATGGGATACTTCCCATGATTTTAGGGTTTGGGAGTATCCCAACAAGCTCTATTTGTCGTTTGTCGGACAAATAGGATGCTTGCTTTCTTACGAAAAAACGTGACTGGAAACGACTGCAAACCCTCGTGTTTTCTAGGCTTGTAGCTATCTCCGACATGTCGTTTGTTATTTTCGCACGTGCTAACGTCTTTTGAAGCCGAAGAAAGACTTTTTTTCGTTCTGCAGAGCAGAAATTTCTCTCTGCAGTAGCTCGATTTTTTCCCCTTGCTCCTTTACCTGTCTTTTTAATTTATCTACTTGAGTATCTTCATCTTCTCCGAACAGTTCTTCCAGACTGATAAGACCATTATTTTCTTTCTGCGGTTCTGTATGATCCATTGCATCTTGCAGTTCCTCAATCACTGTGAGAATTCCATCCAGTTCTTTTTGTAAAATTTCCTGATTATCCCATAATCCCTTTATTGCAGATAGCATCGCTTCTTGAAATTCTGTGTCATTCTTCCATGGATACTTTTTTCGCTGTACTTCTGGATACTTCTTCAGCAGAATTTTGACCGCTTTTTCATCAAGCCATAGCTGTTTTTCTTTCCGTTCGACATGATTTTTAAAGATTTTTTCATTCCTACGGATGTATGTAGCCACCGTATCGGGCTTTTGAGCCGTTTTTGTTGCGAAGTCATATAAAAACACGTTTTCCCTCCTAAAATGTCTTAAAATCGATTCTGAGGGCTGTCAAGGGCATCTCCGATGCTTGTCTTGACCCTTGACAGCACCGACAGCTCTATTATACCAAAATTGAATTTTCCGGAACGACAAAGTTCAGCTTTAGTCGTTCTGGTTGTCTAAAAAATCATTTGACGTTTTACCAGTATGTAAATTTTGATGGGTGTTAAATCTCAAATAGGATTTTTAGTGCAGATTAAAAAAACACCTTTTGTCAGTCAAATAATTTATCAAACAAGGGTCAAAAACCATATTTTTTTGAACTAAATTTTTTTTTTCAATGATTTTTTTTTGAATTTATTGTTGTCTGATGAATTTGCCTATAAATAAATAAATAATTATAAACGTTATTATCGTTTAACGTTTAGGGAGATAAAAAAGTACGATTTTATGCGGGTTTGCGGATTTTTAAAGACACCTTTTCTTAGTTTAAAAACACCTTTTCTTAGTTTAAAGACACCTTTTCTTATGTCGCCGACATGTCGTTTGAACTAAGAAAAGGTGTCTTTAATAGCTAAAAGACACCTTTTTACAACAAAAATATGTTTTATATAGACACGAAATATATTGAAAAAAGTGTCTTGCAGTGATAAGATATTTTTGAAAGGCGGTAACTGATATGGAACAAAAGAAAAATACAGATACACGAAAGACTGTGAGAACAGTAACATCAAATGATTTTATAACAGCAATGGGAATTGATGAAATGACATTGAAAGCAAGAAAATTATTATATATTGCAATATCCCAGTGCAAGAAGAACGACCAAGAATTTTTTGAATATCAGATAAGTGCTAAAGATTTTGCTAAATTGATGGACATAGAACCAGAAGCAGTATATCAAGAAGCTGATAAAATTACAGATGAATTGATGAAAAGCTTTATTCGTCTTGAAATGCCAGATCAAAAGTACAAAAAAAAGAAAAATTATGAGAAATATCAGATATTTTCAAAGTGTAGCTACCTTGATGGGATATTGAATTTTAAGCTAAATCCTGATATGACAGGTTATTTCCTAAACTTAAAAAAAGATTTCACACAACCATTACTAAATGATTTCTTGAAAATGAAATCTAATTATAGCATTGAAATATGGCATTTGATCCAGAGAGAAATGAAGTCAATCAAACCAAATTCGACAGATATCATACAGTTTGATTTGTCTTTAGAAGAACTTAGAGCGGTTACTGGGACACAAAATAAGCTAAAGAAAATGGTTCATTTCAAAGAAAAATGTTTTGATAAGGCATTACGAGAAATTTATGATAATTGCGGTGTAAATATCACGTATCAAAATATCAGAATAGGTCGTAAAATTGTCGGTTTCCGTTGCACTGCCGTATCTGTTGTGCATATAGATACCGATAATATTCCAGACGATGTAAAAGAACGTGCTAGACAGGGCAAGGAACGTATCAGAAACAACCAAAAAGGAGAAAAAATATGACCAAAATGGACAAAGAATACATCGAAAGAGAATACGAGCAAGCTATTAAAGAATACAACACAGCACTCACAGAAGATGATATGGATAATGCCAGACGTACGATGAAGCGATTAGAAGCTATCGCAATGCAAGACTACGGATTTGACTATGCTGACGAATTAGCAATGAAAAAAGAAGCTTGTAAGAAATAGTCTTGCCCCCCCCCAAAAATACATGATACACTAATGGATATATTGGCTCCTCAATGTAGAAAAATAGCCAATAACGACGGGCTATCCCTATGCCCGTCATCCCCTTAT
>ERZ826396.2356-NODE-2356-length-16028-cov-7.764978_pt1 | contig 16028 bp, 16 predicted proteins | sample MGYA00519926_ERZ826396 | MGnify/ENA primary metagenome ERZ826396 (study PRJEB31778, sample SAMEA3449230) | human gut metagenome | biome: human gut; feature: human-associated habitat; material: faeces | place: United Kingdom | collected 2010/2012 ... | reverse complement strand
GAGTATGAGTGTCAAGGGCAATGGAGAGATTTCGTATACAGCTTATCTGACGGTGCCTGAGGATACAGAAGTTTACAAAGATTTTGTGGTGCTTCAGGACAGAAAAACAGGGACGCCATATGCGATGGATGATGAAACGGTGATTATTACGGAGAAGCTGGCCAATCTTCTCAGGGTGAGTACGGGAGATAAGATTACTGTTACAGACAATGATGTGGATAAGGAAGTTACGGTGGGACATATTGCGGAGAATTATCTCATGAGTTATGTGTATATGTCACCGGCATTATATGAGACAACATTCGGTGAGACGCCGAAATGGAATAAGATAGAAGCTTTCATTCCGGGACTGACCAGTGAAAATTCCGAATCCTATTCAGCAAAATTACTGGCATTGAATGCAGTATCAGGAACATCCACCACTGATTATGTCCGAAGCAAGTTTGAGGAAGTGCTGAACAGTCTGAACATTGTGACGCTGATTCTGATGACTGCCGCCGGTATGCTGGCATTTATCGTATTGTACAATCTGAATAATATGATGCCGGGGTCAAAACATAGTTTTTTCTATGTCTGCCCTTTGCAAGAACCTTGAAAATTTAATATTTCACAGTAGATTAGCCATAAGAAGCTTCATTGAATCAGAATCAAAGGGGTACCTCCGGCTTATATTTAAGCTAATACCGGATTTTGTGCATAGTTTCCCAGACCCTTTCGGAATCCGAAGAGTTTCCTGAAATTTAAAGCTGCTATTTTGCTTCCGAAGAAGAATTTACCTCGTTGTTTACCTCTTGGAAGTTTGTCAAGGTGGTAATTCTTTCGGATATTAGCTGGAATGGTTTCCACACCATTTCTCAGCCTTGCTAAGTGGCTAAATTCCTCGCTTTGCATATATCTTTGGCTTTTTGCTCTGTTGGATGCATTTTTTGAGGTAATAAAAGTGGCAACTTTTTTATAAATTTTGGGACGGCACTGCTCCTGATATGGACAGCCTGCGCAATGATTACGGTCAAATGAAACTCTGCACTGCCTTGTGGTTTTTGTAAAACTCTGGCTCACAGGCTCATGACCTGCAGCACATTTCAACAGCCGGGTTCCATCTTCATTAAATTCAAAATCTGCCAGAGCATCCGGAGCTTCTTTACCAATCAGTGCCGTTGTTACCAGCCTGACATTTTTCTCTTTTGCAAGAGCAATGTTATCCTGTCCGTCATAACCGCCATCTGTAATCAGAATGATTTCTTCTTCAGATTTTTCCATTGCGGAAAGAGATTCTTGAAGAAAAAGGCTGTCGGTATGTGTATTTTTATCATACTGATAATCCGTCACTACAGAACCGTTTTTACCTACGGTTTCTTCAATGTTGGCAGCATAGCCTCTGTATAGCTTGCCAGATTTATTTCTGTATGTGGCATCCGGATCGGACGGATTTTGAAGTGCCGATGAATTCATGGTTCCATCTTCCTTCGTCCTTAGACGACGTTTTTCATTTTCAACAACTGTTTGGTCTGAAAGGCATCTGACAAAAAGCTGATATTCTGTTACCTCTTCGAAATCTGTTTTACAAACTTCCAGCAGAAACTCACTGTCTGTCAGTAAAGTCTGTATAATTGCATCCATGTCATCATTTCTCTGATGATAAAAGATACGGTTATAATCATTCGGATCCGCATAATGTTTCATCTGTTCGGAAACCTTGTCCGGAGCATTTTTTGTAAGATAAACAATCAGTTTTGATATGCAGGTATAAATCAGTTCCATGCGGCTCAAAAAACGGATGTTAGATTCTATCATAATGGAATCCATACGGCGTATGCGTCCATTCAGTTTCATTATCTTTGCGATTTTACCGCTGAGATCTTTGACGCAATCGTGGTATAAATCCACACCATGAAGTCTCTCATAGTCGTAACATCTTTTGCGGAAACGACTCAGGGTTTTGTCTGATATTGGCTGTTCCGCAAAGCTTGTGGTATGCAAAGCATACTGCAGATGAAGATCAAGCATAAGATTTTCAACAATCTCATCATCAGAATAATCAAAAAGTTCCTTGATAATGAGGGCACCAATAATAACATTTACAGGTGCGTTGGGTCTGGATGCTTTATCACTGTACAAAACAGAAAATCGCTCTTCATCTATCGCCGGAAAAATTTCATCGGCGAAGATCTTCGCCCAAGATTTTTCCAAAGCTTTTCTTTCACGCTCGGTAAGAGTCATAAAACTATCATCTAATGATAACTGTTGGCAATCATTTGTTTTAAAAGACATAGGATGTACCACCTTTCAGAAGCTACTACTATTATAACTCATGAAAGGCTGAATTGCTTGTATTTACTGTAAAATATTAAATTTTCAAGGTTCTATGGTTGGGGCTTTTGACCCCGGCATCATATTTATTTATCTAACTTGAAATTCCATTACCTTCTTCGGAAACATTCGTTGAAAAAGTTGCGCCATGCCTGTATAATTAGTAAGCAAGTAATAAAGAAAATAAAGTTAAACAATACACTTAGGAGGAACTTTATATGTCTATTTTGAATCAATTGAACAGCATACCAATGTATGCTATATGCGGATGTATTGTGGCATTTGTTGCAATTGTCTGTATCATTTTCCTTGTGCGGGCTTATCGGGCGGGAAAGGCAATCGGCATGGATACCACAAAGATGAATCGTGCGATTATATCAAGTATCACCTTTTCCATACTGCCCAGTGTGGGAATTCTGCTTGGTGTGATTGCCTTGTCCGGTTGTCTGGGAACACCGTGGCCATGGCTTAGGTTATCGGTGATCGGTGCGCTTCATTATGAGACGCAGATTGCAGAGGCAGCGGCAGAGCAGGTAGGAATGTCATCCCTGTCCGCCGCGGAAATGACACCCACTGCCTTTACAACGATTGCGCTTCTGATGAGCGTATGCATCATCTGGGGAATGGTGCTTTCTATTTTCTTTAACAAAAAATACACCAGAAAACTCAGTGACCAGAAGAACAGTTCCGGGGCAGGATTTGGGGATATGGCCATGAAAGCAATGTTTATTGGTCTTGTCAGCACTTATGTGGGACGTTATCTGGGACAGTTTGTGTCTGAAAATGGAGTATTTACATTTACCGGGGATTACATACCGATTATCGTTATGATTGTGTCGGCGGTTGTCATGGCAGTGTTTACGTTCTTTATCGAGAAAAAGAAAGTGGCCTGGCTGGACAGCTTTTCTCTGGCAGGAAGTATGCTACTTGGAATGACAGCAGCCGTATTTGTTGCGCTATTATAATGGAAGGAAGGTAAACGATATGGAAGAGAAAAATATGGATTTATGGGAAAATTACAGGAAACGCACACATGTAATCGGGCGGATTACCAGCACAATCGTGCTGCTTATGCTTCTGGCTGCGCCGTTTCTGATTGGAAAATATTTGGGAGCATTTCCGGATCTGAAAGCTGTGGCAGGCGGCTTTTTGTCAGTTGGCTTAGTCTGGCTGGTGAGCAGCGTTGCGGAATTTTTGATTTATACTCCGATGCTTGGATCGGGCGGAGGATATCTTGCATTTATCACCGGTAATCTCATCAACATGAAGATTCCCTGCGCAATGAATGCAAGGGATATGGTGGATGCCAAAAGCGGGACTCCGGAAAATGAGATTATTTCCACCATTTCCATCGCAACCTCGTCTCTGGTGACGATCCTTGTTCTGGCACTGGGAGTGCTTCTTTTGGTACCTCTTCAGCCAATTCTGCAGAACCCGGTGCTGCAGCCTGCATTTGAAAATGTGGTTCCTGCATTATTTGGAGCGATGGCATACAAATATTATCGTGGAAATATGAAAATTGCCCTTTTTCCGCTGGTGATCATGAGTGTGCTCTTTGTGCTACTTCCGAGCCTGATCGGTTCCACAAGTTTTATGATTATTCCATCGGGTGCTATCGCTATTGGGGTGGCTTACTTAATATATAAAAAGGGAAGGAAATAAGAAAATGAAATATTTATTGTTAATACCTGTTCTGATCATTGCTTTACTGCTCATCGCCGTACTGCATACGCTGATGACACCGTCAAAAAAATCGGATTATGTTCCGAAGGAGGACGAAAAGGAAGCCCTTCGTCTGGCGGAAAAACTGTCCAGAATGATTCAGTGTGACACCACCTCATACCCTCATGTAGCGGACAGAGAACGATTTTTACAGTTCCACCAGCTATTGGAAGAGCTTTTCCCTCTGGTGCACAACCATCTGGAAAAAACAGAGATTGACGGCAATCTGCTCTACTACTGGAAGGGAAAAAGCAGTGAAAAACCAATTCTTCTGATGAGTCATCAGGATGTTGTTCCGGCAGAGGGAACCTGGACACACGAACCATTTTCGGGAGATATTGCCGATGGTAAGGTGTGGGGCAGAGGTGCTGCAGACACGAAGTGCTCACTGATGGCATTTTTTGAGGCTGTGGAACAATTGCTGGCAGAGAATTATGTGCCGGAAATGGATGTGTATCTGGCTTCCTCCTGCACAGAGGAATGGGCCGGTGATGGCGCACCAAAGATTGTAAAAGAACTGCAAAACCGTGGTGTTGAGCTTTTCCTTGTATGTGATGAGGGTGGTGGAATCATTACGGAGCCAATCGGCGGAATCCCAGGCAACTTTGCCATGGTAGGTGTATTTGAAAAGGGTAAGGCAGATGTGAAATTTACTGCAAAAAGTACCGGTGGACATGCAAGCGCCCCGGCGCAAAATACACCAATTGCAAGGCTGGCCTCCTTCGTAGATGAGATGGAGCATCATTCACCATTCAAAAAGAAAATACTGCCGGAAGTGGCTGCAATGTTTAAAACTCTCGCACCATACGCATCCTTTGGGTTGAAATTTGTGTTGGGAAATCTATGGCTGTTTGGACCACTGTTAAAGGTGGTGCTTCCAAAAATCAGTGCACAGGCCGGCGCAATGCTGAAAACGACCATTGCATTTACCAAACAGTCCGGTTCCGATGCGTACAATGTGATTCCGCAGGAGGCAACCCTTGGTGCCAATATGCGTTTTATCCCGCATCAAGGCGAGAAGGAAAGTCTGGAGCTTGTAGAAAAAGTTGCAAAGAAGCATGGTCTGGAGACCGAGGTGCTTTATTCCAATGATTATTCCAAGCCGGTGGATCTGAATGGAGAGGCATTCCAAGTGGTGATGCATGTGATTGACGAGACATTTCCGGGACTGGCAGCAAGTCCTTATGTGGTGACGGGAGCTACGGATGCCTTTGTTTACCAGCAGGTCTGCAAAAGCTGTATCCGTTTTGCACCGGTGATCTACGGACCGGAGCAGATGAAGGGCATGCATGGACTGGATGAAAATATTGAATATGACTGTCTTCCGGGAGCAGTTCGCTTTTATCAGAATTTGATAAAGTTCCACGGACGATGCCAATGAAGCACAAACACTTGCTGAATAAAACGGATTCTGAGGGAATAGTGGTGTGATAGTATGCTAAGTGGGAGTGTCTCGCGCAATTTTGAGTGAGACACTCCCATAAGCTTTTTTATAATTCATTAAATCAGGCGAGCCTTCACGAAGTCATCAAACCGGGGTAGTGCCAGTGACAAATGTCCATATTCCTGTGTATTGACAACCCCTTTTCTTTTTAACCGGTCACGATATACGGAAAATAATTCTGACTTCATTCCAAGTTTTTCCCGAATATTTTTTATCTTTGTTTCCCCACTAACCGACATTTCGTAAACAATTTTTTTATCCAGCTCCGACATTTCTGACCAGATTTTGCTGTAAACATATTCTTCGAGATACTGGTCATACTCAGGGAGAATTTCTTCAATGGTCATATGCTCTCTGTTCTCCCAATAAAGATACCCCAGAACCTGAAATGCAAATGGATAACCTTTTGTCAGAAGTGCCATATATTCTGCATCCTGTACGCTTAACCCGAAAATGTCCATGTAATGCTTCTTAACTGCCGTATAATTGAGAGGATCCAGCACTATTTTGGGTGCACGATACAAAAAGGTGAGGGATTTCTCATTCTGCAAATCGTAGAGATTGTCATAGAGACCGGTCATCAAAAGAAATACAGGGTAATCCTGCCTGAGGAATATCTGGAAAGAGCTGGCAAATACCCGTATGTTATCACTATTGGTGGCTTCATCTATGGTAATGAGCAGACGTTTTCCCTCTTCTTTCAACACTCCCAGCATAAGGGAAATTGCCGTTTCTATATCTGTCACAGGAGCTGCATTCTCAATGGATACCCCCAGCCCAAATGCGGAAAAATCAAATTTTGCCTTCAAAAAAAGCGTATGAAGCTCCGGAATTCCATACAATTTTGCGGCAAGACTTTGCAGAAGATCCCGGGCTGGATTGAGTTCAAGCGTAATCCAATTATTATCTTCTGCAATTATATTTGATACAGTTGTCATCATCACCGTTTTACCGGAACCTCTGACTCCGGTAAGCATATAAATTTGATTCGATGGCACATCTGCTCTGAAATTCTCAACAATTTCATTTGTCTGCGTGATACGTGATATAAACTGTGCTGGTTTTTTCCCGAATGACAATGTAAATGGATTGCTCATCTTTGCCCCCTTATATAACTTTTATTATATTATATAGTCTTATATAAGTTTATATAACTTTTTCTTTATTATATAAGTTTATATAACTTTTTGTCAATATTCTAGTGATCCGAGATACATGCTCACATGCTTATAAAAAATGCATATCTTTACTTTGCAGAAGAACTTCCTGTATAATGCAAATATAGGGAATCGCAAGAGAATTTCTTTACAAAGTGGTAGAAGTGGCACAAAGAGAATGAACAATTTTGCAGAAAATAGGTAAAATGAGGTTGTTTTTGACAAGGAGAGGAAAATGCAAATCATTAAATTAACAAACGAATACAAAGAGGAAGTATTTCGCATGATGAAAGTATTTTACGCTTCCTCTGCGGTCATTCATAAATCGTCTGATGCAATTCTTACGCAAGATATCGACGATTGCATATCGGATAATCCCTTCATAGAGGGGTATGTATTGAAAGAAAATGATTCTGTGATTGGATATTCCATGATTTCCAAGAATTACACCACGGAATATGGCGGTCTCTGCATCTGGATAGAAGATCTTTACTTTAAGGAAAAGGCAAGAGGAAAGGGATATGCCTCCGTATATTTCAAGTTTCTTGAAGACACATACCGGGAGGCGGTAAGATTTAAGCTTCAGGTGGAGATGGAAAATACTTCCGCTATCGAAGCATATCACAAGAGTGGATATGAGATGTCCGAATATCGTCTTATGACCAAAGAAATGGATAAGAATTAAGATTCATAAATTTCCGTTTGTCGAGATTCTGCTTGCGGGTGTTTTTATGGATATAGGTTGTGGTAGGGCGGGGAGAGGCGGATGCTGATTCTCTCAGAAAAATTGCAAGTCAACCTCTAAAATCGACCGGGCGTTACCGGCCGATTTCTTAACGGGGCAGTTGCAATTTTGTCCTCGAGAATCACATCCACCTCTCCCCGCCATTTACACAATCTATATTCGTAGGAAAAATTTTTGCGATGCAAGCAGAATTCCGACTTCACTACAGTAGCGAGCTACGCTCGCAGGTGATGTTTTAATCTTTGTACTTGTTATATTGCATGGTAAGAATTATTTTTTAGCTTATGCATGAGAGATTTTAATCTCTATGTTCATTATATGACTCTGCAAGGATTACTTTTGCTCTTAGATATAGGGAGGTTATAAGATATTTTAATCCTTAGATTCATTATGTTGTAGCATTAAGATTATTTTAGAGATTGAATATAGGATATTATAATCCCTATGCTCATTATGTTATATTTCAAAGATTACTTTTGATTATGTGCAACTTATATTTGCGAACGAAGTGAGCTATGGGAGTGAAGTCAGGATTTTTACAAATACATACAGCCAAGAACCAAGCTGAGAGGATGCCGCGGATTGCAGATTGTGACTCCGGAGGTGCTTACAGCTTCTTGGCAGGTCTTCGTTCTCAGCAAGCCCGGCCACGGATGGCCGGGGCTAGCGAGGATAGGCCATGGATGGCCGTCCGCAGCGGTGCGTCAAGAACCAGCCCATCGGCAGAGCTGCTTAGAAGCTGTTAGTGCCGTAGCCCGGAACAAACAGCAATCCGCGGCATCCTCTCAGCGTAGCTTTTTACACTTACTTGAAACATCTCGACAAACTGGAAGTGAACAAAATCGCTGCGCGATGGCCTGCCAAGGCTGTGGCGCAGTTTTCTACTTTTTCTAAAAAAGGCAGTGACAGGATTGTCCCAAGATAGTATTGTTAAAGCACGACCTAAAAACAAACTTCAAACACGGGCTTAGTCCCAGCAACTGCCTATGAAAAGAATATCATCTTTAGGCTGCTTTCACAAGCAGTTTTATTTTGCAAATGCGCCTCCATGATAGGTAGTTACTGTTATTATTACTACTTTTATTTCATGGAGGTTTTTTATGTACGAATCATATATTAATAAAATCGAAGATGTCGGAAAGCTTAGAAATCTTAAGCCTAAAACTATTACGCTTTACCAGAAAAATGTTTCTCGTTTTTTGAATTACATCCAAAAAAATCCCGAAGAACTGACTTGCGAAGATGCCAGAAATTATCTTCTCCATTTACAAGGCAAAGGAGACAAAGCTTCTACACTTAACAATAACAATGGTTCGCTTGTATTTTTTTATAAACGTGTCTTAGGTAAGCTATGGGATGATAACTTAGTACCTAGAGCCATTAACGATTATGCTGTTCCGGAAGTTCTTTCTTTTCATGATGTTGAGAAACTTTTAAATGCAACGGAAGATTTAAAATACAAAGCTATTTTTGCAATCATGTATTCCTCCGGCTTACGCATTTCAGAAGTATTACATTTGCACTATGAAGATATTTCAAGAAAAAATATGCAGATTTATATACGAGACTCTAAAACTCATACAGCTCGTTATGCACTATTGTCCAAGAGAGCTCTCGATATTCTTACTGAATATTGGTTCACTTGTGGAAGACCTACCGGAATTCTTTTTCCCAACAAGTGGACTGGTGAATATCTCACAACTTCCGGTCCAAGACTTGTTTTCAAAAAGTCTTTAAAGATTGCCGGCCTTCCACACAGTATACGCATGCATTCTCTGCGACACAGCTATGCAACTCATCTTTTGGAAGATGGTGTTGATATAAGATATATTCAAACCTTGTTAGGACATCGTTCCCCTAAGTCCACCGAAATCTATCTTCATGTTAGCAACAAGGCATTATTAGGTGTTCAGAGCCCTTTTGATAAGAGAGCTGGTGAAATAAATGGTTAATCCTACAGTACAGGATATATTTCACCGGTTTTATCCACTCTATTTAGAGCAGTATTCTCCTTCTCCTCAGCAAGCAAAGGTGGCTCATTGTATTATCAATTGCAAAACCGGAGCTTATGGTGCTAACGTACAATTCTGTGAAGACTGTGGACATCCACAGATTCACTATAATTCCTGTCGTAATAGATGCTGTCCCATGTGCCAGGCGCTCCCAAAAGAAAAATGGATGGATAAACGTCGTGAAGATGTTCTCGAAGCTCCTTACTTCCATGTGGTATTTACAGTCCCACAGGAATTAAACTCTTTAATCTACAGCAACCAGCAACTTCTGTATGATGCACTGTATCATTCTGTTTCTGCAACTATCAATGAGTTAACAGCCGATACAAAGCATCTCGGTGCAAGGGTGGGATATATTTGTGTGTTACACACCTGGGGATCTGAAATGAATTATCATCCTCATATTCATGTTATCCTTCTTGGCGGTGGACTGACTGCTAAAAATCAGTGGCGTGATAAAGGTGAAGAATTCTTCCTTCCGGTAAAAATTTTGTCAAAGCTGTTCCGTGGTAAATATATGGATGAGCTGAAACGCTTGTGGAATGAGAAGAAGCTTCAGTTTCATGGGAGTAGTGAAAAATATCGCAATCATTATGCTTTCAAAGAATTGCTGAATACCTGTTATGAAAAAGACTGGATTCCCCATTGCAAGAAAACCTTCAATGGGGCACAGTCTGTCATTAACTATCTCGGTAAGTATACACATAGAATTGCCATCAGCAATCATCGTATCATTCGCATGGACGAAAATACTGTTACTTACTATGTGAAGGATTATCGTGAAGAAGGTAAATGGAAAGAATATACCATTTCCGGAATCGAATTTATCCGCAGATTTCTTATGCATGTGCCGCCAAAGCGCTTCGTAAGAATTAGACACTACGGTTTACTTTGTACCAGAAGCAAGACCAAGCACATTACATTATGCCGAAACCTGCTTGGCTGCAAACAATATCTTTCAAAACTTAAAGATATGGAAGCACCCCAGATACTTGAAACACTCTATGGTATCAATGTCACTGTTTGTAAATGTTGTGGCGGACATCTTGGCAAACCACAGCAGAGAATACCTCTACGGATTTAAAGAGCTCTATTTATATTTTTTCAAAAACCTCAGCGATGAGGTCTATTTGTCGTGCCTTGATTTTGCAAAAAACAACCTGAAGTTTTACAATCCGCACAGGAACTTCATAATCTTCGTGAAAAGAGCAAGAATTGAAAGTCCATACAGATCGGCTACACAGACGCTTACTTTGTTCACTTTGGCAAAATCAAACGCAGCGCAAACGAAAGGGCAGTTTTTCTATATTTCAAGACTGCTTTTTCGTTTACGCTGCTATTGATTGTAGCCTAAAGAAGCTTCCGGTGGTAAATTTTGCGGCAGGAGGTGTAGCTACACCGGCAGATGCAGCACTTATGATGCAGCTTGGAGCGGAAGGTGTATTTGTTGGATCTGGTATTTTCAAGTCTGGAAATCCGGAAAAAAGAGCATCTGCAATTGTACAGGCGGTAACAAATTATACAGATGCAAAACTGATCGCAGAACTTTCAAAAGACCTCGGAGAAGCCATGGTAGGAATTAACGAGCAGGAAATTGAACTTTTGATGGCAGAAAGAGGAAAATAATGAAAATAGGCGTATTGGCATTGCAGGGAACTTTTATTGAGCATGAAAAAATGCTTGAAAAACTTGGAGCTGACTGCGTAGAGCTTAGAAAGGCAGAAAATCTGGAACAGGATTTTGACGGACTGGTTCTTCCAGGAGGAGAAAGTACGGTTCAGGGAAAACTTTTAAGAGAACTTGGAATGTATGAGATCCTGAAAGAAAAAATTGAGAATGGAATGCCGGTACTGGCAACCTGTGCGGGAATGATTCTTCTGGCTGAAAACCTGGAAAATGATGAACTAAAGCATTTTGGAACTTTACCGGTTTGCGTAAAGAGAAACGCATATGGAAGGCAGCTTGGAAGTTTTCATACGGAAGCTGAGGTAAAAGGAATTGGAATTGTACCAATGACATTTATCCGGGCGCCATATGTAGAGTCTGCTGAAAAGAATGTGGAAGTTCTTGCGGTTGTTGAAGGAAAAACGGTTGGTGTAAGATATGGCAATCAGCTTGCATTTGCGTTTCATCCGGAACTGGATGAAGATATCAGAATCCATCAAAAATTTTTAGATATAGTAAAAGATTCAGTCTGATTTAGACTGGACAGTCCTGCATATTTGTATTATAGTAAAAGCAGTATTTCGAGGGTGATTGCGCAACAATGCTTGTTGCGTTATCATCCTTTTTGGATATAAGGAGGCAGGATAATGAAAAAACTTGCATCAGGAATGGTAATTCTGGCAGGGATACTTTGGGGAAGCATGGGGATTTTTGTACGCAAGTTTGAAAAATGTGGATTAGAATCCCTGGATATTGTTGCTGTAAGGGCAATTGCCACGACATGTATATTGTTTTTCTTTTTGCTATTTTATAACAGAAGCTTATTAAAGATAAAGTTCAAAGATTTGTGGTGTTTTCTGGGAACTGGATTATTAAGTATTGTATTTTTTAATTATTGTTATTTCAGAGCGATTACGATGACTTCACTATCTGTTGCAGCGGTACTTCTTTATACGGCACCGGCTTTTGTTATGGTTCTTTCATATTTTTTATTTCACGAAAAATTTACAGGAAGAAAATCAATTGCATTGGTACTTACTTTTGTCGGTTGTGTGTTTGTTACTGGAATTATTGGAAGTTCACAGGCACTTAGTGGAAAAGGAATTTTAATAGGTATTGGTGCTGGATTTGGATATGCATTATATTCAATTTTTGGTCGCTTTGCATTAGAAAAAGGATATGATAGTTTTACAATTTCGTTCTATACCTTTTTTGTTGCGGCAATCGGTGTGATTCCTTTATGCAATTTTGAAAAAGTACTCAAAGTAAGCTGCGCAAGCATAAAAATGATGGGATGGTCATTATTATTTGGTTTCTTAAGTACAGTGCTTGCATTTTGCCTGTATACTGCCGGCCTTAAAAATATGGATAATGGAAAAGCTTCTATTTTGGCATCAGTTGAGCCGGTTGCAGCTACCCTGATTGGTGTAATATTATATAAAGAAACTTTATCAGCAGGAGAAATATTCGGGGTTATTCTTGTGATGGTAGCAATTGTAATGTGTAATCTTACAAATAAAGAAAAAAATAATAGAACAAAGATGACGAATGCCGGAACATGAATTGCTCCGGCATTCTTATTTGGAATTAGGATGTTAAACGAAACAGCTACTTCATGATCGGGATACCTTTGGCAACCCGGCGATAGATCTTCCATACAATTGTGAATGGAAGACTGATACAAATATAAAGTGTAGAAAAAAGACCTGCAAAGCCTCCAATTATAACCAAAAGTAACATTCCAATATTCATGTCTCTCTCACTCCAGTTCTTTGTATTTCTTTTGACAAAGATATTTTATGAAAAAATTTATGGTTTGAAAAGAGATTGAAAGCTTTCTTAGCAGAACTTTAACGACATACTCTGATCATGAGAGTGCAATATAATCTCTCGTGCTTATGCCATGCGGAACCGGACTAATGCTCTTCACTCATACGGTATCCGACACCAACTTCAGTAAAAATATATTTAGGATCTGCCGGATTTGTTTCTATTTTACGGCGTATGTTTGTCATATTTACGCGGAGAATCCGGTTATTATCGTCGGCATAAGGTCCCCATACATTATTGATAATCGAAGAGTAGGTCATAACTTTTCCGCAGTTTTGTGCAAGAAATACCAGGATTTTATACTCGATAGGAGTGAGGTGAACAATTTCTCCACAGATGGTAAGAGTACGTTTTTCAAAATCGAGTACCAGGTCGCCGCATTTGTAAGGGCGGAAGAGCTGATCGGATGAAGTATTCATCCGGTTGCTGTGTCTGAGTGAGGTACGGATACGGGCAAGGAGTTCTGCGGAGCCGAACGGTTTGGTGATATAGTCATCAGCTCCGAGATCAAGCGCTTTTACCTTTTCACGCTCATTTGTGCGGGCGGAGATGACGATGATCGGGCAGTCAGACCAATCACGAACCTGCCGGATGATCGTCTGCCCATCCATATCCGGGAGCCCGAGATCAAGAAGAATGAGATCAGGACAGATGGAATTTATCAGCTGAAGTCCCTCGGTACCGGTTGCGGCAGTTGTTACTTTATAATTGTGTCCGTACAAAAGCTTTGTTACAAATGCAAGGATATTTCGTTCATCTTCGATAAAAAGAATGTTTACTTTTGGCTGCATGGAATGTTTTCCTCCTCATCTTTTGGTAATGTAAACAGAAATAAAGCACCATTGGTGTGATTTTTGGCTTCGATATAACCACTGTGTGCGTCAATGATCGTCTTGCAGATTGATAAGCCGATCCCCATACCCTTGTGGGAGTCGACAGAACCGGTATTGTGGCAGATGCCACTGAAAATATCCGGAATATCGTCCGGGTTCAGACCGTGTCCGAAATCTTTGACGCAGAAGGTTACGTGGTCCAGATGATCTGTGACGGTAAGCTCCGGAGCATGGCTGCTTCCTGAATGGATCAATGCATTTTCAAGAAGGTTGATCAGCACCTGTTCGATCAGAATTGCGTCCATTGGAATCATCAGAAAATCATCCGGAACATGGACGACAATGCTTGCTGAAGGAAATCTTTTTTTCAGACGCTGTACCGCTTCTGAGACGACTTCTTCTACGATTTCCGGTGTTTTATTGACCTGGTGTGTAACGGTATCATTGATTCTTGTTACACTGAGAAGATTTTCAACCATATTGAGGAGCCAGCTGGAGTCATTTTCAATATTTTCAAGAAGCTCTTTTTTTTCTGCATCTGATAAGATGGAACCATCAGAAAGAAGAGAGGAAGTGGTTCCAATAATGCTGGTCAGTGGTGTACGCAGATCATGGGAAACTGCACGGAGCAGGTTGGCACGAAGGGATTCCTGACGTGCGATCTGTACTTGTTTTTCCTGCTTTGCAAGAATTTCTGTCTGTTTCTTCAGACGGGAAGTGGTTGCGGTGGTGAGCAGTGTAATGATCAACATTCCGATAAATGTGACCGGATAGCCGCTCAATGTGAAATTCAGTCGGAAAAACGGATAGGTAAAGAAGAAATTGATACAGATTACGGAGAAAACAGAAGAAAAGAGGCCGTACAGGTATCCGTTCGTATATCGTGCAATCAAGATCTGGGCAATAATATAAAGTAATGCGATGTTTGCAGTATTTTCAGAAACGAATGAGAAAAAAAGAAAGGCAAGTGCGGTCGCGATGCCAAGTAGTGTGAGTGTGAAAAGTGTATTGTTATGTAATAATTTATTCATAGCAGATAATCCTCATAAATAAACAAAATTTTCACAAAAAAACTATCATATTTCCTCGCAAATGTCAACATGGATAAAAAATCATAACAAAATCCAGGCAAAGAGGTTGACATGAAAAACTGTATATGATATTGTTACAGTATAAAATGTAATTAAAAAATTACAGTTTAACATATAAGAAATGAGGGGAGAAGCGTGACAAGCGAATTTGCAATAGCAGTTCATGCACTTGTATTTCTGGATCGCAACAATGCTACTATTGCAAGTGAAGAACTCGCAGATAATGTATGTACAAATCCTGTATGCATACGCAGAGTGATGGGAAAACTAAAAAAAGCCGGTCTGATCGAGACAAGAGAAGGCATGGGAGGCGGTTACCGGATCGCAAAAGCAAATTCGGAGATTACGCTGAGGCAGATCAGTGACGCATTGGAGAATACGCTTGTAAAAGCATCCTGGCGTTCAGGAAACCCGGATAAAAAGTGTTTGGTTGCAAGTGGGATGTCTGCAGTTATGGATGAACTTGTAACAGGGATGAACAGGAGCTGCAATGATTATCTGGAAAGAATCACGATCCAGAAAGTAGAGGAACGGCTTACTGCCCTTAAAGAAGAAAAAGATAATGAAACAGGAGGATGTCTATCATGTCAGTAATCAATTTAACAACAGAGAATTTTGAAGAAGAAGTATTAAATGCAAAAGAACCAGTACTGGTAGATTTCTGGGCAACATGGTGTGGACCATGCCAGACAATGGGACCGGTCGTTGACGAGCTCGCACAGGAGCTTACAGATGTAAAGGTAGGTAAGGTGAATGTGGATGAGCAGATGGCGCTTGCCAGAGAATATAAGGTAATGTCAATTCCGGCATTTCTTGTATTCAAAGATGGAAAGGTCGCAGAGAGAACTTTAGGAGTTCAGGAAAAGAGTGAGCTGGAACAGCTGATTCGGTAAGCAGAATATAGAATAAGTTATCTAAGGATGTGCCGAGGCACATCCTTTTTGTATTTCGTGTGTCCAGCGAAGCTGGACAACACTTGCCGGTGTAAGTCTGGTCATGATAATCGCCAGTGTGCCGTGTAGTTAAAATCGGTGAGTTGTAGTAATACAGTGACCATGTATTTTCCCGTGATGATACGCATAAATTATCTTCGGTGTATCATCATAAAGTGTTCAAAGGTGTTCAAACTTTTTGAAGCAAAAAAAGAAGAGAAACGCTGTAAATTCAACGTTTCTCTCACTTTTACCTACTGCCGCAGACCGGAATCGAACCGGTACGG
>ERZ826396.2354-NODE-2354-length-16034-cov-11.361162_pt1 | contig 16034 bp, 16 predicted proteins | sample MGYA00519926_ERZ826396 | MGnify/ENA primary metagenome ERZ826396 (study PRJEB31778, sample SAMEA3449230) | human gut metagenome | biome: human gut; feature: human-associated habitat; material: faeces | place: United Kingdom | collected 2010/2012 ... | reverse complement strand
CAAAGCCCCAAAGCCCCAAAGCCCCAAAGCCCCAAAGCCCCAAAGCCCCAAAGCCTCAAAGCGAAGGAGCAGATGCGCATGTGCGAATGGGAGAGGCAGGTTCAGGCGATCGTCGACGAGGTCGACGAGCACATCAAGCGCCGCGACGACGAGGCGCTTGCGCTCGCCGCCCTCGCGCGGCGGCTCGGCTACTCCGAGTTCTATGCCACGCGCAAGTTCAGGGAGATCGCCGGCATGCCGCTGCGCGATTACCTGCGAATGCGCAAGCTCGCGTTCGCGCTCAAGGAAGTCCGCGACACCCGCCGCGGCATGCTCGATATAGCGCTCGATTACGGATTCTCGTCGCACGAGGCGTTCACGAGGGCCTTCAAAGCGGCTTATGGCGTCACGCCGAGCGCGTATCGCGCGCATCCGCGCCCCGTTGTCTTGCGCACGAAACTCACCGCGTTCGACCGGTACTTGTTCGGACTGGGGGAGGTTGGCGAGGGCGGCCCTTCCGACGGCGTGCAGACGTACTTCGTGCACCTTCCCGCGCACCGGTTCCCCTGCGTGGAGAACCGCGAGAGCAACGGCTACTGGGATTTCTGGCAGCGGCAAAGCGCCATGCTCGGTCAGGAACACGACACGGTGTGTGGGCTTTTGGACGCCGTCAAGGGCAAGCTCGACGACGATGGCGGCAGCGAATCGAACAGCGGCGGCGGGCAGGTGACGGCGTACCGGTGGGATCCGCAGGGCCGTCTGTGCGACTGGGGCATCCCGCGCACCGAGTGCTACGGCGCGCGCCTTCCCGCCGACTGGCGGGGCGAGGTGCCGTCGAACTTGCTGATCATGGACGCGCCCGCAGCCGAGTACCTCGTGTTCGAGCACGGCCCGTTCGATTGCGAGCGAAAGAACCGCAGCGTGGAGGAGGCGATGGAGCGCGCCATGGCCCCGTTCGATTTCGCAGACGCTGGCTATCGCTACGACGAGACTCCTGGAAGGTTGCTGTATCTTTTCTTCGATCCGTCGCGCTGCTGGAAGTACGTGCGTCCTGTCTGCGGCGATGGCGATGCCTAAGGCCTTTCCCTTCGGTGTCCGTGCTTTTCCGTTTCCTCCTCTTCGCTTCGACGACGAAGACGGTACAATGCCTCGGTGGCGGGCGTTTCGCTTGCCGGATCGAAAGGGGCGCGTAAGGAGGTGATCGTCGTGCTCGTCCGAGGCGGCGACGCTTCGTAAGGAGGAACGAAGGTGGACACCCGTATGCTCGAGTACTTCCTTGCCGTCGCGCAGGAGGGCAGCATCACGCATGCGGCTCGGGTGCTGCACGTCACTCAGCCCACGTTGACGCGGCAGCTTCAGCAGCTTGAACGCGATTTGGGATGCGCTCTTTTGGTTCGCGGCAACCGCAATGTGAGCCTCACGCCGGAGGGGGCGCTGTTCAGGCGTCGCGCGCAGGAGATCTGCGATCTGGCCGAGCGCGCACGCGAAGAGCTTGCTTTCGACGGAAGGGAGCTTTCCGGCACCGTGGCTGTAGGGTGTGGCGAGATGCGCGCGATGGAAGAGCTGGCCGACCTCATGGCGGGTTTCCAGGAGGCGCATCCGCTCGTCAAGTTTCACCTGCACAGCAGCGGCAACGAGGACATTGTCGAGCGCATGGGGGCGGGATTGCTCGACGTGGGGCTGTTGTTGGAGCCGGTGGACACCGGTCGCTACGATTTCGTGCGGATGCGCACGCGCGAGCGCTGGGGCGCGCTCGTGCACGAGGAGTGCCCGCTTGCGCGGTTGAGCGCCATTCGCCCCGGCGACATGGTGGGCACGCCGGTCGTCACCGTGCAGGTGAACACGCCGGTGCATAGACAGTTGGGGGAGTGGTCGGGAAAATACGCGCGCGACATGGAGTTTTGCGTAACCTACAACGCGCTGTACGACGCCGTCGTGGTGGCGCGGCGAAGAAAGGGGGCGGTGGTCTGCCTCGATCTGGGATGCGAGTACGAAGGCATGAAGTTCGTCCCTTTCGATCCGCCGCTTGAAATGGCGAGCGTGCTGGCATGGCGCGGTGGCGTCGCGCGCTCAGACGCCGTCGCGGCGTTCTGCGAGTTCGCGCAGGAGCACTTTTGGCTGGCGGGCGAATCGGACAGGGCGAGGCCGAGCGAGGTTGGGCCAGACGGGCGGGAGGCAAGCGAAAGCGGGTTGGACGCTGCCGATTCGCTGGTGCTTTGAAATACGCAATCTGTATTTCTGGATACTTGAAATAGGCATTAGACATAGCTTCTCCTTCGTCTTAGCATGTCGGGTAGAACGTTCGATCCGACCGGAAGACGAAGGAGAAGCCATGGAATTCAGAGAAGTCATCGCGCGGCGCTACTCGTGCAAGGCGTTTGACGGTCGTCCTGTCGACGAGGAGGCGCTTTTTGCGATACTCGAGGCGGGGCGTCTCGCCCCCACTGCGAAAAACCTTCAGGAGCAGCGCATCTACGTTGTGCGATCCGACGAAGGCCTTGCGAAGATCGACGCGGTGACGCCATGCCGCTACGGGGCGTCCACGGTACTCGTGGTGGCCTTCGACGCGAACTCCGTGTTCGTGTATCCCGGCGAAGAGCGCGATTCCGGCATAGAGGATGCGAGCATCGTCGCCACTCACCTGATGCTTGCCGCCGCCGATGCGGGCGTCGACAGCTGCTGGATCAACTACTTCGACCCCGCCGCCGTGGCGCGCGAGTTCGGTCTGCCCGAGGGCGAGGAGGTGCTTATGCTGCTCGATCTGGGGTATGCCGCCGAAGGGGCGAAGCCGCTCAAATCCCATTTCCAGCGCAAGCCGCTTTCCGAGACCGTGAGCTATCTGTGAGAGGGGAGGCGCTGATGGTCGAACGGATTCCCGAATTGACGCTTTCCAACGGGGTGAAGATGCCCCGGCTGGGCTTTGGCGTGTGCCTGATGCCCGACGGAGAGGTGACGAGCGCCGCCGTGCTCGATGCGCTGGCGGTTGGGTATCGCAACATCGACACGGCGGCTGCGTACGGAAACGAAGCCGGCGTGGGACAGGGCATCCGACGCGCGCAACGCGAGTTGGGCATCGCGCGCGAGGAGGTGTTCCTTTCAACGAAGGCGTGGCACACCGAGCGAGGGTACGAGAAGACCCTCGCCGCGTTCGACGCGTCGCTCGATCGGCTCGGTTTGGACTACGTCGATCTGTACTTGATCCACTGGCCGGCAAACGCCGTCTGGCATGACGACTGGCGCGAGTTGAACCTGGAAACCTGGCGCGCGCTTGAGGAGATCTACGCAAGCGGGCGCGCCCGCGCCATCGGGCTTTCCAACTTCCTGGCGCATCACGTGCAGGCGGTGCTCGACGGCTGCGATGTTGCGCCGATGGTGAACCAAATTGAGTACCATCCTGGGTTTGGCCAGGTCGAAGCGGCCAAGTTCTGCTTGGAGCGCGGCATCGCGGTCGAGGCGTGGAGCCCGCTTGGGCGCTCGGAAGTGCTGCAGGACGAAACGATTGGAGCAGTGGCCGCCGCTTGCGGAAAGACCCCTGCCCAGGTGTGTCTGCGCTGGGGACTGCAGAAAGGCTTGGTGCCGCTGCCCAAGAGCACGCGGCGTTGCCGTATGGAAGAGAACGCCGATGTGTTCGACTTCGAGTTGTCGGCAGAGGAGATGGAGAGGATCGATGCGCTGCCCTTTATCGGCGGCATGCGTTTCGATCCCGACACGGCGCGATCCTAGCGTCTGGAAGAGAGGAGCGAGGCATGATCAGGCACGTGTTCGTGGCGCCGGTGCGAGAGGGCGTTTCCGAGAAGGTCGTCGACGCCAAGGTTGCCGAGATGGAAGGGCTGGCCGATGCCGTCGAGGGCATCGAGGGCTTTTCGGTGGGCCGCTCCCTTGGGTTTGTGGGGCCGTCTGGCGCGGTGGCGATGGTGGTGGACTTTGCCGATGAGGCCGCCTTTCACGCGTTCGTCTCGTGCGACTTGCACCAAAGGATTGCGGCTGGGGCGTCGGAGGCTTTCGAGGTTGAAGGATTCGCCCTTGCGCAGATAGCGCTTTAGGGTGTGGCGTGCGCGGGGTGCAGGTGGGGCGCGCGGTCGGGCCGGGATCGGACGTGTAGGCGGGACGTGCGGCTGGGGCATGCGCGGGCGTGCGGTCGGGCCGCACGGCTGGGGCGTGCGGGGTGCGGTGCGCGGCTGGGGCCCGACGTGTGGCTGGGGTGGGATCGGAGCGCGCGCACGGCTGGGGCGTGCGGGTGTGTGGGGGCGATGCGACCGCGGTGTGCCAATCCTGCTGGCATCCCCGCTCGCCTCGAGCACTGCATCTCATCACGGTAAAGAATCCGCAAGTTTTTAGCGATATTGTACCGTTCACCTCGAAGTGGCAGTGCTTTTCGGCGGCTTCCGCATGTTTTCGTTGTAAATACAACGAAAACATGCGTATTTCGCAGGGTTCCGAGGCTATTTCGGACCTCTTTACGGTTCCCGCCATCCATGTCGGTCAAATATCAGCAGAAAGTCAAGAATTCATTACCGCAAGAGCTCGCTGCACGTCCCTGCGCGTTCTTGGCATTGCCCGGAGCCTTTTCGGAGGTCGCTGAGTTTCGCTATACTGCGGCAGGACTGCAATCGACGGGTGGAGCGACGCGGGAGGAAACCATGGGTCAGGCGAGCGTGCTCATCGTGGAGGACGACGCGCACATCAGTGGAATCGTCGCGGAACATTTTGGCCGTGCGGGGTATGCGTGCACCCAGGCGTTTTCGGGCACGGAAGCCCGGCTCGTGCTGGACGGCGCGCGGCAGCGCGGCGAGCGCTTCGACGTGGTGGTGTGCGACCTCATGCTGCCGGGACTGTCCGGTGAGGACATCGTGCGGCTCATCCGTGCTGTCGATGCGGACACGCCCATCGTCGTCACGTCGGCGCGTTCGGCGGCGTCGGACAAGGTCGACCTGCTCAAGCTCGGCGCCGACGACTATCTGGCGAAACCGTTCGATCTCGACGAGCTGCTGGCTCGCATCGAGGTGCAGCTGCGCCACCGCGGACGCGCGATTGCGGTGGCGGGCGGAGATGACGTGCTGCGCGTGGGCAAATGGGCGCTCGACCGCGCGGCGCGCACGCTGAACGCAGACGGCGTCGAGATTCCCCTCACGCGCACCGAGTTCAACATCGTGGAGCTTTTGGCCGCGCACCCGAAGAAGGTCTACACGAAGCAAGAGCTGTTCGAGCTGGCCTGGGGCGAGCCGTTCGCCGCGGACGACAGCACCGTGAGCGTGCACGTGTCGAACATCCGCGCGAAGCTCAAGCCCACGGGGACGGACGGCTACATCCAAACCGTGTGGGGCCTCGGGTTCAAGCTGGCCGCCGATGCGGCGGGGGCGCGATGAGGGGCGCGCCCGCCGCTTCCGGCGCGCTGCTCGGTTCCCTTGCGGCAAGCGCCTCAGACGCGCCATTCGATCCCTCCGCGGCAACCGCTTCCGGCGTGCCCTGCGCCTCCGTCCGCGCCCACGCCTACGCCTCCACCGTTCTCGTCGCGTCCGTTGCGATTCGCGCTTCCGCTCCTCTTGTCGCGCCCTTTGCGGTAGCCCGCGCCTCCGCTCCTCCTATCACGCCCTCTGCGGCGGCCCGCGCCTCCGCTCCTTTCACCACACCCTCTGCGGCGGCCCACGCCTCCGTCCGCGCCGTCGGCCCCCGATCTTCAAACTTTCTTAAACCCCGCTTTAGCCTTCCTGAAAACCCGACCCGTATCCTCGATGCCGTGAAGGAAATCGACACGAGGAAGGAGCGCTCATGAACGTCATCGAGGCGCGAGGGCTGACGAAGGCTTATCGCGGCAAGCGCGTGGTCGACCGGCTTGACATGCGCGTGGCGCAGGGCGACATCTACGGGTTCGTCGGGAAGAACGGGGCGGGCAAGTCCACCGTCATGAAGATGGTCTGCGGGCTGGTCACGCCCACGGAAGGGGAGATCCGGCTGTTCGGCGACGCGCGTCCGGGCGGCGAGGGCGACTTGCGCGTCGGCGCGCTCATCGAGGAGCCGGGCCTTGTGCCCAACCTCACGGCTTACGAGAACCTCATGGCGAAGGCGCTGGCCTCGGGCATCGTGAACGCGCCCGACCGCTGCGCCGAGACGCTTGCGCTCGTGGGCTTGGGCGAGACGGGGAAGAAGAAAGCGCGCGGTTTCTCGCTCGGCATGAAGCAGCGGCTGGGTCTGGCGCTTGCGCTTATCGGTTCTCCCGATCTGTTGCTGCTCGACGAGCCGTTGAACGGCCTGGATCCCGAGGGCACGCGCGCCATGCGCAACCTCATCGTTCGTCTGAACCAGTCGTTCGGCGTGACCATCGTCATCAGCTCGCACGTGCTCGACCAGCTCGACCGCATGGCCACGCGCTTCGGCGTCATCGCGAACGGCCGCATGGTGCGCGAGATGACCGCCGACGAGGTGCAAGCCGAGTGCGGCGACAGCCTGCGCGTGCGCACTGCCGACCCCGCCCGCACGCTCGCGTTGCTGGAAGAAGCGCTGCCGGGTGCTGCCTTCCGCGCAGAGCCCGACGGCGCGCTTTCGGTGTCGGGCGCGGTCAACCAGGCGGCTGTCGCGCAGGTGCTGCGCGCGTCCGACCAGACGGTGCTCGAGCTCAGCCAGGTGAAACGCGACATAGAGGACTACTTCGTCGAGCTCATGGAGGGCGGTGTGCGCGTTCAGGCTGAAACGGCAGCGCGCGGGAAAGGCGGTGCGCGCCATGTTTAACCTGTTGAAATCCGATATCTACCGCCTCGTGCACGGCAAGATGCTGTGGGTGAGCCTCGCCCTTACGGCGCTTTTCGTGGTGGGCGCGGCCGGGTTGGTCTGGTTCGCGACGACGCCGCAGTTCGCCCAGATGGTGGCCGAGCAAGCTGAACACGACCAGCAGAACGCGACGGCGAGCGACTATCGGCAGGACGATATGAGCCTTTCGGCAGCCGAAACGACGGCTGAAGGGACGACCGAGCCGACGCCCGAAGCGACGGCGGGCATGGCTGTCAGGTTCACTGATGGATCGGGTGCGAACCTCACTCCCGAAGAGGTGGAAACCCTCAACGAGAAGGAGCTTCCGTCGCGCACGAACGCCTACGCGCAGGTGCTTGTCGCGGGCGGCGTGCTCGCGATGATCGTCTCTCTGGTGACGGCGATCTTCCTGGCAAGCGATTTCGAGACGGGGTTCGCGAAGAATGTGTTCGTCGGCAGGGGTCGCCGCCGCGCGGCGTACTACCTTGAAAAGCTCGTGCTCTGCGGAGTGCTGTCCGCTGCGTTTCTGCTGGTGGGGATGGTGTTCACAGACGGCTCCTTCGCGATTGCTGGGTTCGAGTACCGCGCTTCGGAGGCGCTTGGCGAGTACTGGGGCTGGGTGGCGCTTGCGTGGCTGGCCGTGACGATGTACGCGATGGCGACCGGTGCGACGGTGCTGCTCACGCGCAGCAAGGCGGTCGGCATCGTGTTCGCCCTCGTCGTTGCAACGGGGGCGCTGGCGAGCATCGTCATGACGGTGGCGTCGACGTTCGCCCCGGCCTTTCCGGTGTTGGACGATGCGGTGAAGTGGCTTCCCGCGTCCAGCGTGGCGCTGCTGAGCTCCGGAGGCGTGGGCCTGCTGTCCTCCACGGAAGGGGCGGCGCTTGCGGGGCTTGCGGTTCCGGCCCAGGTCGCGCTCGTGCTGGGTGCGGCGATCGCCGTGTGCGTCGCGCTGGCGGCGGCGGTCGGGCCGCGGAAGGACGTGTAAGGGATATGACGGTCGTGCTCGCGGGGCTTGTGTGCGGGGTGGCGGGCGTGGCTTTGGCTGCGCTTGTGTACGAGCGGCAGCTGCGCCGTTTGGCCCGCAGTCTGCGCGAGCGCGACGCGCACAGCAACACGCGCCTTACGGTGGAGGCGCCGGGCCGCGGGTTCGCCGAGCTTGCGGCTGCGGTGAACGGGCAGCTGGACGCTGCGCAAAAGGAGCGGGTGGAGGCCCTTCGCCGTCAACGGGAGTTCCAGCGCGATCTGGCCAGCCTTTCGCACGACGTCCGCACGCCGCTCATGGGCGCGAAGGGCTACGTGCGCCTTGCGCAGGATGCGCGTGAGCGGCCAGATGGCGAGGAGACGGTCGCCCGCCACTTGGCCGCCGCCGAAGCGCGCCTCGACGACATGGGCGCCCTGCTGGACCAGCTGTTCGCCTACGCGCAGGCAAGCGACCCCGACCTCGCGCTCGACCTGCGCCCCGTGCGCGTGCTGCCGCTGCTCGCCGACGTGCTGGTGGGGCACTATCCCGCTTTCGACGAGCGGGGATGGGAGCCGCAGGTGGATTTCGAGGACGAGGCGCTTGCAACGGACGCCGACCCCGAGGCCCTTGCGCGCATCTTCGAGAACCTTGTAGGCAACGCGTTGCGCCACGGGGCCTCGACGCTTGCGGTGCGGCAGCGCGGGCGCGTCGTGACGTTTGCGAACGAGGTGGCCGATCCCTCCGCGCTCGATGTGACGCGGCTCTTCGAGCGCTTTTACCGCGCGGACGCTTCCCGCAGCGCTTCCGGTGCCGGTCTGGGCCTTGCCGTGTCCGCGAGCCTTGCCGAGGCCATGGGCATGCGCCTCTCCGCGCGGCTGGAGGGGCGCATGCTCTGCATTGACCTGGAGATTTCCGAATGCTTCACCTGAGGTGTTCGCCGAAACGTTCGCCCAAAGCGGTCGCGTGCGAAACGCCCCTTCCGAAGCTCATCGCCGGTTGAACGCGGGCAGCGTGACGGGCAGCCCGCCTTCCATAACAAGCTTCGGCTCTCCCTCGATGAGCGGTCGGAAGTACGCGAGCGCTTCTTCCGTGACGCCCTGGTAGTTCGGCAGGATCCACTCGGCGGGGAAGCGGCGCACGTGGTTGGCGAACTCGCTGGCCGGTGCGGCGAAGAAACGCGCGTTGTAGCGGCCCTCGGCTGCGGCGGCCTCGTCGCGCCGGATGCCCACCACCTGGCCGGTGAACGCCGGGTCGGCGCTGCGCATGTGCGCGCTCATTCCCAGCTCATAGGCCTCGGTCACGTCCACGAGGCTTTGCGCGAAATTGCTCGAGCGGGCCGCGCGCGACAAGTCCTGCACCACGCCGCGCGGCACGATGCCCGCGTCCACGATCATCTGTTTGAGCGTTTGTGCCGCGCCGCCCAGCACCGCGTGCGCGAACCCGTCGTTGGCCGACTCGCCAGCGGAGAGGTAGGTGCCGTCCGCGTAGTGCGCGCCTTCGGACACCACGATATAGCATTCGCCCTGCTCGTCGAACTTCGCGCGCACCTCGTTCAGGAATGCGTCTTTGTCAAAGTCCACCTCGGGCAGCACGAGCAGGTCTACGTCGCCCGTTGCGCAGCAGCTGGCGGCGAGCCACCCCGCGTCGCGGCCCATCACCTCCAGCACGAACACCTCGGGGCGCGTGTACGCGTCGTAGTCGAGGCGCGTCGCGTGCGTGATCTGGCACGCCACCTTGGCCGCGCTCGGGAAGCCGGGGCAGTGGTCCACCGGCACGAGGTCGTTGTCCACGGTTTTGGGAATGCCGATGAAGCGCTTGCCGGGCGCGTTCTCGGCAGCCCACTCGGCCAGCGCGTCCACCGTGTCCATGGAGTCGTTGCCGCCGATGTAGAACAGCGTGTCGATGTCGTGGTCGTCCATCACTTCGACAAGGCGCAGGAAATCGGCGTCGTTTCTGCGCTTGAGCTTGTAGCGGCACGTGCCGAGCGCCGACGAGGGCGTCTGGCGCAGGATCTCGAGGTCGCGGCCGGACAGGTCCGTGAGGTCGAACAGCTTGCCGGCAAGCGTTCCCTCGATGCCGTGCAGGCCGCCGAGCACGCGGTCGTACACGGGGTTCAGCTGGTTGGCGCGGACGACGCCGGCCAGGCTGGCGTTGATGACGGCGGTGGGGCCGCCGGATTGCGCGACGAGGCAGTTGCCCATGGGTGGATGCTCCTGTTCTCTTGGGTTAGCTGCCGAGTATGGCGCGCTGGGGCCTCTTCGTCAACTTCGCGAATGCGAGAGCGCGCGAATGATCACAGAGTTCCCGCAACAGCTCCTTGGGTGCGTCGCTGGTTCCGGCTGCGGTGGGCGCGGGTGCCGGCTTGGGTTGCGGAGGGGGAATGGGGGCGGCGGGATGCAAGGGCTGCGGGGCGGGAGCGGGGAAGGTGCGGAGGTTGCGGGAAGGTGCAGGGGTTGCGGGACCGACGGGATCGGCGATCTTGGTCGCGGGGGAGGGCGCGGTTTGGCGAGGACGGGGCGGGCGCGGGAGGCCGCAGGGCTGACAGGGCGGGCGGGGCCGGTGGTTGGCGCGTGGCGCTGCGCGGTCGGCATGCGCCGGGTCGCTTCGTGCGTTGCCGTTCCATGATGTCGTGGATGTCGCGCGCGGATGGGTGCCGTGAGCGAGTGAACCGTAGGCAAGCGGAAGCGAGCCAGTGTGCGATTTGCCGCGTTCGGGTCTTGCCAATCGGTGTTGCACGGATTAAGATACCTACCGTTGGTATGTATGCTCGAATTGCGCAGACGTTCGCACGTGCGTTGGGCTGGTTGGCGAGATCTGCCAAGGTTTTCCAAGCCGGATGTTTCACGTGAAACATCCGTACGTGTTCGGGCGGTACGCTGCAGGAGCGGCGAGAAGACGGAAGGGGAGGTGGCAGCATGGTGCGCAACAAGCATCCCGAGGAGACGGTGGGGCGCATCCTCGATGTGGCGCTCGCGTTGTTCCTCGAAAAGGGCTACGACAACACGAGCATCCAGGACATCATCGACGGTTTGGGCGGCCTCACGAAAGGCGCCGTGTACCACCACTTCAAGTCGAAGGAGGACATCCTCTCCGCAGCACTCGATCGCGAGAACGCGGGGCTGTACGCCCAGTTGCGCCAAATCCGCGACGATGGCCGCATGAACGGGGCTGAGAAGCTGCAAGCGCTGTTCGAGGCGTCCGTCATGGGCCCGCAGATGGACCTGTGGGCGAATGTGGCTCCCAGCGTCGATCCTGTGAAGAATGCCCGCCTTTTGGGCATGGGGTATCGAGAGCTGTTCGAGGAGACGGTGCCGTTTTTCGTGCAGCCCATCGTGGAGCAAGGGGTGCGCGACGGCAGCATCCGCACCGATCATCCGCAGGAGTTCAGCGAGGTCATCGTGCTGCTGGCGAATCTGTGGGTCAGTCCGATGTTCAGGGCGAGCACGTCCGAGCAGCTGCGCCGCCGCGTGGATTTCTACATCGATCTCGTGAAAGCGCTTGGTCTTTCGCTTGAGGAGAACGGTTTGGGCGAGGTGTTGGAAGATTATCGGCTGCGGCTTCGCGAACGATCCGAGGCGATGGCGGGCAAGTGCGATGCCGAGGATGCCCGGCGGGAATCGCGCTGAGCCGCGATGGGCGCGAAGATGGGGTCGGCGGCGTGTGGCGGGCGCGCGGCGTCGCGGTGCGGGAGGCGTCTGGGCGGGCGCAGTGGGCGCGGTGGGCGAGGCTCGATGTGCGTTGCGCTCGGAGCGCGATGGGCTGCGGCAGGAGATGCGAGGGCTCGCACCGCGCGGCATCCGACGGATGGATGGCGGCGCGGCGGTGGGCGTCGCGCATGCGAAAACGAAGGTTGAGGTCGGAGTGTTTCACGTGAAACATTTGTACGCTGATAAGCCGCATCTTAGGAGCGCGCGGATGCATGGGCCGTCCGCGCTTGCTGGCAAGCTGCGGGTTCCGAGTGGCGATCCGCGCCCCGAGTTGGAGGTTTCGGGCGGTGGAGTGCAGACTGGAGTGCAGACTGAAGTGCGGGCTGCGTGTGCGGGCTGCGGAAGGGCCTTGCCGCAAAGCCCCTCCGGGGGGGGGGGGCAGTTTCTCGCCTCTCGTTCGCGACAACGCGTCGTGCGCTCCGTCCGGCGCTTCGCTCGCGATAGCGAACCGCACACTGCGCGCAACGCTACGTCCGCGATGGCGCGCCCCGCCCAACGGCTCCGCGCATGGAGCGTCCGCACAAAGGGCGGGGGTGGCGCTGCACTTGGGCGTCCGCACAAAGGGCGGGGTGTCGCTGCGTCTGCGCATTTTTGCTGCGAATGCATTTGGCGTCTCGAGGTCAACGGGCATCCTGCGCTGTCCGCGTCTCCCCGCTCTCTTTTTTTGCTGTTGAAACATACCAACCGAAGGTATGCAAAAGGAAGGAGAACTTCATGGAATCGTTGATCAGCCGATCGTTCGTCTCACTCGTCATCGTGCAGATCGCGTCGCTGTTCGGCAGCGCGGTGCTGCGGTTCGCCTTGCCGTTGTACGTGCTCGACCTCACGGAGTCGGCGACGCTCATGGCCGCGGTGACGGCGGCCGCTTGGCTTCCGTACATCGTGCTCACGCCCATCGGCGGGGTGGCGGCCGACCGCGTGAACAAGAAGCGCATCATGGCCGCGCTCGACGCGATCATGGCTGCGACGTGCGTCGTGTACCTCGGGTTCGAGGGGGCGATCGATCTCGTCGGGCTTTCGGTCTTCGCGCTTGTCGTGCTGTACGCGGCGCAGAGCGTGTACCAGCCCACGGTTCAGGCGACTGTGCCGTTTCTCGTGCCACGTCAAGGGGTGGTGCGGGCCACGGCCGTCGTGAGCCAGATCAGCGCGCTGTCTGGGCTTGTCGGGCCGGTTGTGGGAGGGCTTGTGTTCGGCCTGTTCGGCATTGGGCCGGTCGTGGCGGTGTCGGGCGTTGCGTTCGCGCTTTCGGCGGTGCTCATCGTGACGACGGTGCGCATTCCGCACGATGCTGTGGAGCGCAGCGATGCGGGCGTCATCCGCACGGTCCTCGGTGACATCTCGGAAAGCCTCTCGTTCCTGCGTCGTGATCGTCCGGTCATCCTCAAGGCCATCTTCCTTGCGGCCGGCATCAACCTTACGTTGACGGCGCTCATTCTTGTTGGCACGCCTGTTATCGTCACGCAGGTTCTGGGGTTGCCGAACCAGTACATGGGCTTTGCCGAGGGCGCGCTGGCGCTCGGCGGCCTTGCGGGCGGCATCGCCGTGGGCGCTTTGGCCTCGCGTCTGAAGATCGAGCGCGCCCCGTTGCTTCTGCTGCTGGCGACGCTGGCGCTTGTTCCCGTGGCCGCAGTGTTGGGCGTGCCGATGGATCCCCTGGTCGCGTACGGCGTGCTCGTGGTGAGCCTGTTCGCATCCATGGCGTGCGCGACGATGTTCAGCATTCAGGCTGTTTCGTTCGTGCAGATGGAGACGCCGGGACATTTGGTGGGGAAGGTGATCGCGCTCATGATGTCGCTTGCGAACTGCGCGCAGCCGGTGGGGCAGCTCGTTTACGGCGGGCTGTTCGATGCGCTGCGCGCCGATCTCGTGCCGGTGGTGCTGGGGACGGCGGCTGTGTCGTTCGCCATCGGGCTTGCGACCTGGCGCGTCCTCGGACGAGGGCTGCGCGATGTCGAGCCTGAACGATCGATCGAATGCGATTGATCGGGCATCGCCTGTAGGGCTCGGTTCGGCAGCGGGGCGGGACGGGCATGTAACGGCCAGCGGGTGATGCACGGTTGCCGTGCGAGGCGCGGGTCTGTTGCGGGTGCGGCTGCCGTGCGAGGCGCAGAGCTGCGCGGCGGGGTCGGCGGCGCGTTGCGCGCACCCGGTTTGGGCTTGCGTCGAAGTTTGAGCGCCGTTCGGCGACGCGTCGGAGGGCGGGCTGTTATGGCGGCATGGCGGTGCGATCGTCTATCGACGAAGCGGGGGCCGGGGAGGGGGCTTCGTCTATGCTCTGCTGGACTCGCGCGAGTGTCGCGGCTTCGCTTGGCGGCGACGCTTGATCAGGCGCGCCGTCGCGCTCATCAGGGCGTCCGCTCGCGCTTTCCCGCTCTACGTTCGGGTCCCTCCCGCGCTCTGCGCCCAGGCTCGCTTGCGTCCTTGCGCCGCGTTCGGTGGTCGCCGTGCGGTGCCGGGAGGAAGGGGCGTCCCCGTCAGTCCATGCCGCGCAGGGCGATGCCGGGGGCGCTTGCGCGCAGCTCGTCGGCGAGCGCGCGCAGCTCGTCGACATTCCAGGGGTGAAGGCGTCCCGCGCCGCCCAGAACGCTTTCCGCATCCCGGTAGTTCTGCAAAAACCATGCGGACGCATCCCCTATCCAGCGTGCGAGCGCGCGCAGGTCGTCGGACGCGTGCAGCTCGCGCGTCACCGTCGTGCGGAACTCGAACGGCACCGAGCCCGCGCGCAGAACCTCCATGCTCTCTTCGATGGGCGCCAGATCGAGCATGCTCGCACCGACGGTCTTGGCATAGCGCTCTGGGGCGTTCTTCACGTCCATGGCCACGTAATCGACCAGGTTCGCCTCCGCAAGCGCGCGCAGCCGGTCGGGAAAGCCGCCATTCGTGTCGAGCTTCACGGCAAATCCCAGGTCGCGCACGCGTGCGCAGAAGTCGGCGAGGTCTGGTTGGATGAGCGGCTCGCCCCCTGTGAGGCACACGCCGTCGAGCAGCCCCCGGCGCTTTTCCAGAAACGCGAGCACGTCGGCTGCGGAAAGGTCGCCCTCGTGCGAACCCGCGCGCGTCGCAGGGCCCGTCACCAGGTCGGCGTTGTGGCAGAACGGGCAGCGGAAGTTGCATCCCGGCGTGAACACGGTGGCCGCCGTTTTGCCGGGGAAGTCGAGCAGCGTGAGCTTTTGCAGTCCTGCGATGCGCACGGTCAGTTCTCTTCCGTTTCCGCGCTCGCCGATCCCGCAGCGTCTGCCGGCCTTGTCGCGCCCGCCGCGCTTCCCGACTCCGCTGCTTTCATCCCGTTCGCCGGGAGCGATCGCTTCTTGCCCGATAGCGCGTCGATGTCGAGCGCCCATACGGCTGTGTGCGGGCCTTCGGCCTCCATGGCGCGCCCGATATCGCGTTTGTGCTCGGGGACATACTTCATGCACAGATCCACGAGCGCGCGTTTGAACTCGAGGGGATCGGTCACCTCGCGGATGCGTCCGAAGGCCATCGCCGAGCGGTAGCTCGTGGAGAAATTGCCGTTCTCGAAGAACGCCTGTACGCCTGTGACGGCTGTTGCGCACACGCGATGGTCGCGGCGAAAGCAGTCCGTCTTGTGACCCCCTTCGCTCGATGCGTGGAAGTACAGCGTGTTTCCGCGGCGCACGAACGACAGTGGCACGCCGTAGGGCATCCCGTCCACGTCTGCGGTCGACACGACGACGAACGGCGCGGCGTCAAGCGTCTCAAGCGCTTCGTCGCGCGAGGCGGCGCGGTCGGCGCGTCGCAGGGGGTGCAGGTTCATAGCGGGCATCCTTTCTGTCAAGAGGCTTCATCATAGGCCCTCCCGCTCCCGCGCGCAATGGCTGGCAGATTCGCGAACCTCGCCTTCCACGATGTCGAGCAGTGCCTGCTTCGATCGCATGTCCGTCCACCCGCGCGCCCCCGCATTCCCCGCGCCTGTCTGCCCGCGCGCATCTGCATCTTCGTACCCCACGCCCGTCCGTGCACTTACGTCGCACCCCTGCGCCCATCCGCACGCCCGCTTCTTGGCCCTCTGTCTCTTATCGGGTGTTTGCTTGGATGGCAATCTTCTCGGCAGATGCAGAAAGAAACGGTGCGATTCCGGAACGACCGCGCATGGGGTTTACGCGCGGTTCGTGCTGGGGAAGGCAAGGTTATGTGACAGGGATGGCAAACAGTCTCTAGGGAGCGGCGTGCGTTGGGGCGGCGCGTGGCTTGCGCGAGGTGGCATGCAGGTTGCGGGGGCGCGTTGCTTGGGGTGGTTTTGGCATGCCGTTTGCGGCTGGGGTGTGGCTCGTGTCAGGATGGCGCGCCGCTTGCGCGGGCGCGCGGTTCGCGTTTTGCCTGGAAGTGCGTGCATGGGCAGGATACGTGCGGGAAGGCTTCCGACTGCGCTTGGGTCGCGCGGAACCGCCTCGTTTCTGGCGTTTGCGGATGCCTTCCTGCACATGTTTCACGTGAAACATTTGTTCTGATATCGCACTACATTGCGACAATTGTTTCACGTGAAACACTGCGCTTCCAAGCCTCTCAATCTTGTCCGACCCCGGAACCCCGGGACCCCGGGACCCCGGAACCCCGGAACCCCGGAACCCCGGAACCCCGGAACCCCGGAACCCCGGAACCCCGGAACCCCGGAACCCCGG
>ERZ826396.2351-NODE-2351-length-16050-cov-4.358800_pt1 | contig 16050 bp, 17 predicted proteins | sample MGYA00519926_ERZ826396 | MGnify/ENA primary metagenome ERZ826396 (study PRJEB31778, sample SAMEA3449230) | human gut metagenome | biome: human gut; feature: human-associated habitat; material: faeces | place: United Kingdom | collected 2010/2012 ... | reverse complement strand
ACCAAAGCTATCGGATCATGAATGGGGAACCCTATCACAAATAGTTTGATAAGAAGAACGTTCCAATGGGAGAAGGAGTTATGAAACTATCTGAACTTTCTACAGGTCCGGATTGGATAATATGGATTTTTGTGATTCTTTTGGGCATCCTTTCCATTGTGCTGCTGTCTGGACATGGAAGCTGGCTTATTGCCGGATACAACACGGCATCAAAAGAAGAAAAAGCAAAATACAACGGCCCGAGAGTATGCAGGATAGTTGGAGGAGGAATGGCTGTCATAGCATTGCTGCTTCTTGTCATGGGCCTTTTTGAAAATATGTTGCCGGCAGTGTTCGCTTATATTTCAATCGGAATTATTTTAGGAGATATTTTCATCGTCATGATTCTTATAAACCTCTTTTGCAAAGTTTGATGCCCGCTGCCTGCAGAGGATCGTTCAGAATATAACTAAGAATGCTTTTATACACTAAGAGTGCTTTTTAAAGCAGAATTGGGAGATATCATTTTGGCTAAAAAGATCAGAATCCTTCGTGAACAGTATGAGAACCTTCCGGCCAGATTCGTCAGAAAGATCGACTTCGATCTTCGCTATCTGTCCGAGAAGAATATTCCGGGCCTGAAAGGGGTCTATCTGTTTGGAAGCCTGGCGCGAAGGGAAGCGCGCAGCACCAGCGATGTGGATCTGCTGATCGTTACAGAGAAAAAACTGGAGGATCGGGAAATGGCCGCAGATATTCGCTGGACCCTTGATGAAGCGATTGACGGCGTGAGAACCGATGTGGTATACAGAAGTGAAGAACATGAAGCGGAAAAAACGGTGTTTGGCACGGTTGTGAATCGGGATAAAATATTGATTCTGGAGGTGGAGGAATGATCAAAAATTCCTATTTGGATATTGCGCAGAATGATCTGGAATATCTGGAATCTGTACTGCAGACGGGGAGCACCTTTTACAATCAGCTAGCAGTGCAGTGTCAGCAGGTGGCGGAGAAATATTTGAAGGGATATCTGGATAAATGGATGGTGGATGAGGATGTCTCAGATCTGCTGCGCAAACATAATATGAAAAAAATTGCAGCCACGTTAAATGAAAAAGAACCGCGGCTGCAGCTGGACACCATAGGGCTGGCTTATTTGACCGATTTTTATTATGATGCGCGTTATCCAGGGGATGATTTTTATACGGTATCCAAGGAAGAATTTGAAAAGTGCCTTTCCATCATGTACGACACGGTTTATAAATTAAAGGCTTTGGAGGAGTGAAAAGCCGTATTTCTAGGGATAAGAGGCCATGCTCCTAGCCGTTTTTTTCTCCCTGACCGTTTCTGTTTCTCTGGCCGTCTTTGTCCTCCGAAAGATCCCTTAACTGCAGGGTATTCCTGATGATCTGAAGGAGGAGCCGTTTTTCTTCCGGGCTGCGGCTGTTAAGCTGTGAAATCAGCTGCCTGGAAAGAAGCTCGTCCATAAAGGCTGCGGGAACCGTCGGACTGAAGAACTCCGGAAGCCCAAGTCCCAGTGTCTGACAGAGCTGTTCAATAATTTTTACCGTTGGATTTTTGGCATTTCTTTCAATCTGCCCCAGATAAGTGGGGGTTATATCAGAACGAAGCGCAAGCTGTTCCTGACTTAGCCCTCTGATCGTGCGCAATTCGCGGATTCGTTCTCCGATATTAAAGCTGTTCTCCATAATTATCACCGTAGTTTATGTTACGCGAAGGGAAATTATCCTGCAATAAACAAAAGTTTCCGAAGCTCTGGCAACTATAATTACCCGGCGGAAGGCATGCGTCGGGAAGCGGCGGCATATATTGGAGTATGAACAGGAAAAAGAAAAAAAATTCGCCGAAGGGTGAAAATGAGGCTGCTTGGCGAAGAACGGAGCAGCTGATCGATTCTCTTAAGCTTCCAAAGGATATGCTTCTGGGCGCATCCATCCTGACCGTGACGGGTAATTTTGAACTGTGGGTGGAGAATTATAAAGGAATCATTGAATATACGCAGGAATCCATCATCCTTCAGGGCAAGACCGGCCAGATCTCCATCAGCGGCTGCGGCCTGGTGATCGATTATTATACGAACGAGGACATGAAAATCATCGGTAATATTCGATGCATCAGCTACCTTTAATTGCAAAATGGAGGAAATGGCGTGGAGAAAATTTTCCGGTATCTGCAGGGATATCTGAAGATCAGGGTATGGGGGTATTCCCCGGAACGCTTCATGAATCTGTGCAGCAATCATCACATCCTCCTGTGGGATATCGCACGGCAGGGGGACGAATATACCATGTATATTATGCTTTCCGGTTTTTTCAGGCTTCGGCCGATTATGAAGAAAACCGGTACAAGGGCGGCCGTGCTGGAGCGTTGCGGCCTGCCTTTTTTTATACGCAGAATGCGCAAAAGAAAGGTGTTCGCCCTGGGGCTGCCCTGCTGTCTTGCATTTCTGATCGCCATGTCCCGATTCGTGTGGGCCATAGATTTTGAGGGGAATTATTCTCTGACGGATGACATTCTTCTGGACTACCTGGCGGAGAACGGGGTGGATATAGGCGCTGCCAAAAATGAGATCGATATCGGGGAGATTGAAGCGGGACTGAGGGAAGAATTCAATGAGATTACATGGACCTCGGTCAGGCTGGAAGGAACCAAAGTGATCGTAAAGATCAGGGAAAATGACCTGCCCATGGAGGAGGGGGGAGAGGAATGGCTGGAAGACTGGCCGGGAAGTGACCTGGTGGCAGCGCAGGATGGGAAAATCCTCTCCATCCTTACAAGGCAGGGCGTTCCCCAGGTTACGGAAGGAATGGAAGTCAAAAAAGGGGATCTGCTGGTCAGCGGAGCCGTACCTGTCCTTGCAGACGACGGAACTGTCAGGGAGTATCAGTATTGTCATGCGGATGCGGATGTGGTGGCATCTTATGAGATCCCCGTACATGAAGAGCAGGAATTATATTATGAGTATAAGAATTATACGGGAAGGACGACCAAGGATTTCTATTTTGCCATCGGCCAGAAAAAGTGGATTCTGAAGCTGGGGGAATGCCGTTATCTGCATTATGATTCGGTGTTGGAAGCCAGGCAGATGCGCATTCTGCCACAGATCTATCTCCCATTTTATTTTGGGTTTATGGTAAACAGGGAATATCTTCCGGTAGAGGCCGTATACGGGGAAGAGGCGGCAAGGAATATCCTGGAAGAACGGCTGGACAAAAATATCGCAAGTTTGGAAGAAAAGGGGGTTCAAATAATACAAAAAAATGTTACAATAAATGCAGCGGGCAATGCGGTAGTCATGGAGGGCGTGCTGCAGGCTGCCGGTTCAATCGGCAGTGCCCGGCCTCTGGAAGAGCAGCAGCCGGCTGCGGAAGATGAGACAATAAGCGGGAGCAGTCAGTAAATGGAGCAGTACGAAAAACAGATAGGGATGGATGCGGCCCATACGGGCAATGTATTCGGTGAGTATGATAAAAACGTAAAGAGAATCGAAAAAGCGCTGCAGGTATCCATCGTGGATCGGAATGGAGCTGTCAGGATCCGCGGCATGCGCCGCCATGTGGAGCAGGCGGCTGACATCCTGGAACGTCTGCAGGAATTATCAAAAAGGGGAAACCTCATTCAGCAACAGAATGTGGAGTATGCGATTGAGATGAGCATGGAGAATCAAACGGATACCTTGTTGGAAATAGACGGCGACCTGATCTGCCATACGGTAAGTGGGAAGCCGATCAAGCCAAAGACGCTGGGACAGAAGCAATATGTGGATGCCATCAGAAATCATATGATTGTATTCGGCATGGGTCCGGCAGGAACAGGGAAAACCTATCTGGCCATGGCGATGGCCATTACAGCATTTAAGAATGACGAGGTGGAACGGATCATCCTGACCCGTCCCGCCATAGAGGCCGGCGAGAAGCTTGGCTTTCTTCCCGGAGACCTGCAGAGCAAGGTGGATCCTTATCTGCGGCCTCTCTACGATGCGCTCTATCAGATCATGGGCGCAGAGAGCTTTGCCAAAAATATGGAAAAAGGGCTGATAGAAGTGGCTCCGCTGGCCTATATGAGAGGGCGGACGCTGGATAACGCGTACATCATTCTGGATGAGGCGCAGAATACCACGCCGGCGCAGATGAAGATGTTCCTGACGAGAATTGGGTTTGGCTCCAAGGTGGTCGTCACAGGTGACGCTTCTCAGAAAGATTTGATGCCCGGAACCCGTTCCGGATTGGATGTGGCGGTAAAGGTGCTTCATAACCTGGAGGACATCGCCTTTTGTAACCTTACCAGCCGTGACGTGGTCCGCCATCCGCTGGTCCAGAAGATCGTAAAGGCATATGAGGAATACGAAGGGAAAGAGTTGGCCAGGCAGAAGGCGATGAAGGAACGGGAAGAGAGGGCCGGACGCGCGAAAGAGAAGAGAAAGATGGGGAGGAGCGAACGATGACGGTTTTTGTGGAAAATGAAACCGAGGCCAAATTTCCGTTTGAGCCGCTTGAAGTTGCCACCCGGGTGGCGGAAGCTGTTCTGGAAGAAGAGGGATGTCCCTATGAAACAGAGATTAATGTCCTTCTGACGGATAATGAGGGAATACGGATTTATAATAAAGAATATCGTGGGATTGACAGCGAAACGGATGTCCTGTCGTTTCCTAATGTGCCGTTTGTCACCCCTGCGGATTTCGATGTGGCAGAAGAGATGGAAGCGGACTGTTTTCAGCCGGACAGCGGCGAACTGATCCTGGGGGATATCATTCTCTCCTGTGACAAGGTCTGTGAGCAGGCGGAGAGCTATGGGCATAGTCTGAAAAGAGAATTCGCCTTTCTGATCGCGCACAGCATGCTGCACCTGTGCGGATATGACCATATGGAGCCTGATGAGGCCCGGATTATGGAACAGAAGCAGAACCTGATTTTGGACGGGCTGGGTATTACAAGGGATATCGTGGACTAGGAAGAGGGGCTATGGACGAACGAAGAAAAGTACACAAGAAAAGGCCGGGCAGGAGAGGGAACGGCCTTGTGACGGCAATTGCTGCTGTGGCCGGTATTTTGGCCATTTATAAAAGAATTCCGCTTACGAACAGAATTGGGGACAATGGCAATGCTTATTTTGGAATGGCCTATGATACCTATCTGTTCTTTTTCCTGTTTTGCGGTTATTCCATGCAGTCGGTTGTAGCAAAGATGATGTCCGCCAGATATAGCAGGGGGCAATACCGAAACAGCAGAAGAGTGTGGAATGTTGCCTTTCTGTTTACGCTCATTGCAGGACTGGCGGGCACACTGCTGATGCTGTCCCTTTCCGGGGTTCTTGCAGAGGGGCTGTATCAGACGCGGATCGCTATGGTGGTCATACAATATACCGCGCCGACCATTCTGATCACTTCCTTGCTGGGGCTGATGAGGGGGTATTTTCAGGGGATGGGTACCGTGGTACCTACGGTATTATCCCGTTTTGTGGAAGAACTTGCAGGGCTTCTGCTCATGCTTGTCCTGTCGCAGGCGCTTGGAAATTATGGGCAAAAGATCGGGGCTCTGCTGTTGGCTTCTGATTATGAACAGGCTTTCGGCGCTGCCGGAGGAATTCTGGGCTTTATGGCAGGAAGCGCGGTTGCGCTGCTGCTGTTATTTATACTCTATCTGATGTTTCAGGCGTCCTTTCGCAAAAAAGAGCGGAAGGATGTGGGGAAAGGAATGGACGGATACAGACGGATTGCGAGGCTGGTTGCTTCTTCGGCATTTCCTGTCATTCTGATCGGCTTTGCCATGAGCGGCAGCTTTTTCCTTGATCAGATTTTCTATTTTCATCTGCTCCCGTCGTCTCAGGATACAATTACGCAGTGGGGGATTTATACGGGAAAATACAGGATCTTATCCGGCATCCCGATTGCCATGGTGACGGCTGTCTGCACCGCGCTGATCCCATCTCTTTCTGTTTCCGTTGCGAGCCAGAATACGGGCAGGATGAAGGAGAAAGCCTACCTGATGCTGAAGCTGGCATGGACGCTGGCGCTTCCTGTGACCGTCTTTTTGGCGATTACGGCTGACACGCTGCTTCCTGCGCTTTTTACCACAGGGGATACGGAGACTGCAGCCAGCCTGCTCCGCGTCGGAAGCGTGGCGACCGTTCTCCAGGGGCTGTGTATCGGGCTGTTTGCTGCGCTCCAGGGACTGGAAAGAGAAAAGAATCTGCTCATCCATGCCGTGATCGCTTTGGTTGCGCATGTGGCTGCGCTGTGTCTGTTCCTTGCAAATTTAGATCAGGGAATCAGAGGTGTGGTGTATGCCAATATCGTTCTTTACGCGGTATTTCTGATCTTAAATCTCATCACCCTTTTCCGCCTTATCTCTGCGCGGATTGACTGGGGACGGCTGATCGGGATCCCTGTGATTGCGACCGCTGTGATGGGCGTTGTGGTTTTCTTCCTGAACCGGCTGCTTGCGGGAAAACTTTCCGCCGGAATTTTAAGCCTTCTGTGTTTTGCGGCTGCGCTCATCCTTTATACCCTTCTCATTCTTGCGCTGCATGGCGTATCAGAACGGGAGCTTAAGGGTGTTCCGGGCGGCGGAGGGCTTGTGTTTTTGGGGAAGGCGCTTCGCCTGATGTAAATATGTATATTTTTATGAAATTATGCTGATACTTCCAGTAAAAGAATCGATAAGCAGGAGGTTCTTATGCGTTTCTGGAAGAGAATCGGCATATATTTCTTTTATCCGGCGGCTATGCTTGCGCTCGGATTTGGCACCAATATGCTGCTGCAGGATATTTTCTATCCGCGCCGTGCCTGGCCGATACAGGAAGAATCCGTTCAGGAGGAAGAGACCGCTGAAGCCGTGGATTTGACTTCACAGGTGATTACGGCAGATACCAGATATGTGGTCAGAAGCTTTGACTTGACGGATTCGGCACGGACACAGGAGGAAGAGACGCTGCCGGAACAATATATCGGAATGAACCGGGAACAGTTTCTCGCTGCGATGGAGACCTATGAGGCGTCTCCATCTCTTGAGGATTTGAATAAAGGGTTCCTCTCTCTCTATGTGGAACGTTTCTCTCCGGAAGAAGTGGTCATCCAGAAAAATTATGAAAGCAAGGAAAAGCCCACGGAATTTTATCTTGCGGTGGAGAATAATTATATTGTGGTCTATGAGAAAGATAAGAAAACCAAGTATATGTCCACCGGGATTCCGCTGAACAGCCTGTCGGAAGAACTGGCACAGGAAGTGATGGAATTCAAATATGTCGGAAGCGAAGCGGAACTCTACAATTTTCTTGAGTCTTATTCCAGTTAGTATTATAATGAACCTGATTTTTTCCTGCGTTTTCCCGCATGGGCCGAGCGTTTTTACCGGCATAAAACACAGGATGCATCGCAATGGAATGCGGCGAAACGCCGCCAGGATGAAACGGATAACAGATATGATAAAAAAGAAAATCGGAATTATCGGCGGAGGCGCGTCCGGAATGGCAGCTGCCATAGCGGCTGCGCGCGCGGATGGGCACCTTGCTTCCGAAATTGTGATTCTGGAGAAAAAGGATCGCATCGGGAAGAAGATTTTGGCGACAGGGAATGGAAAGTGCAATCTGACCAACCTGTCTTTTTCCATAGATACAGCGGAGGCATATTATCATTGTGATAAACCGGCGCTGCTGAAACGGGTTTTTTCCCATTTTTCGGCTCAGGATACGCTGGACTGGTTTGCTTCCATGGGAATGCTCACCACTTCTCAGAATGGTTATGTCTACCCTCTATCCAAGCAGGCTTCCACAGTCCTGGATACGCTGCGGTTTGAATTGGAACGTCTGGGCATTTGCATTGTGACGGAATGCGAGATCACGCACATAGAGCGAAGAAAGGATGGGACGCCCGGATTCGCAGTACATACACAAACGGACAGCTGGCAGTTTGAGAGACTGATCCTTTCCTGCGGCTCTCCGGCCGGAGAGAGGCCGGGGGAAGGAAGGGATGGCTATGCTTATGCAAAAGCGCTCGGCCATACGGTCAGGAAGCCTTTGCCGGCCCTTACTGCCCTGCGGTGTGAAGGCGATATCTGGAAAGGGATGGCCGGTGTGCGCTGCGACTGCGCTATTTGTCTCACTCTGGGAGAAGGCAGAGAGGAAGTGCGGCTATGGGAGCGGGGAGAACTGCAGCTGACCGATTATGGGCTTTCTGGGATCCCAATTTTTCAGATGAGCGGCCAGGCGGCAAGAGCGTTGGAAAATGGGAAACGCTTGCGGGCCACGCTGGATTTTCTGCCCGGGTATCGGGAGGAAGGGGAAGAAAGCTGGAAGGCGCTTGTAGAGCGGAAGATGGCAATGGGAGAGGGAAGAACCCTGGAAGTCCTTTTCTGCGGGCTGGTAAATAAGAAGATCCTTCAGGCTTTGATGAAGAAACATGGGCTGAAGCCGCAGGAAATCGCCGGGCTTTCCCTTAGAAAGCGGATTCTGCGTGTTTTTGAGGATCTGCGCGCTTTCCCTGCAGTTGTTACGGGAACCAATTCGCTTCAGAATGCACAGGTCTGTACAGGAGGCGTTCCCCTTTCCCAGGTGAAAGAAACGTTGGAATCACTTCGCTGTGCCGGATTGTTCCTCACCGGAGAACTCCTGGATGTGGATGCCAGGTGCGGCGGCTATAATCTGCAGTGGGCCTGGAGTTCAGGTACTCTTGCCGGCAGCAGCGCTGCCGCGGGCCTGCAGCCGTTTCAGCATAAGCGTAAATGAGCGCGCAGGAAAGCGCGCGGATGGGAAACAAATATGATAAGAATACAACAGATAAAATGTAAACCCGGCCATTCCCGGAAGGAACTGGAAGAGCGGATATGCAAAGCCCTATCCATCAGGACAGAGCAGATTGCTTCCGTGTCGATCGTGAAGGAATCCATCGATGCGAGGAAAAAGCCGGATATACGGCTCATCTATACCGTGGATGTATCTGTGGAAGGGATATCGGAAGAAAAGCTGCTCAGGAGGAATAAAGACCGAAATATCACCAAATCCGTCCGCTCCCGTTACCGCTTTCCATCCCCGGGAGAGGAGACACCTAAAGGAAGGCCGGTGATCGTCGGTATGGGACCGGCCGGCCTGTTCTGCGGCTATATGCTGGCACAGGCAGGGTACCGTCCGCTGCTTCTGGAACGCGGGGAAGATGTGGATCAGCGGACCAAAACGGTGGAGGCTTTCTGGACGGGCGGAAGCTGCGACCCGGATTCCAACGTGCAGTTCGGTGAAGGCGGTGCAGGGACCTTTTCAGACGGAAAGCTCAATACGCTGGTGCGGGATAAGGAGGGACGGAACGGGCAGGTCCTCCGGATTCTGGCGGAGCACGGGGCACCGGAGCGGATCCTGTACGAAAGCAAGCCGCATATCGGAACGGACATTCTTTCACAGGTGGTAAAGAATATGCGGCAGCAGATCCTTGCATGGGGAGGCGAAGTGCGGTTTCGCACCCGTGTGACGGATCTCATTCTGGAAGGAAACCGTGTTAAGGGCGTCATCTGTGCGGACGGGGAACGAATAGAGGCTGGCCAGGTGGTGCTTGCTGTGGGCCACAGCGCCCGTGATACCTTTGAAATGCTGCTTCGGAGGGGCATTCCCATGGAAGCGAAGGCCTTTGCTGTGGGCCTGCGGGTGGAACATCCGCAGGAACTGGTCAATCTGTCTCAATATGGTCAGGCCCATCCGGATTTTCTGCCCCCGGCTGCCTATAAGCTGACGGCGCAAACTGCGGAAAACCGGGGTGTCTATTCCTTCTGCATGTGTCCAGGGGGGTATGTGGTGAACGCATCCAGCGAACCGGGAAGGCTTGCGGTCAACGGAATGAGTTACAGCAAGCGGGACGGAAGGAACGCCAACAGCGCGATCATCGTATCCGTGACTCCTGCGGATTATGGGGCGAACGGGCCGCTGTCCGGTGTAACCTTTCAGCGCAGGCTGGAAGAAAAAGCTTTTCACCTGGCAAATGGAGCGATTCCCATGCAGCGTTATGGAGAATTTGCAGCAGATGCCGGAAGGCTGAAGCGGGAAGGGCATGTTCCCGCCACAATGCAGCCGGCGGTGAAAGGGGCCTTTGCCCAGGCGGATTTAAGAGGTCTGCTGCCTCCCAGCGTTGAAAGGGCTTTCGTGGAGGGCATGGAATCCTTTGACCGCATGATCCCAGGTTTTGCCGATGATGCGGTTACGCTGCTGGGCGTGGAAAGCCGTACGTCTTCTCCTGTCCGGATCACGAGGGATGAAGCGTTCCTGTCCGACTGCGATGGGCTCTATCCATGCGGAGAAGGGGCTGGTTATGCGGGAGGCATCACCTCGGCGGCGATGGACGGCATGAAGATTGCGGAAGCTATTGCGCGGCGTTATAAAACCTTGTAAAATAATTGATACGATATACGACGGAGGAGAAGGCGATGAATCAATATCGCGAAAGACTGAAGAATAAGAAACGGATCGTGGTGAAAATCGGTTCCTCATCCCTGCAGCATCCGAAGACGGGAGAACTGGACTATATCAAACTGGAAGTATTGGTCAGGGAACTGTGCAATTTGAGAAATCAGGGGAAGGATGTGGTGCTGGTCACTTCGGGAGCCATCGCCCAGGGCAAGAAAGCCATGCATCTGACCGATGCGGATATCACGAGCCAGAACCGCATTGCGATGAAACAGGCCTGCGCGGCCATCGGCCAGGCCAGGCTGATGATGACCTACCAGCGTATTTTTTCAGAATATAATCAGGTGACCGCCCAGATCCTGATGACAAAGAATACGATTGTTGACAATCTGAACCGCTATAATGCGCATAATACCTTTTCCCAGCTCCTTGAAATGGGCGTAATCCCCGTAGTCAACGAAAACGACACGGTTGCGACCTATGAGCTGGAGATGGATAACGATACGCTTTCTGCGATTGTGGCCGCTCTGATCGGAGCGGATCTTCTCATACTGTTATCCGATATTGATGGATTATATACGGATGATCCCAGAAAGAATCCGGATGCGAAGTTCGTGGAACTGGTGGAAGAACTGACGGACGATTATCTGAATATGGGGAAGAAGAGCACGGGAAGCAGCGTGGGTACGGGCGGAATGAATACAAAGCTGACAGCGGCCAGGATCGCCACCAAGGCGGGAGCCGATATGCTGATCGCCAACAGCAGCGACATCCGTATCATCCACAGGCTGATGGACGGAAGAAACTACGGCACGCTTTTCGTGGCCAATCAAGACGAAGATTTTGACCTGCCGGGGTTTGTGAGCAGGCTGAATAGTTAAAATATCTGTTAAAGAGAAAGGATGCACGGTCATGGCCCAGTCAATGGATGAAAAGATACAGCGCATCAATGAACTGTATCATAAATCGCAGAAAGAGGGATTAAGCCAGGAGGAGAAGGAAGAACAGGCTGCGCTTCGCAGGGATTATATCAACAGCGTGAGAGGAAATCTGCGGGCACAGCTGAACGGAATCAATATTCAGAATGAAGACGGTTCCATTACAAACCTCGGCAAACTTCATGGCGAAGGAAAAGAACATGCGCAATGAGGACGGTCTTCTGAAAAAGAGGATGCGTCAGGAAGCGCTGCGGTGCAGGGCGGAGCTTTTGCCGGAGGAAAGAGAGCGGGCGCAGGAACGGATCCGGCAGCTTTTTTTGCAGTCTGAAGAATACCAGACTGCTGTCAGGCTTTTGATCTATGCTTCTTATCAGACAGAGGTATCCACCTGGCCGCTGATGGAGCAGGCGCTGCTGGACGGAAAGGAAGTGTATTGTCCGCGCACCCATGAGGGACGGATGCAGTTCTGGCTGGTTGCGGATATCAAGGAATTGGCTCCGGGATTTAAGGGGATTTGGGAACCGCTGCCGGTTAAACCATATTCAGGATGGAAACAAGGGGATCTGACCGTCCTTCCCGGCGTTGCCTTTGATACAGAATGCAGAAGGCTGGGCTATGGCGGAGGGTATTATGATCGTTTTCTGGCCCAGCTGCCCGATATGCAGACGCTTGCGTTGGCTTTTTCCTGTCAGATATTTGAAGAGCTGCCGGAGGAGGCAACGGATATCCGGCCGGGAAGAATCCTTACGGAGCGGGGATGGTTAGACAAGAAGACAGATAAGAAAGGTGGATGAAGCGTATGGAATTGATGGAGATGGGGAAAGCCGCGGCAGCGGCCAAAACGGAGATGGCCCGCCTTTCAACCCAGGAAAAGAATGCGGCGCTGCAGGCGGCGGCCGAAGGGCTTTTAAAGGATCAGGAGAAAATTTTAAGCGCAAATGCGAAAGACGTGGCGGAGGGAGAAGCCAAAGGGATGAATCCGGGCCTGCTGGATCGGCTGAGGCTGAACGAAAGCCGGGTTGCCGCTATGGCGGAAGGGCTCAGACAGGTCGCCGCTCTTCCTGACCCGATTGGAGAGCGCCTGGAACGTTTCTCGCGCCCGAACGGTCTCGTGATCGATAAGATCCGTGTGCCGCTGGGCGTGATCGGCATCATCTATGAATCCCGCCCGAACGTGACGGCAGACGCATTCGGTCTTTGCTTTAAGACGGGCAACGTCTGTATCCTGAAGGGAGGAAGCGATGCGCTTCATTCCAATCTGGCCATAACGGAAAGCATCCGCAGGACTCTAAAAGCGTGCGGCATCTGTGAGGATGCGATTTCCCTGATCGCGGATACGGATCGGGAGGTGACGGAACGCTTCATGCGGATGAACGAATATGTGGATGTTCTGATCCCGCGGGGCGGCGCAGGGCTCATCCGCCGTGTTGTGGAACACAGCACCATCCCGGTGATTGAGACCGGCACGGGAAACTGCCATATCTATGTGGATGAATATGCGGATCTTGAGAAGGCGATCCCGATCATTCTGAATGCCAAGACGCAGCGTATCGGCGTCTGCAACGCCTGTGAGTCCCTGGTGATCCATGAGGCGGTGCGCGAACGCTTTCTGCCCGCTCTGGCAGCCCGACTGAGAGAGAAAACCGTTGAAATGCGGGGAGATGAGAGGGCTTTGTGGGCGGTGCCTGATATGAACAGGGCGGCAGAAGAAGATTATGGGACGGAATACCTGGATTATATTCTTTCCATCAAGACGGTGGACAGCCTGGACGAGGCGATCAGGCACATCAACCGTTACAGCACAGGGCATTCTGATGCGATTCTGACGGAGGATATGGAACGCGCGGAACGTTTCTGCCAAGAGGTGGATTCTGCCTGTGTATATGTGAATGCCTCCACCCGCTTTACGGACGGATTTGAATTCGGGTTCGGCGCGGAAATCGGGATCAGCACCCAGAAGCTTCATGCCCGCGGTCCCATGGGCTTAAAGGAGCTGACCTCCTATAAGTATGTGATCCATGGCAATGGACAAATTCGTGAATGACGCGAAAGAAAGGAAACAGAACATGAGCAATGTAGTGGAACGCTTTTTAAGATATGTACAAATCGATACCCAGTCCTGGTCTCCCAGCGATACGTTTCCCAGCACAGAGAAGCAGAAGGATCTGGGACGGCTCCTTGCAAAAGAACTGGAAGAGATCGGGGCTTCAGAGGTATATTTTGATGAACAGAACGGTTATGTTTACGCCTCCATCCCATCTACGCTGAAGGACAAAAGAGATGTGCCTTCGATCGGGTTCATCGCCCATATGGACACTTCTATGGCTGTCAGCGGAAAGGGGGTAAAGCCCCGGATCGTGGAGAACTACGACGGAGGGGATATCCTGCTGAATGAGGAGAAACAGATTGTGATGGAGAGGGCGGATAATCCGGAACTGGCGGATTATGTGGGAAAGAGCCTGATCGTTACGGACGGAACGACGCTGCTGGGAGCAGATGATAAGGCAGGCGTGGCGGAAATCATGGCGATGGCGGAATATCTGCTCGCAAATCCGCAGATTGAGCATGGCCCAATCCGCATCGGATTCACGCCGGACGAAGAAGTGGGACACGGAGTGGATCGCTTTGACCTGGAACGTTTTGGCGCGCAGTATGCTTACACCGTGGACGGCGGAGCGCTCGGGGAGCTGGAGTATGAGAATTTCAATGCGGCGAACGCCATTCTGCATGTGAACGGCCGCAGCGTCCATCCCGGCAGCGCAAAAGGGAAAATGCTGAATGCGATCCTTCTCGCACAGGAGTTTCAATCTCTGCTGCCCGTACATGAGAATCCCATGTCCACAGAGGGCTATGAAGGGTTCTATCATCCGGACAGCATCAGCGGCAGCGTGGAGCATGTGGATGTGGAATACATCATCCGGGATCACGACAGAGAGAAATTTGAAGAGAAAAAGGCCTATTTCCAAAAGGCCGCAGGTTTCCTGAATGAAAAATATGGAAGAACCATCTTTGAAGTAGAAATGGAAGACAGTTATTACAATATGATGGAAAAGATCCTGCCTGAGAATTCCCATCTGATTGACAACGCGGTCAAAGCCATGGAACTGGCCGGTGTGACTGCGAAGATCAGTCCTATCCGCGGCGGTACGGACGGGGCAAGGTTATCTTTCATGGGGCTTCCCTGCCCGAATCTGTGTACCGGTGGAATGAACTGCCACGGAAGATTTGAGTATGCCTGTGTTGAGTCCATGGAGAAGACTGTGGAGATCCTTCTTCACATTATCCGCCTTTACGCGGCTTTTGACGGGACAGTGACAGAATAAGAAGATAGGGCGAATGGATAAAGAGGAGAGGAATGAATACCAAGGAAATAGAAGAACTTCTGGGACGCATTGATCTGGAAGGGGAAGCGCCTGCGGATGAACCGCAGCGTCAGTATTATTTTTTGAAAAAATGCCGCAGCTATGTGAAGGCGGAGGAAGAGAAACTCGGCAGGCCGCTTACAGCCTGCGTGACCACCTTTGGCTGCCAGATGAATGCAAGGGACTCTGAAAAGCTGTCCGGGATCCTGGAATTGGCCGGATACACGCTGACAGAAGAGGAAGACTGTGACTTTAACATCTATAACACCTGCACCGTCCGGGATAATGCGGATCAGAGAGTCTATGGGCGGCTGGGCTATATCAACAGCCTGAAGAAAAAGCGGCCGGGCATGAAGGTGGCTCTGTGCGGCTGCATGATGCAGGAAAATGGTACGATTGAAAAGATACGCAAAAGCTACCGTTTTGTAAATCTGATTTTCGGCACCCATAATCTGTATAAATTCGCCGAATTGCTGTGCGCGTCCTTTGAACAGGACGGAATGATCGTTGATATATGGGAAGGAACGGACAGAATCGTTGAGGATCTTCCTGTGGAGCGCAAGTATCCCTTTAAGTCAGGCATCAACATCATGTTTGGCTGCAACAATTTCTGCAGCTACTGCATCGTGCCTTATGTGCGCGGACGGGAGCGCAGCAGAAACCCCAGAGATATCCTCCGGGAGATAGAACGTCTGGCGTCTGAAGGTGTGGTGGAAATCATGCTGTTAGGCCAGAACGTGAATTCCTATGGCAAGAATCTGGAAGAACCCATGAGTTTTGCGCAGCTGCTTTGTGAAGTGGAAAAAATAGAAGGGATCCAAAGAATCCGGTTCATGACTTCTCATCCCAAGGATTTGAGTGAGGAATTGATCTCTGTCATGGCTCAGTCGAAGAAGATCTGCCGTCATCTGCACCTTCCGCTGCAGTCCGGTTCTTCCCGTATTTTGAAGGCCATGAACCGCCATTACACCAAAGAACAGTATCTGGAACTGGTGGAGCGGATTCGGAAGGCTATTCCGGACATTGCCCTTACCACCGATATCATCGTGGGATTTCCCGGAGAAACGCCGGAGGATGTGGATGAAACCATTGATGTGATCAAGAAGGTAAGGTTTGACAATGCGTTCACCTTCATTTATTCCAAGCGTACAGGAACGCCTGCTGCCGCCATGGAAAACCAGGTGCCTGAGGAAACGGTGAAGGAAGGATTCGATCGGGTGCTCAAAACGGTTCAGGATACGGCGAGAGAACAAGTGAGCCGTCTGGCAGGAAAGACGTTGGAGGCGCTCGTGGAGGATGTGAACGCACAGGATCCTTCGCTCGTAACAGGAAGGCTGTCCAATAACACGCTGGTGCATTTCCCCGGAGAT
>ERZ826396.2346-NODE-2346-length-16117-cov-2.862284_pt1 | contig 16117 bp, 13 predicted proteins | sample MGYA00519926_ERZ826396 | MGnify/ENA primary metagenome ERZ826396 (study PRJEB31778, sample SAMEA3449230) | human gut metagenome | biome: human gut; feature: human-associated habitat; material: faeces | place: United Kingdom | collected 2010/2012 ... | reverse complement strand
GCCCTCAATTTCCAACGAAGCATTCAGTCTGTCCTGTACCAGATCAATCGTATGCATCAGCTGTGACAAACCTTCCAGTGCATAATACTCACACTGAATCGGAACAAGCACAGAATCCGCCGTTGTCATCGCATTGATCGTCAGCATATTCAGTGAGGGCGGACAATCAATGATAATAAAGTCATATTCCTCCCGAACCTCGTCAACTGCATTTCTCAGGACATATTCCTTTCCCTCCACATTGATCAACTCGATCTCTGCACCGGCAAGGTTAACATTCGAAGGAATCAGAGACAGATTATCAAATTCCAGCGGAATAATACACTCTTCAATGGAACTCTCGCCTAACAACAGCTCATAAACAGTATTTTCTACATCATCTTTCTCGATACCAAGCCCACTGGTCGTATTTCCCTGCGGGTCAATATCGATTGCCAGAACCTTTTTCCCCATCTCAGCAAGACATGCAGAAAGATTGATAGCTGTCGTGGATTTTCCTACTCCGCCTTTTTGATTAGCTATTGCAATCGTTCTTCCCAAAACACTTCCTCCTTCTTAAAATCATAAAAACACAGGATGTTTTCAAAACGCAAAAGAAATTTCTGACAATTTACCAAACATAAATTGCAGAAACAAACAATCAAAACGTAACCATTCAACAAATCAAATCACATTGCCAGTCGAACCATTACCTCAATGCACTATTGCAATATATTATTTCAACTTATTATTGCAATTCATTATCTCAATGCGTTATCTAAAATATCCTGATTTCATAATAACATAGAAAACTTTGAAATACCACTGAAAATGTTTCACGTGAAACATTTTCTATGTTTTTACTGTTTTTCACAGGATAATCCTTGCTTTTTTGTGAATAGATCAATCTTTCCATTTTCTTCTATAAATTCACTTATCCCCCAAACACACTCTTTCACTTTTTAAATATACCACTCAAGGAAAAAGTTACAACTAAACTCTTTCAGAAGATGCAAAAGTAAGAGATAGTTCTAACGGCACACAGAATACTGAAGTCATCTGATACAATCATTCAAATTGTGATACGTTATCTTTCCTGCAGTATTTTTTTAATTCTTATAATAAGTCCCATAACACATTGAGACCAAAATAAAAGGATATGAATCATTAAATGGTAACAATTCCGCCAGCTGAACTGTTACGACCTCCACCCATGCCAAAAATCGCTTCGTGATCGAATGCTGCCCGAAGTACTATATTTTCACACAGTCCGCACAGTAAATGCTCAGACCCGACTGAACCATTCCGCAAAATGTTTCACGTGAAACATTTCAAATGCATAATTTCATTTCCTTTATTTTATCAAATATTCTCAAAATACTTTCTTCCCACTACACACCACAATTTATTCAGAATAAATTCCGAAGCCAAAAAGTCACAACCGACTATGTCGACCAAACTTTAAGTAAGTCCCTGTGCAAAAGCTACATATAAATTTAGGAAATGTCTATAATCAAAAAATACAATAAACACACTTTCTTTTACTCTGTACACTCAAACAAGTAGCTATATCGAAACAAACTAAATCTCTAAATGTTTCACGTGAAACATTCAACTTCATTTTTATTCTTCAACTCTTTTCAATAATCCAAAATCCTATTTTCCGTAGATTCATGGGATTTCACTATTTTTCTATACACATTATAAAGTTAAAATTCAGCATTTCATTTTCTCTCAAACTGAAATTCCAAAAAACTTTTGACCCTTCTCATAATTTGTTATATCTATATCTATATTTACATCTATATTTATACCATTAGACAAAAAACTTATTATCACAAAAATTCCAGATTTATTGATATTCAAAAAAATAAGATAGAAATAAAAAAAACATTTAGAGAAATATAAACCATATCTAAGATCAATCTTAACTTTCGCAAAACACAAAACCAGCAAGTACAAAACCCACAATCAATAAAAGACTAAATAAGCACTCAAACAAAATATACACCTTTCCGTCCCCAAAGCCCAGAAAGCAGTCAGAGGCAGGTGGTATGCGTGTACGGCGGGCATCTGGAAAGATGTGAGAAACTCTTAACGCTCCGAAGTCCCGGAGGACGGGTCAGGCGAAGTGCCACACGCACTGAGCCTGAGGAGCGCTGAGCTGGGAAAGCATAAAGCTTTCCTGGCGAATCGCTCCGGTGCCCGTCCGCAGGGGTTTTGGAACGCTTAGATTTTCCATGCTTTTTGCAGCAGCCCGACACGCACCCCTACCACCTGCCCCTGGCGGCTTTCGTCCGTTTTAAATCAAAAAATGGCATCTATCGGACCAAGTAAGGTTTACTTGCCTCGATAGATACCATTTTTCTTTTACCAAAATCTCTGTCCCCGGACACATCTCCGGAAATTTCTCCCCGGATCCATCTTCTCTGTCTTTCTCCCCCTCAAAAGAGAAGTCCCAGAAATCCAGGGATCAGGAGTATTCCTCCGCAGAGAAGGTCAGACAACAGCCGGCATAACGCACGCTCTTCCGGTTCCAGCTCACTGTAGGAGACCACCTGTTCATCCACAAAGTCCGCCATATCGCTGGAGCTGTGCCGCTTTTTCTTTTTCTTCTGCTTTTTATCGTTCAGATGGCTGAGCACCATCCCGTCCAGCCGCAGATACTCAAACCACGCCATCAGGAAAATAATCCCTCCGATGCAGAAACATCCGTACTCTGCCGCCGGCAGGCCGAACGTGTTGATATAGCGATCCCACAGAAGGACAAGAACAATGCCGATCACCAGCTTTGTCACTGTTTTGTACAATATCGGACGAAACATATATTTTTTGTAAATACCAAAGATTTCTTTCATCCTCAACGACCTATTTGACTTCTTTTCTGTATTCCTCTAACTCTTTCTGGTTGCCGTATACGAAGTGGCCTTCCTTGACCTCTTCCCATACCGGTTTGTCTACGCTGTAGTCATGCATGGACGGGTCATAAACCAGAAGCTTTTTCTTCTTCTCCATTCTCGGGTCCGGCATCGGAACTGCAGAAAGCAGAGCCTTTGTATATGGGTGCAGCGGATTGAGGAATAATTCTTCCGCTTCTGCCAGCTCGACGATCCTTCCCTTGCTGATAACCGCGATTCTGTCGGAGATAAAACGTACGACAGACAGGTCATGGGCAATGAAAAGATAGGTCAGTCCACGGTCCTTTTTCAGACGGTTCAGAAGGTTCAGAACCTGCGCACGGATGGAAACGTCCAGTGCGGAGATCGGCTCATCGGCAACGATGAATTCCGGTTCCATTACCAGCGCGCGGGCAATACCGATACGCTGTCTCTGTCCGCCGGAGAACTCATGCGGGAATCTGGACGCGAACTCCGGAAGAAGTCCTACCTCACGGAGCGCTTTCTGCACTTTCGCTTCTCTGTCCGCATCATCCTTGTACAGATGGTGGTTGAGCAGTCCCTCGGAAATAATATAATCTACTTTGGCACGTTCGTTCAGAGATGCCATCGGGTCCTGGAAGATCATCTGACATTTCTTGATTACTTCCAGATCCAGTTCTTTGGGGATTCTTCCATTGATCTTCCGGCCTTTGAATAAAATTTCACCGCCGGAGGTCGGATTGATCCTTGTGATCGCACGGCCGATGGTCGTCTTTCCGGAACCGGACTCTCCTACCAGCGAGAAAGTCTCTCCTTTGTAGATATCAAAATTCACATGGTCAACTGCCACGAATTTCTTTCTTCCATGGCCGAAGGTGATCTGCAGATCTTTGATTTCTATTAATTTTTCTCTCTCAGCCATGTGCCTTATCCTCTCTCTCTCATTTGCTGACGCAGCATACGCACTGCAGGCGGCTGCTCGATCTTCGGCGCTCTCGGATCCAGATACCAGGTTTTTGCCTGATGGGTCTCAGAGACCTTGAAGAACGGTGGCTCTTTCACAAAGTCGATGGCAAGAGCCTGTTTATTACGCGGGGCAAACGCATCGCCCTTGATTTCGTTGAACAGGTTTGGCGGAGTTCCTTCGATGGTCGGAAGATCCTCACCCTTTACGCCCAGCTGCGGTAATGCAGACAGCAGCGCCCAGGTATACGGATGCCACGAATCGTAAAAAATCTCTTCTACCGTTCCATACTCAACAATCTGTCCGGCATACATAACTGCCACACGGTCAGCCACATTTGCCACGACGCCCAGGTCGTGAGTGATATAAATAACAGTCATCTTCAGTTCTTCCTGCAGATGACGGATCAGATCCAGGATCTGTGCCTGAATCGTAACGTCCAGAGCTGTGGTCGGCTCATCGCAGATCAGGATCTGCGGACGACAGGCCACCGCGATGGCGATAACAACACGCTGGCGCATACCGCCGGAGAACTCATGGGGATACTGGTTGTAACGCTTTTCCGGATTCGGGATTCCTACCTTTTCCAGCATTTCCAGCGCCATTTTTTTTGCCGCTTCCCCTTTGATCCCCTGGTGCAGCTCGATACTCTCCTGAATCTGTCTGCCGATTTTCTTCAGCGGGTTCAGAGAAGTCATTGGATCCTGCATAACCATTGCGATCTTCTTTCCACGGATCGTCAGCCATTCTTTTTCTTTCGTATATTTTGCGATGTCCTTTCCCTCAAACATGATCTCACCGCCGGTGATCGATCCGTTTGCGTCCAGCATTCCCACAAAGGATTTGGTGAATACGGATTTTCCGGAACCGGACTCTCCAACGATCGCCAGAGTCTCCCCCTCATAGAGATCCAGCGAACATTTACGGATTGCATTCAGTTTCTTTCCACGCAGACTGAACTGGATTTCCACATCCTTCGCAGACAATATTACATTTTTCTGTTCCATCATATGTTCCTCCGTTCTTTATACGTGATTTCTCGGGTCAGCCGCATCGGAAAACGCGTTGCCGATCAGATAGAAAGTCACTGTGATCAGCGATACGATAACTGCCGGGAAGATCAGCAGATACGGATAATTCAAGAATGAAGTTCTCGCATTTCTCAGCAGAATACCCAGGGACGGTGTGTTTACATCCAGACCAAGTCCCAGATACGACAGTGTAGACTCCAGTGCGATCGTGGACGGAATAGAAAGCGCCAGACGCAGAATGATCACGCTGATCAGATACGGCAGGATATTCTTCACCAGGACTCTCCAGATCGGAGTTCCCAGGCATCTGGAAGCCAAGTTATACTCTCTGTCACGGTACATCAGCACCAGATTACGCACATTTCTCGCCATGGTCAACCACCCGAAGCAGATCATGGACACTGCCATGATCGTAAAACTCTGTCCGACAATCAGGGCAATCAGCATCATATACAGGATGGTCGGGATGTTGTTGATGATATTGTAGATTTCAGTAAACAGACGGTCCAGTTTCCGCACGTATCCCCAGATACATCCGATGGTGATTCCGACCACACATTCTCCAAGGGCAACGATCAGCGCAAGCTTGATGGAAATCTGTGCCGCATACCATACCTGACACCAGTAATCCTGTCCCAGGTTATCGGTTCCGAACCAGTATTCACTGTTGGGGCTGATAAACGCCAGAGAAGTGTCGGATCGCAGGGACCCTACGTCATACTTCCCGATCGCCAGAGCGATAAAGGAGAAGATCACGAGCCCGAAAAAGATAATGCTGAGCACAACCGCCGCTTTCTTTTTCAGAAAGTTCTTAAATACGGATTTCCAGTAAGAATAATCCGAATAACCAGTGCGCTCTGCTGCTTCCGGACTGTACTCGACAAAGGTAAACAGCTCGTCTTCGTTCAACTGTTTTTCATCTGCCATTATCTTGTACCTCCTTTATCTGTCAGTGTGATTCTCGGATCGATCAGCATCATCAGGATATCGCCGAGGAAAACTCCGATAATACCCAGCGATGCGTAAAGGATGACCAGAGCCTGAACGACGTTTGTATCCATTTTTCCGATCGCGTCCGTCAGCAGAGGACCCATGCCGGGAACAGAGAAGAATCTCTCTACCAGCAGAGAACCGCCGATGGTCAGAAGGAAAGAAGCCGGCAGATACTGCGCCAGCGGAACGAACGCATTTCTCAGGACATGTTTTACCATAATACTCTTGGTAGACATGCCCTTAACTCTCGCAAGCTTGATATAATCTTTATTGATCTCATCCACCATGTAGCGTCTCGTCCACAATGCATATCCTGCAATGGAAGACAGAGACAGACATACGATCGGCAGGATACTGGACATTCCCGGATTTCTCGTGGAATAGGTCGCCGGAATATCCAGAACCATCGCTCCGAAGATCAGGATCAGCGAATAGGAAACCAGCGGCGGAACGGCGTTGACGAAGATCGTATACGCGGTGCCGATATGATCCGGCACTTTATCCTTATGTCTTGCCTGGATAATTCCCATTGTGACTCCGATCACCAGAGAAATGCAAAGGGAAATAACCCCCACCCTCATAGAGACAGTGAAACGCTGTCCGATTACCGTTGTGACAGGCTGTCCGCTCTGAATTCTTCGTGACTCTCCAAGATCGCCATGAAGCAACTGCCCATAATAGCGGACCAACTGTTCCGGCATACTATCGAGCATTCCTGCTTTTTCCAGCGCATCATGTTTCTGCTCTTCGGTATATTTGATCAACTGATCTTCGGTAAAGAAGTTCTCAATTGGCAGCATGCGCATCAGCAGGAATACGATAGTAACAACGATTAAGACTGTTACAATGGACTGTAACAGTCTTTTAATCGTGTACTTAACCATTAATTGGCGTCAGACGCTCCGTTGCCGGAACCGGTTGCAAAACTCTGGTACTGCTCTGTAGTATAGGCGTCTACAGAAGTCTCCCAACCAACGTACTTATAATTCTGAATACCGTACGGTGCATTCTTTGTGGTATAGTCATTTACGTGGGTCAGCTGCCATGAAATGTTGTAGTTACACGGCATTACCAGCACGTTTTCGATCATGAATTTCTCAGCTTCCGCATACGCTTCATATCTGGCATCCATATCGTCTGTGATTGCCTTTGCAGCGTTTACCAGTTCTGTAAACTGTTTGTAGGTGTTGATCAGATTCTCATCTGTCGCATCGTTGATGTTAGAGTAATTCATAGAGTAATATGCACTGTCTTCTCCGTAGGTTTCCTGTCCCAGGAAGTTCTGCGGATCACCGTAGTCAGCGCCCCATCCGTTGATTACGAAGGACTGCAGCTGAGGATCAACAACCTCGGCAGTCTGGTTTGTAACATAGGTCTTTATGTTCAGCTTAATGAAATCGTCACCCAGGCAGTCAGAGAACACCTGTGCAAGAACTCTTGAGCTGTCGATCGATGTCTGGTTGTTTGCAGCGGTATAGAAATCTGCTTCGATCGGGAAAGTTACTCCCTGAGCGGACAGTTCTTCCATAGCCTGTGCCTTCAGCTCTGCAGCTTTATCAGCATCAAGTCTTACAGGTGTCTCTCCGTCAGACTCACCAAGTCCCAGTTTCTCTGCAACAACGTCAACGTAATCTCTTCCATCTTCCATATAAACGAGACCCTTCATAGTGTAGAAGTTATTCTCGCAGGACAGTGGATTTACCGCATTGGTTCTTGCCAGATAAGTGGTCAGATCCAGTCCGTAATAGATTGCCTGGCGGAATGCGGTGTTGGCGATCGCTTTGTTCCAGTTATCGTCCGGTGTTCCGTCTTCTTTCATCTTGCTGTAGTTCCAGTGGAACTGATAAGAGAATTTATCCGGTCTCTTTTCTACCAGCTGATCATAATACTCGTTGTTTTCATCCTTATGAATGGTGGTCAGATTGCTTTCAGACAGGTCGATTCTGTCCAGTTCGCCCGCCTGGTACAGCTGAAAACCAGTGTCCAGAGATTCAATCATCTTGATGGTTACAGTATCGAAACGTTTGCTTTCCGTATCCCAGTAGGACTCGTTCTTGGTCAGGACTTTTTCATTTCCCTGGATGTAGCTGGTCAGCATGTACGGTCCGTTGAACCACATATTGGAATCGTCGCATGCCAGGAACGCGTCAATGCCGATTTCGTCGATCAGCGCCTGAGATGCCGGATACAGACAGTTATAGGTTGCTACGGTATCAAAGTATGGAATCTCGCTGGTGCAGTGGTAAACAACCGTGTAATCATCCGGAGCCTCGATGCCTACCATCTCAAGGAATTTGCTTCCCTCGTCTGCAGTCAGAGCTCTTCCCTCTTCCTCGCTCAAGGTTTTGGTGTACTCGTAGTACTCTTCTGCGCCTACGATCATCTCGCCCGGCATGGAGATATTTGCTCCTGCGTTCTTGTGGTAGTTCATAACAAACTCAAGTCCGGTCAGGAAATCCTGTGCAGTACAGTCCGCTTTCTCTTCACCGTTCTTATCTACCCATTTTACGCCCTCACGCAGTTTGAACGTCCAGGTAAGTCCATTGCCCTCGGAACCCCAATCTTCTGCGAGTGCAGGGATCAGTTTACCGTCGGCATCATTGGACAGAAGTCCCTCGATCAGGTTCGTGATAACGTTGGAGTCTGACGCCATCTGAGTATTCAGGACGTTCAGGGACTCTACCTCACGCGCCTGGGTCTCCCAGGTATACAGATCTTTCAGTTCCTCGGAACTTCCGCTTTCACCGCTTCCGGAGGTGCTTCCGCCTCCGTTGCCACCGCAGCCTGCCAGTGCCATCATGGCCGCCAGCGCCAGCGCTGTGAGCTTTGCTGTTCTCTTTTTCATAGCTTTCTCCTCTCTTTCTCTGTCGATCCATCATGTTCCACGATCAATCGGCAACATTTGTTTTACAAAAAAAGCATAAACAAACGGATTTGTCTATGCTTCATTGCACATGCATCTGACAACTGACAAAAGTCCACCTTTCTTCTCTGATCCCCGGCGCGTCTTCGGAATACTCACTTTTTTCGCTTCTGCCTACGCTCCGGATAAATTCTCCGTCTGCCTGAATGTGTAACCTCCTGCCAGCGAACCTGTTGTATCTTCAGCAGATGTTGTATTGTTACTTTAAAAAAATAGTAACGTTTTATCACATGTCCTGTATTGTAGCAGAAATACATTTGTTTGTCAATGACGTATTTTTGTAATTATAGCAAATATTCCCTGTGGTAAATTTTTGAAAATCTTACAGAAATCATCTCATTCGCCCTATTTTTTCCATCGTCAGGCACGATTGCCTTCAAATATTCGCGGGTGTATCCCACCCACCAGTTTTTGCCGTCCAGCTCCACTTTTTCCTCCAGCAATACCTCTTTTTCTTCGCCGAGGAAGCTCTCCATATACTCCTGTCTCCGCTGAGCGTCCAGCTCCAGCAGGATATGGCTGCGCCTGGTTTTCTCCTGCTCCGGGATCTGATCCGGCATCGCCGCCGCGCGGGTCCCTTCTCTTCTGGAATATTTGAAAATATGGGTTTCGAAAAAATTCACTTCTTCCACAAACGTCCTGGACGCCTCAAACTCCTCCTCCGTTTCCCCCGGAAATCCCACGATCACATCGGTGGTCAATGCCGGTCGGTCATAGACTCTGCGCAGCAGCCTGCATTTTTCCTTATATTCTTCCGAACGGTAACGGCGGTTCATCCGCTCCAGCACGGTATCGCATCCGCTCTGCAGAGACAGATGGAAATGAGGGCAGACTTTTGGAAGCGCGGCGATGGCTTCGGCAAATTCTTCGGTGATAATTCCCGGTTCCAGGGAGCCCAGGCGGATCCGCCGGATTCCATCCACAGCATGGATCGTCCGGATCAAAGCCAGCAGATTCTGCCCCTCCTCCAGATCCACGCCGTAGGAACTCAGATGGATACCTGTAAGCACCACTTCCTGACATCCGGATTCCGCAAGACGCCGTACCTCCTCCAGCACATCCTCCGGTCGGCGGCTCCGCACCCGTCCGCGGGCATAGGGGATGATGCAGTAGGTACAGAACTGATTGCACCCGTCCTGTACTTTGATGAACGCCCGGGTATGTTCCGCCGTCCGGCTGATGGACAATGTCTCATACTCTCTGTTGTGGGTCATATCCGTCACCCATGTGCCGGAGCCGGAACGTCCCTCCTCCTTCTCCCGGAAATATTCTTCCAGGATCGCCGGAATCTCTTTCTTCTTATTATTTCCTACGACCAGGTCAATGGCGGAATCCTGCTCCAGCTTTTCCCCTGCCGCCTGGACGTAACAGCCGCACGCCACCACAACGGCGTCCGGATTCATCTTTTTCGCCTTGTGGAGCATCTGGCGGGACTTCCGGTCAGCGATATTGGTCACCGTACAGGTATTGATAATATAAATATCCGCTCCCGGCGCAAACGGGACGATCTCATAACCCTGCTGCTCCAGCATCTGCTGGATTGCCTCCAGTTCATAGGCATTCACTTTACACCCAAGATTATGAAGCGCTGCTTTTTTCTTCATGGCTCCTCCTTATAATTTGTAGCATCATTATCTAATTTGCCAAATAATCCATCATATCTTTGTAGGTTTTCGTATTGACTTTTCTATCTGTAAACGGTAAGATTAAACTGTCAAATGAAGGTATTAAATATCATTAATAAAGCTATAGGGAGGATTTCACAATGAAAACAGTACAGATTTCACTCAACTCTATTGACAAAGTTAAATCCTTTGTTAATGACATTTCCAAGTTCGATTTTGACTTCGACCTGGTATCCGGAAGATATGTGATCGACGCAAAATCCATCATGGGAATCTTCAGCCTGGATCTGTCCAAACCGATCGACCTGAACATCCACACAGACGGAGCTGGAAAACGTATTAAACGTACTGAATCCATATCTGGTTTAATCCCGTGTGATCACACGACAGAAAAGTAACGTAAGCGTTTTTTGAGGAACCTGCCGGTTTGACCGGCAGGTTCTTTTCATTTCTGCGCTTTCCATGTAAGAGTTTTTCCTGCACTTCTGCGCTTTCCGCTTCAATTTTTTCAGTCAATCTCAATGACTTCCGCCGTCCGGAAGGCTGTCTCCATCATCTCATCGATCTTCTCCGCCAGATTCGTCTCAGAGCGGCGGATAATATTCAGATTCGGCTTCGTCACCGGATGCTTCGCGACAAAGATCGTACAACAGTCCTCATAAGGAAGCACCGATGTCTCATAGGTTCCGATCTTCTCGGAAATATCCACGATCTCCTGTTTGTCAAAACCGATCAGCGGCCGGAACACCGGCATCGTGCAGACCTCGTTGGTCACAGCAAGGCTATGCATGGTCTGGCTCGCCACCTGTCCGATGCTTTCTCCAGTGATCAGTCCCAGGCATCCGTCTTCCTTCGCAAACATTTCCGCAAGCTTCATCATATAACGGCGCATGATGATCGTCAATTCCTCGTGAGGACATTTCTCGTAAATATATAACTGGATATCCGTAAAGTTCACCACATGGAGACGGATCGGTCCGCTGTAGCGGGCAACCAGTTTTGCCAGATCCACAACTTTCTGTTTCGCTCTCTCACTGGTGTACGGCGGCGCATGGAAATACACCGCGTCAATCTTCACTCCGCGCTTGGCGATCATGTAACCTGCCACCGGGCTGTCGATTCCCCCGGAAAGAAGCAGCATCGCCTGGCCGTTGGTTCCCACCGGCATACCGCCCGGTCCCGGGATCGTCTCGGAATACAGATAGATGTTCTGGCGGATTTCCACATTCAAATACACATCCGGATGGTGCACGTCCACTTTCATATTCGGACACGCGTCCAGGATCCGCTCTCCCAGCTCACAGTTCAGTTCCATCGAGCTGAGGGGATACATCTTTTTCGCACGGCGCGCGCATACCTTGAAGGTTTTCTCCTGTTCCCCGTACACCTGCTTCATGTAATCCACCACCGACGCTGCCAGATCTTCCAGTCCGGTATCCTCCAGGATCACCACCGGGCAGATGCCCGCAATACCGAAGACCCCCTTCAGAGCTTCCACGGCGCCATCGTAGTCAAACGCGCCTTCCGTGCGGACATAGATCCGTCCCATCTCTCTGGTCACGGAAAATTCACCGTCTACCTGCTCCAGCGCGCGGCGCATCTGGCGGCAGAGGGCTTCCTCAAAAATATGACGGTTCTTGCCCTTAATGCCGATCTCCGCATATTTAATCAAAAATGCCTTGAACATTTTCTTCCTCCTTTTTTACTTTCTTGTAAACCTTCTCAGCATCGGGATCACACGGTTCAGTACCTCCAGAACCGTGTCGATTTCCTCCGGCGTGGTATTCTCACTGAAACTGAAGCGGACCGAAGATTCCATTTCCGCCTTCGATGCGCCGATGGCTGTCAGGGTCGGGCTGCCCGCTCTCTTATGGGAAGAGCACGCAGAACCGGCGGACACATAGATGCCCTCATTTTCCAGGGTATGAAGCAGAACCTCGCTTCGAACGCCCAGGAAAGAGGCATTGACGATATGCGGCGCCGCCTGCTCGCCGTCCGCCCCATGGACTGTCACGTTCTCCATCGCCTGAAGCCCATGGATCAGATGCTCCCGCAGCCGGTACATATGCGCCCGGGACTCCTCCAGTTTTCCGTACACCATCTCCGCCGCCAGCGCCATTCCCGCTGCTCCCGGCACGTTCTCGGTACCGGAACGCATTCCATTCTGCTGGCCGCCTCCGAGGATCACCGGACGGATCCTGGTCTTCTCCCGGATATACAGCATGCCGGTTCCCTTGGGTCCGTGGAATTTATGGCCGCTGACGGACAGCAGGTCAATGTTCATCTTTTTCGGATAAATGGGGAATTTACCGAACGCCTGGATCGCATCCACATGAAAGACTGTGTTTGGATTCTTTCTCTTGATCCGTTCCCCGATCTCCGCCACAGGCTCCACGGAGCCGATTTCATTGTTGACAAACATCACGGAAACCAGGATCGTCTCCGGCGTGATGGCTTCCTCCAGTTCCTGCAGATCGATCATGCCTTCCCGGCTGACGCCGAGGCGGGTAACGGTAAATCCCATCTCTTCCAGAAAACTGACCGGCGCCTGTACCGCCGGATGCTCGATCTGTGTCGTGATGATATGTTTTCCCATTCTCTGCATCGCCAGCGCCGTTCCCACCAACGCCCAGTTGTTGGACTCCGTTCCTCCGGAGGTAAAATAAATATCTTTTTCCTGAACTTTCAGGATCTTTGCCATCGTCTCCCTGGCGCGGCGCAGATACTGTTCCGCGTCCATTCCCTTCTGATGGAGAGCGGACGGATTCCCATAGTCTTCCAGCATCAGTTTTGTCACCAGTTCCGCCACTTCCGGGTACGCCCGGGTCGTTGCCGAATTGTCCAGATAAATTTCCATGTTATTCTTCCTCCATCAGATACATCAGAATGGAAAGCACCGTCATTCCAGCCGTCTCCGTTCTCAGGATCCGCCGTCCCAGAGTGATCGGCTCCGCTCCTGCTTCCACTGCCTTTTTTACTTCCTCTTCCTCAAATCCGCCCTCCGGTCCGATGAAGATTCCCACCGACTGGCCGGGTCGGATGGACGCAAACAGTTCCCTGGTATGCTTCATACCCTTCGCCAGCTCATACGGGAGCAGGATCATATCAAGGGAGCGGGCATACTCCAGCGCTTCCTCATATTTCATCACCGGACGCACCTGGGGCACGATCATCCGCTTGGACTGTTTTGCCGCGCTCTCGGAGATTCCCTGCCATCTTGCCACTTTATTTTTTGCCTTTTTTTCATCCAGCTTTACCACACAGCGGCGGGACGCCACAGGGATCACCTCATGAACGCCAAGTTCCACTGCCTTCTGGATGATAAATTCCATTTTGTCCCCTTTGGGAAGTCCCTGGAACAGTGAAATGGAAGCCGGAAGCTCCAGGTTGTTTTCCATCGCATAGAGGATCACTGCCGTCACTTCTTCTTCGCTCAGCGTCTCAATATAACATTTATATTCCAAATTTCCCTGCGCGCTGACAAGGATCTCCTCGCCCGGCTTCATGCGCAGGACATTCTTGATATGATTGACATCATTTCCCGTAATATGGATACGGGTGGGCTCGATCTGATGTTCCTCCACAAAAAAACGATACATTTCTTCCTCTGCCTCTCTTATCCATTGTAACAGTTCAGCCCTGCTGAACCGTTACATGCAAAATCCATTTCAAATCGCCTTTGGCGATGGGAGCTTCCGCGCAGTCACAGAGACCCATTCTCCCTGATGGGTCACTTCCACGATCTCAAGACCTGCCGCAGTCACCGCTTCCTTTACGACCTCTTCCTTCACATCCAGGATTCCGGAAGTGATGTAGAGTCCGCCCTGCTTCATCTGATGTACGATCACCGGGGTCAGCGGTACCAGCACATCCGCCAGAATATTTGCCGTTACAATATCGTATTTCTCATATCCGACAGTATCCTGAACGGTTTTGTCATCGATGATGTTTCCGATCATCATATCGAAAGCATCCGCAGGAATGCCGTTGGCTTCCTTATTTTCCTCCACAGCCGGAACTGCACAGGGATCCAGATCGGTGCCCACCGCATGTTTTGCTCCAAGCTTCAAAGCGATGATGGAAAGGATTCCGCTTCCCGTGCCCACATCCAGCAGCTCCGTTTCCGGTGTCACATATTTTTTCAGCTGACGGATGCAGAGCTGTGTTGTCTCGTGCATACCGGTTCCGAAGGCTGTGCCCGGATCAATATGGATGATCATCTTGTCTTTGTCCTCTTCCTTCACTTCTTCCCAGGACGGAATGATCAGAATGTCGTCCACATAGAACTGCTTGAAATACGTCTTCCAGTTATTGATCCAGTCCTTGTCCTCTGTCTCGGACTCTGTGATCGTACATTCTCCCAGATCCAGAAATTCCTGCAGTTCATCCAGCGCTTTTTTCACATCCGCCAGGATCTGTTCCTTGTCGTCCTCCGGCTCCAGATAGAAGTTCAGATAAGCCACGCCGTCGTCCTCGGGCATATCCGGCAGGATATCCACGAACATCTGCTGCTTGTCATATTCCGTCAGCGGCTGCCTGTCCTCAATCTCCACGCCCTGGACGCCGGCCTCCGCCAGCGCAGCAATGACGATGTCTTCCATTTCCGCACGGGTCTTCAGGGTAAATTTGTTCCATTTCATAGGTTTTGGCTCCTTTTCTTTCTGTGTCTTCTTTATCCTCTTTCACAGCTTTTCTTTCAGCCGCTGTTACTTTATCCGTTAATTCAGAAACATTGTATTGACCGTCACTGTGACCAGTGACAGGATGGTTGTCAGGATCGCTCCCTGTGCAAGCACTTCTGCTTTTTCACCGTTCTCCTGCGCAAGCATCAAAGGCATATTTCCCACCGGCATTGCCAGCAGCAGAACGCTGACATCCAGGATTGTCTCATTGTGTACCAAAGGCCGCAGGACCATTCCGGCTGCGATGGGGATCACCAGCAGACGGATCAACGCTGCGCCGTAAAGTTTTCCGTTGGAAAAGATCTTTGCCGGGGACATCCGGGCTACCGATACACCCAGCACGATCATGGACAGGAAGGTGGTACATCTTCCCATATAGGAAGCGGCATCCTCCAAAAACACCGGCAGCGGGATCTCAAACCAGAACAAGATCAGCGCAGCCACGGCGCTTATGGTTCCGGCATTGATCATTTTTTTCCACTGGAACGCCTGCCTGTTTCCGGTTCCGCCCGCCATGACGGTAATACCGTGGGTATAGATCAGAACATTGAAGAAGAAATTAAAAACCGTCACATAGATCACAGCGCCCTCGCCGAGCAGCGCTGACACCAGCGGAATTCCGATAAATCCGGTGTTTCCATATACCATCATCATATGATAATATTTCCGTTCCTGCGGCTCCACCCGCAGCAGACGCGGCACCAGGATTCCCGCGGCAATGGCAAAGACGTAAGTTCCTGCGGCAATTCCCGCGGTCAGCAGAATGTCCTGCCGTGTCGCTGTCATCTCGTCGCTGAAGACGCTGGCAATCATCAGGGCTGGATTGCATATGTTTGTGATCAGCCCGGACAACTGGCGGGAAGTGACTTCTGTCACCGCCTTCTTCCTATATAGAAAGACGCCGACTGCGATCAATAAAAAAATAACCAGCATCTGCTGGAATACCACTCCTGTGCTCATCCCTGGGTTCTCCTTTTCGGTCGGAAGTTTCCTTGCTTATCATACACGAAAAGGCCTGGGTTGTAAAGGGGGCGGGGGAAC
>ERZ826396.2341-NODE-2341-length-16177-cov-13.709341_pt1 | contig 16177 bp, 14 predicted proteins | sample MGYA00519926_ERZ826396 | MGnify/ENA primary metagenome ERZ826396 (study PRJEB31778, sample SAMEA3449230) | human gut metagenome | biome: human gut; feature: human-associated habitat; material: faeces | place: United Kingdom | collected 2010/2012 ... | reverse complement strand
GCAAAAGGCCAGGTCGCGAGTTCCGGACGCGCGCCCGAGGGGGCCGATCCGTGCCGATCCGTGCCAGAACGCGGTTCCGTGGCCATTTTCGGGCCGAAATCCTGTACGGCGACCCGCGGCACGGCAAAACGCGACGAAGGGACGTGACGAGAGCGCGACGAAAGGACGCGACGAAGGGGAGCGACAAAGGGAGGCGACGAAAGGGCGGGCACGCCGTCACGTGACAAAAGTGCGACAAAGGGACGTTTCCCTGTCACGCTGCCCCCTGTCACGCCATGAGACAGTTCGTCCGCATGTCCTCCTGGGTGAACACAGGGGCATCCCCGTGCCGCACCCCCCTGCCACCGTCCCCCGCCGCAATCCCCCTGCCGCACCTTGTCGCACCTACCAGTGGCACACCACCACGTCGCCCTCTTGGATGATGCCGTAGAGCGTTCCCGCCGACCCCACCGGCAGGTTCACGCATCCGTGGCTGCCCGCGCCGTTGCGGTAGCGCGAGCCGCCGAAGGCCGGCTGCCAGTCGGCGTCGTGCAGACCGATCACGTTGCCCACGAACGGCATCCAGTACCGCACGGTGCTCTCGTACTTCGAGCCGTCGAGGTTCGTGCCCTTGAGTTTCGAGGGGCTTTGCTTGCGATTGAGCCAGTACACGCCTGTGGGCGTGTCGTGGGCGCCGTTGGGAGTGCCCGTCACGCACGGCGCCTCCCACACGAGCGCGCCGGTTTCGTCGTAGAAGCGGACGTATTGCTCGGACAGGTCGATATCGCAGTAGCGCGCGCCCCAGTCCTGCGCGCCGGCTCCGTTGAACGCCGTGCCCGTGGTCGTGCACGGCATCTCGACCTCGCCCACGACACCTTCGGCCACGCTGCTTTTCACCAGATCGATCAGCGCGTCGCGGTCGATCGACCAGCCGTACGAGCCGCCCGCCACCGTGACGGTTTTGCCGTCGGGACGCGTGTAGGTGCGCTCCGATCCCGTCGTGGTACACGAGGCGGCCACCTCGCCAGCCCAGGCCGCAAGCGCCTCCTCGTCGAGCGAGGGCACCAGGTTCTCGTCGAAGCGCACCAGGGTGGACAGCAGCGCCGGATCGGCTTCGGCTGCCACGGTTCCACCCATCGTCAGCTGCACGTCTGCTTTGATCAGCTGGTTCGCGGCGCTGGCCGCCTCGGCCAGATAGTCGTCGGTAGAGCGCAGCCTTGGTTGCTGAAGGTGCGCGGATGTCAGCTTGACCTCGGGCTCCATCGTCGCGACGGCTTCGTTCACCGTCTCGATCACGGCTTCGGCATCCAACGCGGTACCTGCTTGCTCCTTCTGCACGGCGAACGCCTCCTCACCCTCGTCGAAGGCCACCGTGGCATCCACGGGCGGTTTCGCCGATGCGTTGAAGTCCTCCACCGCGGCGCGCACGGTCTGCCCGAGGTGGTCTTCGCTGAACGAGGCGACCAGCTTGTCCCGTTCGTCGCGTTCGCGCACGATCTCGAGCGGCCACAGCCACGGGCTTGCGTCGGACAGCATCCGCTCCACCACGCGCGGGGCATCCAGGGCCATGCCCGCATCCTCGGCCGTGAGCCTGAGCGAGAATCCTTGTCCCGACACGGCCACTTCGTAGTCGTCCAGCTCGTCGACGAGCACCCGCTCCACGTCCGAGGCGGCCATGAGCGAGATGTCGCGCTCGCCCACGGTGGTGTTCGGCAGGAACCGCCCGCTGAAGACGAGGGCTCCGGACACGTAGGCCATGGCGAGCAGGACGAACGCCGCGCCGAGTGCGATGCCGACAACCTTGAAAGAGCGCGGGCGGCGCGGCGCTTCCTGGAGGCCGGGGGTGGAAGACGGCGTGCTTAGGTGCGCGCCGCGTGCCGTTTGCTGGAGATCAGGGGCGGGAGGCGGCGGCGCGCTTACGGCCGCGCTGCGGGGGATGTCGCTGTTGACGTTGGCGGCAGGGGACGGGCGCTGGGAGGTTCCGACCGCAGACGCAGGTGCCGAAGCGGGCGGTTTCGTGTGCGCGCCGACGGGCGGGGCTGCGTGGCGCCCCTGCGACGCCTTCGTGTTCTTCTTGCTCATAGGCGCTCTCGTGTGCGGGTGGGCAGTTCTGTGTTCCATTGTAGCGAAACGGAATTGACCTGGCGTTGGAAATGCTTTTGAGGCCGTCTTGTTTGAGAAACGGTTGAGCAACGCCCTGCGCTTCGTGCTCTTGCCGAGGTTGGAAAGATGCCCATTCAACCGATAGTTGAAGCTATTGCCAGGTGCTTGTGCTGTGCAGGGCGCATGTGGTACGGTGCATCTGACCGGACACATAGCCTGGTTACACGAAGGATGCCTGCGGGCATCCTTCGTTCGTTTTAGGCGAAAGATGAGCAGAGGGTATGCTTTGCCCGTTTTCCCAAGCCGAAAGCCCGCAGGATCGGAGGGCTGAAGTGCCAGAAAGCCGGAAGCCTGAAGAGTTGAAGCATCGAAGGAGCGCAGCTGTGCAGGTTGGAAGCGAACAGCCGGATGCGATCAGAATCGTCATTCGGGAACGAGAGCCTTCGCTCGCGGCGAAGATCCTTCGCACGATCTCCGTGGCTCTGTGCCTTGCGCTGCTCGCAGCGCTGTGCATCGTGGCTGTCCCTCGCTTCTTTGGGGTGCATGAGTTCAACGTCACCTCGTCGTCCATGTCCCCCGCGTACCCGGTGGGGACGCTCGTGTTCACCGCTCCCACCGATCCTGCGTCCATCAGGCCTGGCGAGGTGGTGTCGTTCGTCATGAACGAGCGGCTTGATGTGGCGACGCATCGCGTCGTCGAGAACGACCGCGAATCCGGCCACATCGTGACCAAGGGCGACGCGAACGCCAACAACGACGAGCCCATCCTGTACGGCAACGTGCTCGGTGTCGTGCGGTTCTCCATCCCGATGGTCGGGAGCGTCGCCGACCACCTGACGAACGATCCGGTCGGGCGGCTGACGGGCATCGCGCTCGTCGGCGGCATCGTGATCCTTGTCGTGGCGTTGGAGGCTGCGGGGTCGCTGCTGTCGCGCACGGGCGCTCAAGCGCCTGTCGCATCTGCTGCCAAGGTTGAGAAAGCTTCGAGAAGAGGAGGTCGTTGATGTTCCGTTTCCGCAAGGGTGTGTCTGAGCCGGAGCGCGTGCCCGTCCGTGCGCTCAGCCGGTGCGGGAAGGCGGCGATGCTCTGCGGCGTCATCGCGGCGGCGCTCTGCGCGCTTGCCGTATTCGCTCCGTTTCAAGGCACGGCGGCCTACACCTCGATGACGGCCAATGCGAACGAGAACGCTTTCACCGAAGGCAACGTGGCGGTTTGCATTGTCGAGAACGGAAATCCAGTCGAAGGCGCAGGATCGGCCACGTTCGGCGTCGATGCGAAGCACGTCAAGGTCAGATCGACCGGACGGTCTCCGGCGGTCGTCCGTGTGTCGCTGTATCCCGACGTGATGCGCCCTGGCGCCGAGGGCACACGATCCTTCGCCTCTCAGAATTGGGGCAAGCCGGAAAGCAACACGATGAAGACGGGGCTTCTCACCCTTGTGCTCAAAGATGGCTGGGAGCAGGGTTGGACGTATTGCGACGGGACGTTCTATTGCAAGCGGGTCGTCGCTTCGGGAGAGGAGACGCCCGAGCTTTTGCAAGGCGTGGTCCTGTCGGACGGGGTGAGCGCCGATGCTGTTGGCTCCGCGAAGGTCGTGGTGATCGCCGAGGCCGTGCAGTCCTTCCCGAGCGAAGCTCCCGGGGAGTGGGGATGCACGGTGGCTGACGACGGCACGGTTTCGGTGAGTTAGATGACCGGCCCGAGAGAGCGAAGAAGGTGTCTCAGACGGGGCTCGGTTTCCGAAGAGCCCTGCAACGGACGGAGGCCGGTCCGTCCACCGTAAGGGGATGTGCTGAAGAAGGCCGAAGGAATCGAAACGCGATCGGGAGAAAGGAACGAGATCATGGAGCAGAACCCGACCATCATGGTGGAGAGAGCCGACGAGAAGCGCCGCACGGGCTTGGCGGCCGGCGTGGTGGGCATTGCGCTGGTCGCAGCGCTGGGCGTGGGCGGCACGCTCGCGTACCTGACGTACACCACCAACCAGGAGATGAACCGCTTCACCACCAATCCGAATATCACGGCCGATTTGCTGGAACCCGAATGGAGCAGCGCTGCCCTGGCGACCGATCATGCGACCTCGCCTGATAACCAGGCCATGCCCAAAGCCGCTGACAACATGATTCCCGGTTGCGAGGTGAGCAAGAACCCGTTCGTGGTGAACACCTCCGTGAACAAGGCGAAGGCATGGGCGGGCATCAAACTGCAGTTCGAGAAGTGGGACAGTACCCAGGGTGCGAACGGTGAGTACGTGCCCATGTCCAACAACGATGTGGACAAAGTGCTCAAGGTGTATTCGCTGTATGCGGCCAGCAAGGTGTCGCCGACAGGCGGCCCGTCCGCGGGCATCCTGATGGGCGACGGTTGGATAGAAAGCGTCAAGCACGCCGAAAACGGAGCCAAGTACTACTATTACAATACCGCGCTTGAAGCGGAAACCGCAGACGAGCACGCTGCGGAAAACACGAGCAACGCGACGCTGAACATCCCCGCAGCCAAGCGCACCACGTGCTTGTTCGACAAAGTGAAGTTCCTTGAGTCGGCGACGCAGACGGACATCGACGCTTTGAACACGGTTCTCGGCAGCAATAATCCGAGCTGGCGCGTGACCGTGACGGGCGCCGTCATCGGCGCCACGGGCGCGCAGAACGAAACGGCCGCTACGTTCGTCGACGACACCCACGGTGTTTCCTGGAAGGCTGTTCTCGATGGCGCACAGGCCTCCACTACGGCGGGCACCGGCGTCAGAGCTTAGAGGATGCTCGTTTTGACCAGGGAATACAACATCTCGTTTGAACGTCCTTGCCGGGGAAGGCGCGTGGCGGGCGCGGCGGCGGCTCTGGCCGTGGCTCTCGCCTGCGCCCTCCCCGGGCTTCCGGGCACGCGCGCCTTCTATGGGGTGAGCGACCGGGACACGCATGTGTTCGTGCTGCCTGACGTGCGCGTTTCTCTTACCGAGCAATGGAGCGCCCAAGATGGGCTCGGGCTTGCTCCGGGAACGACGGTCGTGAAGAAGCCGGTCGTCGCGAACGAGGCGGGGCCCTGCTATCTGCGCATGATCGTGAGGATTTCAGACGATTCGGGCGCGATCCTCGCACCCGACAGAGATAGCGCCCGCTTCCGCGCCATAGCGGGCACGCTCTGGAGCGACCCTCAAGGTCGCATCGAGGCGGGGAGGCCCTATTCGACAGATGAACTTCTACAGCTAGACGGCGTCGCGCGGCTCTACGATGCGACGGCTTTCCGCGCTCCGCATTTCGATAAGAAGCTCGGCGGCCTTGTGTTCGAGCACGATGGGACGTTCGAAGCGGGCTCGTCGTGCGAGCTGTTCACGAAGGTGGTTGTCCCCACCGAGTACACCGAGGCCGATGTGGAGCTGATGGGCACCTACCGGTTGGGGATCCAGGCGCAGGCTATCCAGGCGTCCGGGTTCGCCGACCAGCATGCGGCCATGGAAGCTCTGTCCAAGGAGTGGTCGCAATGAGAAACAGCCTTCACATGAAAAGGATAGGGTTGATCGTCTCTGCTGCGTTCTTCGCGGTGGCGGTGGTCTGCCTGATAGCCGGAGGGGCGGCCCTTGCTGCGCCGTCGGCGACAACGGGCCCCAAGGAGTACTTCGACGGTCGACTTGTCCAAAAATGGGGGCAGGAAGGACCCGTTCCTGCCTATCCGGGACTTACCGTGGAGCGGGCTGCCAAGGCGGTCAACAAGGGCGACAAGGCGATGGTCGCCAGGATGAGGTACGAGAAGGCGTGGGGCATGTTGGACGGCCAGCGCTGGATTGCGCATGCGGACGGTTCGCTTGACAAATCGCTCATTCTCGTCGACATGCCCGAAGGCAGCGGTTGGAGAGACGGCGGCGACGGCTGGTACTACTATGAGCGGGTCATCGCGCCCGGCGAGAGCACGACGGAGTTCGTCTCCACCTGCTCCATATCGAAACGGGTTGGCAATGACGCGTCGGTGGGCGTTGCGAGCGCGTACGCAGGGATGGCAGCGCGGGTGGACGTCTACCTCGAATGCGCGCAGGCCTTCGACTCCGGTTCCGGAACGGTGAAGGACCTGCCCAAAGCGTTCGCACCGAAAACGGGAGACGGAGGCATCGGCTTCGCGTTGGCGTTGTGCGCAGCCGCTGCTTTGTCCCTTGCCGTCGCGATCACGGTGCTTGTCTGCGCGAAGTGGAGCGAACGAAACGATCCAGATGAAGGAGTGGGCATCCTATGAGCAGGTTCGCAACCAAAGGGAGGGAAAGGGCTCGCGAGGCGCTTGCGCGTGTGTTCGCGACGTGCATGGCGATGATTCTGGTCGTCGCCCTCGCTCCCTTCTGCCAGGTCGGGCAAGCGGCGGCATACGCATCTGCTGATGAGGATCCGATGGGCGAAACTGCGGCGAACGAGGTTTCGACGGAGGGTTCGGCGACCGAAGATGAGCTTTCGGACGACGAAGCTGCGACGGTGGGCGCAGAAGCGGACGAATTCGCGATGCTTTCTGCGCTCGAACCGTCGGATGATGACGAATCGGTCGCTGTGGCTGAAGCTTCGGGCAGCATCGCTTCTGACGGCGAGAAGGCGTCTCCGCGGCTGAACGACGCCCCCAACGCTGTGTGCCGAATCGTCTCCACGGGCAAGGAGTACTCCTCCCTCGCCGAGGCGGTGGAAGCGGCTAAGAGTGGCGACACGGTGGAGATCATCGCCAACAGCACGGTGTCGATGGCCATCACCACGAAGGGTAAGACGCTCACGCTGCGCAACGCGGAGGGCTGCAACGCCGTCACGTCGTTTGAGCACGGAGGATCGCTGAATACGTCGGGTTCGTTCACGTTGGGACGATGCGTTCTCGACGGGCAATCGGTGGCACGGAGCTCGGCCCTGGTTCGTGTGACCGGTGGAGCGTTTTGCATCGATGGCGCCGAGGTCAAAAACGTGAAGTGCGACGAAGAGGCGAGCAAGGGAGGCGCATTCTTACTTCAATCCGGAACCCTCGATTTCAAGGCGGGGACGATCTCCAACTGCGTCGCCAGGTCGAAGGGTAGCGATATGAAGACGGAAAACGGCGGCAGCGCCGTGTTCGTGGCGCAAGGCGCTTCGTTCACGCTGTCCGGAGGGGTGATTTCCGCATGCGGAAGCGACGAAGACGGGTGGTATCGCTGCGGGGCTGTCTGCGTGCAGGGGACGTTCGTCATGACGGGCGGCAAGATCTGCGAAGGCAAGGGATCCCATGGCAACGTGTTCTGCGCGCCGTCCGGAATCGTCGAGCTGAGCGGAGGGTCGATAACCGGAAACTCCTCCTACTATGACGGTGGAGCGCTGTTTCTTGCTGAAAACGCCCGGGGGAAGATCTCCGGAACCGTCGAGATCAGAGGCAACGTTGCAGGGCGAAGTGGTGGAGCCGTCGGCCTGCGGGAAGGGTCCGTTCTCGAGATATCGGGCGGCGTGATCACGGGCAACAACGTGGTAGGCGACCTTGAGAACAGCAACGAAGGGGCCGTGACGGGATTCAAAGAGAATCATAGCGGAACTATCAGGATCTCGGGCTCTCCGAAGATCGTCGACAACACCTACAAAGGATCGACGATGGCGAACGTCGCCGTGTACTCGCCCGCCAAGCTGGAAATCGGAACCCTTGACGAAGGCGCTCTAGTCGGCGTGTACGGCCATGGCAATCTCGGCGATGACGGGAAGCAGTTCGCTGTTTCACAGAAAGGAAACTCCTCAACCCTTGCCAATCTCCGGAAGCTTTTCAACGATAAGACGTTGCATCTCGGCGGGACACCGGGAACGGGGAAGTCGATTGTTTGGGCAAGGCGTCCCGTTTGCAAGATCGTCGAAGGGGGCGTGGCCACCCCGTATGTGTCAATGAGCGAGGCTTTCACATCGTTGCGGGGGAAGAAGGGCAAGAAGGTCGTTGAGATGATAATCCGCACCTATCGTACGTGGGATCCGGTTAATGTGAAGGTGGAACCCGATCAGGAGATCGTGCTGACGACTGCGAAGACATTGGCGGAAGGATGCACTGACGGCTACTCGTACGAAGGCACCGAAGGGACTTCGTGTGTTTTCATGCGGAACTTCGATGGTGGGAGCATGTTTTCGGTTGCTGGAGATTCCAATTCCGGTGGAACGTTGACGCTCGAGAACATCACTTTCGATGGCGACAAAGGCAGCCATACCAGCAACGTCCGGGGAGGCGTTGTGGGGGTGTCGAAGGGCGCTTCCCTCCGTTTGTCTGAGGGATGCACCATCAGGAATGCGAAATCCAGCAAATACGGCGGCGCTGTGTACCTGAGCGACGCGGGCACGACGCTTCTCATGGAGCCGGGTTCTTGCATCGATGGGTGCGAGACGAGCGGCACGTACGGCGGCGGCGTGTACCAAGGGGCGAACACGCGCTTCGTCGCGACGGGAGGGACGATCTCCCGCTGCAGCGTCACCAAGTCGGACGGGTCGGCTGGCGGCTTGTTCTGCAGCGACGGTTGCGTGACGGAGCTTGGTGGCGAATTCGTGGCGGTTGAGAACCGTGCTCCTGTGAACGGATCGTTTTGCCTTGGCGGTGGATCGAATGCCCGGATCAAGCTCAGTGGAGCGGCCTCCATCCACGACAACTCCATCACCGGGCCCTCCGATGATCATCAGTACCACAACGGCTCTGCGCTGCATGCTCATGGCTCGTCTCTAGAGATCGAAGGGGAGCCGGTCGTGCGCAACAACCACCAGGCGAACTCAACTGAGGCAAGCCCCGTTTGCCGAAACGTCTACGTCAGGTCGCCCGATTCCATCAAGGTGGTGGGAAACATCACCGGTGGAGAGGTGGGCGTCTACTCCGAGAACGAGTATCGCAAGGGCGATGCTTTCGGGAAGACGTACGAAGGGGCTGGTTCGAGCACGCTGACAGACGCGCACTTCGTTGCCGGATTGAATTGCCTCAAAAACGATCGGGATTCGGCTCTTTCGGGAATGCCGGCCGCGAACTCCCGCATTGTCTGGGGTGTTACCGATAAGGATGTGACGGTGCAGCTATCCTGGAACCTGCCGCAACCGATGGGCAAGAACGCGTGGTTCGTCGTCGAGGCGAAGGAGCTGAGTACCGGTGCCGTGTACCGCCAGCCGATCTGTGTGGCAGCTGACGCTATGAGAGGGCAGGCGAGCATCGTCGTGCGATCGGGTATGGGCTATTCGTTCGCTGCCGTTTCGAAAGCGCTTCCATGGCGTCAAGGGAATGTGACCGCAACGTACAACGGATCGGAAAGCCCCCTCGACGGCTCTTCGCCGCAATCGGTGGCGCTGGTGTTTTCCGAAGGCGATGGGAACGGGACGCGGGAGCTTGCGTTTGCATCAAGCGAGACGTGTTCGTCCTGGCTTTCGGACAGCGTTTCGGTCGCCAACGCCCTTGCCCCATGACCTTCAATTAAAAGTTGAATTGCAAGTGGTAAAGTATCATTAAAAGTGTACGGGGTGCGGCGGGTCGCGACTCGCTGAAGCGAGCGGGCGGTTGCTCTGCAATCGGGATGAGGAATTCCAAATTCCACGAAGAGGAGCGAAGATGCGTATCCATCTGACAACCGATCATGCAATTCGCATCGTCGTTTATCTTGCGACGGTGCATGATACGCGCTCGGCAAAGGACATTGCCGCTCACGTGGGCATCTCCTCCGTGAACGTCGTGCGCGTCGCTCAGAAGCTGCTTGAGGAGGACGTGCTCGAATCCCAGCGCGGGAAGACGGGTGGGTATCTCCTTGCAGTGTCGCCTGAGAGCTTCACCTTGTTGGATGTGGTGGAGATCATGGAAGGGCAGTCGATCTTCGGGTCGGACGAATCGGCCGACCGCGAGTACTTTCCCAAGGCGGTGTTCGAGAAGATGCACGTCCATATCGATCGCATGCTGGAATCGGTGACTATCGACCAGCTTGCAAGGGAAAGCTTGGCGTCGAGCATGGCCGAGGCTCGTGCATCCGCACGTGCGGATGCACGTCTGACAAAAAGATTCCTCCCAGGTCGCGAGCTTCCGGCGTCGTAGGCTGCGGGCGGGAAAAGGAAGGAGCGGCACCATGGAAGAGCCCACTCAGCGCGAGCAGCCGACGAAGTATTATGTTGGACCGGCGGAGCTGCCGTCGGCGGCGGCGAAGGCGGGGTATTTCGCCCTCGGATTGTTCCTTCCGGTTCTTGGGGTGTGCATCGCGTACCTGATTGCGAAGGATTCGGGGACGCGTGGCAAAGAGATTGCAACCGGGTACGCCCTGTGCGGCCTTGCTTCGGCGGTTCTGCTTGCCATCGTATGGTTCCTGTGCATAGCCGGCTGCATGGCGTCGTTGAGCGCCTATTAGGGCGTGTGTGGGTGCAGGGGCGGGAAGGGTGTAGGGGTGGGAGGCTTCCTTCGTGAGGTGCGAGCGTGCTGCGATGCCGCGCTCGCACCGCTCGGGAGAAGCGCAAGGCGCTCGCACAGGGATGTGCGGGCGCCTTTTCTTGTGCGTTCGCGCAGGGGGTTCGCCGGCGTCTGCCCGCGTCTTCCCGCGACTGCGCTTTTCGACGGGCGCAAAGAGGGGGCGCTTGGGGCCGATGCGCTTGGGCGTCGGACGTGCGGCGGCATCCGACGCCCTGCGGCGACCGCCTACGCTGCCGCGCGCTGGCGCAGCTCGTGGCAGGTTCCGCACTGGAACACGCCCTTGTGGTGGCACTGGGCGCACCACTTCATGGCGTCTTCCTGCAACTCCTCCGAGTGAACCTTGTGGCAGTCGGTGCAGACAGGCTGGTTGGCATCGTGCTGCTCGTTGCTCGAGTATTCGTGGGGGTTTTGGACCTTGCCCTTCTCGTCTTTGAAGTCGGTGTTGTCGGCGGTCAGCTTCGCCATGTCCTCCATGGTGCCGTGGCAGTCGGGATTCTGGCACACGGTGGAATCCACCGTCTCCTCTTTGGGCTTCAAATCGATGGTTTTGGTCGCGTCGCCGTACGTGAGGTTCGCATGAACGCTCGTCAGCGTGTCGGTGTTCGTGTGGCATTCGACGCAGGCGAGGTTCGCGTGCTCGGACGCCTGCGGGCAGTTCGCGTCCTGCATGAGCGCGTCCTCGGCGGCATGGCACACGGCGCAGTCTCCGTCGATGGACCAATCGACCGGCTGGCTTGCCAGCGGATCCTCCTTCGGCGTCCGTTCGCCGGCCGCCTGAGGGGCGCATCCTGTCGCGGTGAACATGAGGGCTGTCAAAAGCGCGGTGACCGCCAAGACGGCGGCGCAGACGAGCGCTTTGGCGAACCTGCCCTCCGTCAGAATGTGAGTCATAGCGTGGCTCCTTCCTAGCAAGATGGGGCCCGGTCGACGAGGGAGTGCCGACCGGGCCTGGGAGGGGAGTGCCGGGAGCCGGGGCGATCAAGGGAGGGAGGGGATGAACTCGCGATCCGGCTCCGGCATGCCAACGTAAGCTGTCAGCCTACGAAAGGCAGCAAGGGGTTATTTGGCGTCCCACGATTCAAGCTGCGCGCAGTGACGCCCGGCGATGCGGCCCCATACCATGTTCTCGGAGTTGTTGCCGCCGGTGATGCCGTAGGTGTACGCCTGGAAGTTGCCGAAGCAGCCAGCCGCGTACAGGCGCGGGATGACGTTACCCGCCGGGTCCTCCACCTGCGCGAACTCGTTCTTCTTCGGGCCGCCCAGCGTGGAGCAGGAGCCGGGATAGATGGAGATGGCGTAGTACGGGCCGGACTCGGAGAGCTTGTTCTCGGCCGACAGCTCGCGGTCGAAGCGCGCGTCCTTGCCGGCATCGCAGAAGCCTTGGTACTCGTCGAAGGTGGCCTTGAGGTTGTCGTAGACCATCTTGTCGTCGAACTCGATGATCTTGTTCGCGAGGTCTTCCAGCGTGTCGCCCTTCAGCACCCAGCCGCGCTCGATCTCCACCTGGTTGTCGTCGGACCAACCGTCCCATGCGCGGATCTCGTCCGGCAGGTCGGTGGTGTAGTTGCCGCACTCGAACGAGCCGCCCTGCTGGGTGCCCATCGGGCCGCCGTCGATGCCCTTCTGGTCGAAGATGGTCCACACGGGGATGCGGTCGTAATCGGCGATGGAGTCGTCGAACGACATGAGGGTGTGCCAGCCGTTGTGCGCCGTGCCGCCGGTCTTGGACTCGTTCTGGAAGCGCTTGCCCAGGCGGTTCACGTTGAAGTACGCGTCGGACTGGGGCGAGGCGAAGATGGCGAAGTCGTACTCGGGATCGCGCGTCCACATGGCGGTGGTGGAGATGACCATGTCCATGTGCCACAGTTTCGCGCCCACCTCTTCGACCATGCGGATGCCGTCGCCGGTGTTCCACTCCCAGCCCTCGAACTTGAACGGGTGGATCTTGAGGTACTTGTTCTTCAGCTCTTCGTTGAACTCGAAGCCGCCGCAGGTGAGGATGACGCCCTTCTTGGCCTTGATCGTCTTCTCCTCGCTGCCCTGCGTGTAGCGCACGCCCACGATCTCGCGGGTGGCGGGGTTTTGGATGAGGTGCTCGTCGTGGCAATCGAACTGCACGTCGACGCCCAGCTCCTCGCGCTTGGCGTCCAGCTCGTGGAAGGTGGTCATGCCGAAGCCCTCCACGTCGGCCACGCCGATGATGCCGGCGTAGGCGCCGTCGTCGAGGAACCAGTACTCGGGGATGGTGCCCGCCAGCGCCTGCTCGGCCACCTCGTAGGTCATGCCGTACTTGTCGGCGTACTCGGTGTGGCGCTCGGCCTCGGCGATGTAGGCGTCGATCATCTTCTCTTCCATCTGGCCCTGGGAGAACGCCGTGCAGTACGCCTTGAACTTGTCGGCATCCTTGATGACGGTCCATTCGCCGTTGTTGATGCGGCTGTTGCCGCCGCCCTCGACGGGAGCCTTCTCGAGGACGGTCACGCTGCTGCCGCCTTCGTCGGCGCCGATGAGCGACGCCCACATTCCCGCGCCGCCGTAGCCGACCACAACGATGTCGGTTTCGGCGTCCCAGTTCTCGGGGATGGCGTTCTCGGGCTTCTGGATTTCCGCGAGCGGGTTGGCGGCCGCATCGGCGCTCGTGGAGCAGCCGGCCAAAGCGGCGGCGCCGGCGAGAGCGGCGCCGGTGACCACCGAGCCCTTCAGAAACGAACGGCGCGAAAGCCCTTTGCTTTCCATAGTCTCTCCTCCTTACGGATCGAACGGGCCATGCGCCGCGCGACGCAGGCCGTGCGGCGGCACGCTCCTTTAGCGTGCGTCCCATTCGCCTTTCAGGGTACGAAGCGACGGCTCTTCGGTCACCGCATGGGCGATGCGATTTTTGAAAAAAAGATGAAGTTCCAGGTCAACCATTATCAGGGGGATTGTCAATCCCCCTGATAAGCGGCCTCGCGCATCGCTCATCAGCGAACTTGGCGAAAGGACAGGGTACGCGCGGGCGCGGGAAAGGGGCTAGGGGCGCGCGCCGTCGCATCGTCGATCCCATGAAAGAGGCCGTCTGTTCGGTCAAACTGGGACGCGTTGGCACGGGAGGGTGTTTCTATGCAAGAGTTCGATACGGTTTGGAAATGCGAGCAGTGCCGCCTGACGCGTCGGACGGCCCTGTTGGACGGTGCGATCACCGTGATGGGGTTCGGCTTTTGCCGGGCGTGGCTCGTGTTCTGCCTGACGTTTCCCGCAGTGGCTGGGACAGGCGGCATCAATTGGGCGTTTTTGCTGCTGGGCGCGGTGGCGGGGTTCGCGGTGGCCGTCGTTGCGTCTCGGTCGCGCGCGTTTCCCGCGAAGGCGATGCGGCGGGCGACGACGCGCTTCGTCGCCGCGTCGAGCGTGCTTATGCCGTTGGCGGCGATGTGCGGCTCTCCTGTCGCGCTGGTCGCGGGCGTCGCGTCGGGGGGCGTGGGGGCGAGCCTGCTGCAAATATGCTGGGGGCATCCGTTCGCCGAGCACGGCAGGGGGTTCGCCCTCGTGTGCACGCCCGCCGCGGCCATCGCGACAGGCGCGGTGCTGGTGGTTGCCTCTCCCGAGCAGAGCGCGCTGATCATGGCGGCTTTGCCCCTTGCCTCGCTGGGGCTGCTTGTTGTGCGGACGTCGGCGAGCGAGCGCGCGGCGGGCGAGGTGGACGGGCGCGCGGCGGCTGGCGGCGGCTGGCGCGGCGCGGGCGGCGTTGCGGCGGATGAGATGATGGGCGAGCGCAGGGCGCGCGCGGCGGGCGAGGTGATGGGCGAGCGCAGGGCGCGTGCGACCGCAGCGTGCGAGGGCGCAGCGTTCGGCGCACCCGATGCGCGCGGGCGGGCGTGCGACGGTGCCGAGCGCAGCGGCGTTGCGGCAAGGGCTGCGATACCCGACGACGAAGCTGCGTGCGGGCAAAAGCGCGGCCTGCGTTCGCGGCTGCGCGTGCGACTCTATCGGGCTGCATGTGATCGGGGGGGGGGCGTCTCATGCTCTCCATCTGCGTGTTCTCGTTTCTCGTGCGCGTGTTCGACGCGGTTCCCTCCGAAGGGGCCGATCCGTTTTCCCAGATCGGGGGAAGCGGCGCGTTCGCCTTGCTGTTCGTGGGCGTGCTGTTCCTTGCCATCACGCGCATTTTTCGGTCGGCTACGGCGTCTTTGCTGGTGTATCGGCTTTCGTGTCCCATTATGGCCACAGGCATGGTGGCCGTCGCGCTGGCCTTCGACGTGCATTCGGCCCTTTCCGTGGCGGTGCTCAGCTTGGGGTACGAGTTGTTCGACCTGCTGGCATGGGTGCTGTTCAGCGAGTATGCGCGCGAGCGCGGCCGCTCGGGGTTCGCGGTGTTCGGGGCGGGGACGGGCTTCATGCTGCTGGGAATGGGAGGCGGCTATGCGTGCGGTCAGGTCGCGGTGGCGTGCGGCGTGGCGAACGACGCGCTCGGCATGACCTATCTTGCGTTGGGGTCGATGGCGTGCTTGTTCGTGGTGGCGTTTCTCATCGTTCCCGAGAACGTGGTGGGCGCGTTGCGCAAGGGCGCGCTCGGCATGACTGACGGCGAAGCTGTGCGCGCTGCGGGCGAAGGGGATGGGGCGGGCTCGGCGGTTGCGGGTGAAGGCTGCTGCGCGACGGAGGTGGAAGGCGGCGTGCGCGGCGCGCGCGGCGCGGCGGGATGCTCGGGCTGCGGCTCGCGTGGCGTAGCGGCACGCTCTGGCGACGGCGTGCATGGCGCATGCGATGCGCGCGCTGCGGCGGCGCGCTCCGGCGGTGACTCACACGACGCACCCGACGTGGCGGCCCGCTCGGGCTGCGGCTCGCATGACGCACCCGGCTCGCGCGCTGCGGTGGCGCGCGTGCGAGGTGCGGGCGAGGCTGCGGGTGGCGAGGCTGCTGCGGAGGCCGAGCACGCTGGCGATCTCGCGCCGCTGCTGCCGCGCGACGGCGCGGAGGCGCTTCGGCAGGTGCAGGAGGGCGCGGCAGACGTTCGGGGGATGCAGCATGCAACTGTGCGCGACGGTATCGAAGCTGCGATGTGCGACGGCGCTTCGGACGAGGCGGCGCAAGCCCCATCCAAACCTTCTCTAGAGGAGGCGTGCGGCCTTTTGGCCGTCGAGATGGGCCTGACTCCGCGCGAGAGCGAGGTTCTGGTACTGCTCGCACGTGGACGCACGCTGCCCATTGTGAGCCGCGACCTGCACATTACGAAGAACACCGCGCGCTCGCATATCGAGCGGGTGTATCAGAAAACGGGTATCCATAAGCAGCAGGATCTGATCGATCTCGTGGAGCGCTGGCAGAGAGACAAGGCTCGCTAGGCTGGCTTTTCCGAGAGAGGCAAAGCGATGGGGAAGCCCTGCGAGGGCTGCGTTCGCAAGCGGTATGGCTGTTTGCCGATGAAGCGGGTTCGACGGAGGTTGCTTCGTCGAACCGAGGTTGCCGGAAGCTGTTTTGAGATTAGGGGTTCGTTCGCGTCGATCCTCGGGTCGAGGGCTTGGGGATTCCGGTCACGCCGGATTGCCCCGTGTTTGGTCTGACAGTAAAAGATGACGATGGAGGAGTGCCCGCCAAAGCTGAAATCAACCTCTGCCAATTCTGGCCCAACAGCGGTCGGGGAGACGACTAGCACAAAATCACGGTTAAGAACGATTTTTCTGTTCCCGGGGGTGCGGACAAAAAGTTGGACACTCCGGTGTCCGGATTGGAGTCCGCATGT